>ERZ1047472.1883-NODE-1883-length-15627-cov-5.720010_pt1 | contig 15627 bp, 15 predicted proteins | sample MGYA00383095_ERZ1047472 | MGnify/ENA primary metagenome ERZ1047472 (study PRJEB29581, sample SAMEA5548365) | metagenome | biome: marine; feature: coastal; material: water | depth 1 m | study: Short-term variability in the microbial, nano- and picoplankton... | reverse complement strand
TTAATCGATCATGGACAAGGCTTAATATCAATGTACCTTCATACAGAAGAAAACTTAGTTCATGAGGGTGAACATGTTAAGCAAGGGCAATTAATTGCAACAGTTGGGTCAAAAGGCCGCTCAACGGGACCACATTTGTGCTGGCGATTAAAGTGGCGTAATCGTAATCTAGATCCTGAGACTTTAACAAGATGGCCCAAAAATGACTAAAAACTACACTAGACCTGAAAATTGCAACACTATGAGCGAAGTTAGATTTGGGGTAGATAAATTGGACAAAAATTTAGTGAAAATTTTAGCGGAGCGCCAACGATATATGACTGCTGCGGCTAGAATTAAAAACAATAGAGACGATGTCAGAGATACACCACGAATTGAGGATGTAATAAACAAAGTACTAAAAGAGGCTAAAGTTCAGGGTTTGTCATCCGAGATAGCTGAAACAGTTTGGCGCCATTTGATAGAAGCATCAATATTATATGAGTTTCAGCAATGGGATGCAATAAACTCTACAAATACCCGCTAATTATTCATAGTGAAAGTTAGGCCAACGTCTGTGAGCCCAAAACCATTGATCGGGATTCTCCCTTATCCTTTCTTCAATAAACTTATTTATTTGAATAACACCATTCTCTACATCTAAAGATTTATTTTTAGTTTTAATAAGATGTATAGGTTCATAAAAGTTGATAGTGAATTTGGATTTCTTTCTTTGTACTATCACTGGCAAAAGTGGTAAGTTTGTTTTTAAGGCTAGCCGAACAAAACCTTGAGCAGTCATAGCATTCACACCAAAAAATGGAACGCTTATACCTTCATTAAATTTCTGGTCGTTTAACATTGCGATGCTTTGCTTATTTTTAAGTGCTTTTAATAAATTTCTAGCACTTGTTTGACCAGATTTTTGTATTAAAAATCTCGCACCATTCTTTTCTCTTTGTTTCCGAATTCGTGCATCAATATAAGGGTTGTTTAATTTGCGATAAGTAATTTGTACTGGAAGTTTTGTTTCTATTAAAAGGCTTAATATAATTTCCCAATTAGAAAAATGTCCCGATATAAATAATGCGGGAGTGTTTTTAATTGCTTTAGATAAACCGTTAACTGATATATTTTTATTATTTATAATTTTAATTTTGTGGGACACTGGAAACTCTGCAAAAGTTCTTCCTATATTATCCCATTGTTTTGATGCTAAATTGTTTATTTCCTCTCTGGACTTTTCAGGGAAAGCTATCATTAGTCCTGTGCGGACAATTTTGTGTTTGTTTGTCATAGGGCCTATTACTTTAAAAATAATTGCTCCTAATCCAGATACAAAACTAAATGGTAGTAGACTAAAAAATAGACTTACAATGTCATATATTAATGCTTCAAGTCTCCAGATGATTTGTGTTTTTAATTTCATTATTAATTAGGTGGTTTGACAAAGGGGTGAAGAAGCCGTCTGAGTGTTAATTCATCCTCAAAATGCACTGTAACAGGCCATTTATGAACGCCTTTCCGATAGCCCCTTGGCAGGCGGACGTAATCTTTTTCAGTTGTTATTAATGATGCTTCATACTCTGAGGCCAGCGTGAACAAATTTTCTATATCTATATCTTTATATTTATAATGATTTGAATATGAGATTGCTTCAACTATTTCTCCCCCAGAGTCGCGTAGACTATCAAAAAATTTATTTGGTCTGCCTATCCCTGCGAATGCATATAATTTTCCTTTAGGTAAAATAGAGGTTGGTTTTAAATAGGCGTTAATCAATACTTTTTTACTCAACTGATTCAATAAAAAATTATCTGGTTGATAGTCTTTATTTGGCTTCATTAATATAACCGCATCACTTCGATTAAGGGCTTCGTCTAAATTTTCACGTAATGGTCCAGCTGGAAAAATTTTACCGTTTCCGAAACCAACTTCTGCATCTACAACAAGTAATGATAATGTTTTTTTTAGTAATTGATTTTGATGGCCATCATCCATTACAATAACAGATGCTCCATTACTCACTGCTGCTTTAGCTCCGTCATCTCTTCCTGCAGCAACCCATACTGGAGCATATTTAGCAAGTAATAACGGTTCGTCTCCTACATCATAAGATGTATGCTTATCATTTAAGAGAACGGGCCCCTTTTCTTGACCGCCATATCCTCTTGTTAAGCCAACTGCATTTAGCCCTAAACGCCTCAAGCTTTTTAAAATATATATAGTAACAGGGGTTTTCCCCGTCCCCCCGAGAGTTGCATTTCCAACACATATTACAGGGATACCTGAATTATACGGAATTGAATTATTTATATTTTTTGATACAAATTTACCATACAGCCATCCAATTGGGGATAAAATAGTTCTTATAGCTGGAGCTGAGTCTCGTCCACTTTTATGACTCCAGAATTCGGGGGTTTTCATATTTCTGTCTCTGAAATTATTTGTCTTAGTTTATACCATGTTGTGTCTAAAATAGAAGTCTGACTATTAGCGAAGTTATATGCTAAATTTTGCTTATCCTTTAGCTTATCTGAATCTGACAGTAATTCACTCACATGTTTTTCAATCTTATCAACTGATGATATATTTGCAGCGGCTTTTAAGTTAATCATAGACATATATATATCATGAAAACTATTAAAATAATTACCTGTTAAAATAGCATTAGAAAAATTAGCGGGTTCAAGTGGATTATGGCCTTTTAGCCCTTTTATTAATGAACCACATACTAGTGTTATTCCTGATAATGAATATGCTAAACCCATATCACCAATTGTATCAATAAGGTAGATATCTGTTTTGTTTGTGATTATTTCTTCACAGGAGTGCTTTGCAACTGTCACGTTGTTTAGTTTTTTAATTACACTTTTAGCTCTTTCGGGGTGTCTTAAAGCCATTATTAACAATAGGCTTGGGAATTTTAATTTTAATTTTTTATGCGCGCTTATAATAAACTTTTCTTCACCTTTGTGAGTGCTCGCCGCACACCAAACAGGTCGATCACCGATTTGAATTTTTAGCTTATTATGACTTATTTTATTTACTTCTAGGTGCGAGGCATTAGACTTTAAGTTTCCTAAATATTGAACTTTATCACCTATTACGTCTCTCAAAAATCTATGAGTATTCAGATCCGCAGATATAATAATATCAAAATAATTAAATATTATTTGCGCTGTATTTTTAATAAGACACCAAGACTTAATTGACTTTTGTGAAAAGCGCCCATTTATAAGCGCTATAGGTATATTTTTAGACTTTACTGTTGTCAAAAGGTTCGGCCATATTTCGGATTCAGCAATTATCAACGCACTAGGTTTCCAGTACTCTACAAACAAATTTACCGCTTTAGGTATATCTAAGGGCAAATATTGATGATAAGTGTTAGGAAGACTATTTTTGCATATTAAATCAGCCGAAGTTTTAGTTGCACTAGTGATAAGAATGTAAGCATCCGGGAAGTCATTCCTTATTCTATCAACTAATGGAAATAATATTTTTACTTCTCCTACGCTAGCTCCGTGTAACCAAATTATTGCGTTATTTGGGCGAGCTATAGTTGGGTAGCCGAACCTTTCTTTTGTTCTATGATATTCCTCTTTGCCATTGATGATTCTGTATTTTATCCACATCCGTAAAATTGGACTTATTAAAACCATTAAAAATTTATATAAATTAATTAGAAAATTACTTTGCATACCTAAGTCTTTTTAACTGGATGGTGTCCATATGCGGAATCTGCAGAGTCTAGCAAGTCGTTCATTTTATTTTCTATTTTTATTTGAATTTCCTTAAGCTCTCTATCAGTAGTTTCTTTTGGAATATAAACTGGATTTGTCCAAATGACTTTACCTTTATTAAAGGGAAAAGGTAATATAAAACTATCCCATGTTTTAAAAACTTTTCTTTTGTGCACTGAAAATATTATAGGATATATTGGAACGCCAGTAATACGTGCGATACGAAGAGCTCCTTTTTTTAAATGCTGCCTTGGACCAATAGGGCCATCAGGTGTTATGATTATACAGCCTGTATTATCCAGAGCTTTGATAATTTCCTGGGTTGCTAATGTTCCCCTTTTTGAAACCTTAATTTTATTATTTTTCTTGTTTGCATATATGGAGCCACGAATTGTATTAATTCCTAGAAATCGGCAAGCATTAGTTATAATAGCTCCATCGCGCGATTTCGATATTAGTACAGAAGGGATGAGCCTTTTATTAGTCCAGGCAGCATTCAACATCAAGATTCGCGAGTGCCATGTTATTAGGATGAATGCTTCATTATTTTTAATAATTTCGCTTAACTCAGCTTCGTTTTCGATGCTCCACTTGGTAGTATGCTTAACTATTGTCATATATATAGCAATTAGTAAGCCTAAAATTAGCTGTATTAATTTAAATTTTATGAAGCGTTTGAACACTTTATTACTCCCTGCTATACACCTCGTAAAAATAAAGGCTTATAGTAAATGTCGCTTAATCTCAATAAAAAGGCTGATAGAAAAAGGGCGTATAAGGACTTAATTTTTTCTGATCATGGATTTTTACGTTACAAGTTTTCTAACCATCATGAAATTGGCAAGGAAATGTACCGTGAAAACCAACCATCGCCAAGGCGAATACAAGAGTGGAGAGAACGGGGTATAAAGACAAATATCAATTTAAGAGGAAAAAGTGATAAAGGTTACTACCTTCTAGAAAAGGAGGCATGTGATCAAAACGCAATTAATATGATAGACTTTCGGGTTTATAGTCGAGATGTTCACTCTAAAGAAACCATAGTAAATGCTCAGAAATTATTCAGTGAAATAGAGTATCCAGCAATTATGCATTGTAAGTCTGGAGCAGATAGAACTGGTTTTATGGGAGTACTCTATAAACACTTCCATATGAATGAACCGATTGAAGTCGCGATAAGTCAGTTGAGCCTAAAGTATTTGCATATTAAACAAGGTAAAACAGGTATACTTGACTTCTTTTTCTTGGAATATTTATTATATTCCAGTCAAAAGGAAATAAGCTTTTTAAATTGGGTTTTGGATGTTTACGATCCAGTTGAACTTAAAGTAAATTTTATGAAACAATGGTCTGGCAACCCAATAACAGAATTGATTTTGAGAAGAGAGTGAGATTTTATTAATTTTGTAATTTTGAGTAAACCCCAGCTCTTTTTTTTATGAGATCTTTATGTCTCCCTGTTTCAACAATGTTTCCATTATCTAGCACATATATTCTATCTGCATTTTTCACGGAGTTTGGTCTGTGAGAAATTATTATAGTTGTTTTATTTATTATAAAGTCTTTGAGGGAGTTTTTTATAGTATCTTCACTTAATGAATCTATTGCTGAAGTGGCTTCATCCATCAATAAAATTGGGGCATCTCTTAAAAGTGCTCTAGCAATTGATAATCGTTGTTTTTGTCCACCAGAAAGGCCATGTCCATTTTCACCAAGTACAGTTTCGTATCCAAATGGTAATTCTGAAATAAATTTATGTGCATCTGCTTGCTTGGCTGCATGAATTATATCATCCATATCAGCGCTGTCATTCCCATAGCTTAAATTGTTAGCTACAGTAGTATTGAATAATATTATTTCTTGAGAAACCAAAGCTATATTATTTCTCAAATTTTTTATTTTAATATTTTTTATGTCATGCCCATCTATGCAAACGGAACCAGATTGCACATCATACAATCTAGGTATTAAATTCATAATTGTAGACTTACCGCTTCCCGAATAACCTACTATCGCGACTGTTTCGCCAGGTCGAGCAATTAATGAAACCCCTTTTAAGGCTAGATTTCCATCTGGATATTTAAAGTAAACATTATCAAAACTAATCTCTCCGTTTATCTTAATAAGCTCTTGGGAGTGAGGTGTGTCTTGTATATTTGCTTCTTCATCAATCACAGTGAATATTCTAGTCAGTGCAGCAAGTCCCTCTTGAGCTACATTATTGAGTGTTCCTAGTGCTCGCAATTTAGGTGAGAGTATCAACAAGCCAGTTAAAACAGCTGCTATTGAGCCAGCGCTAGCCGTCTCATTTGATATTTGGTAAACCCCAAAGATTACTACCCCAGCTATGGCTAGTCCCCCTAGCACCTCTAGTATTGGATCAACCCGTGCTTGTTCGGTAACTAATTTCATTTGAAGACGTTCTCGTGCATCAAAATTTTTACTTAACCTACTATTTTCTAATATTTCTAAATTGTAGGTTTTTACAATCCGCATATTGTTAAAACTTTCCTTTAAATTAGAAGTTATTTTTCCAATTTGATCTTGGACATTTTTAGCATCTCCCCGCATGCGTTTAGATATTGATAAGATGGGCCAGTAAGCAATAATGAAGACAGTCATTATCAATGATAATTGCCAATTTTGATATAACATGGCTGCAATTGTAAGAGCAATTGTAAGAAAAGCAGCTATAAGGTTCGACATTGTGCGGATTAAGGCGTTAGATACCACTGTTATGTCATTAGTGAATTTAGAAATTATATCTCCAGATTTTTTTTGTTTAAAGGAACCAAAATCACTATTGTAGGTTGATTTTAACATTTGTTTTTGCATCTTCGTAACTGCTTTTAGAGCAATCGAATTATTTAAGATTCTTTGTAGATAATTAGATAAACCAGATGTTGCTGTAATAAAAATTAATAAAGGCAATACTGAAAAAGCATAAGATTGTGCTTGCTTAATTGTGTTGTTTTTTTTTGTTAGGTTATTAGCTTCATCAATTACAAAGCTAACTATAAAAGTGTAGGCAGCTGTAGTTGCTGCCAATAATGCCATAAATAAAAGAGCAAGTAATAGTCTTCTTTTTTGAGGCCATATATAGTTTGTCCATAATCTGCTAATTAAATGATAATCATCTTTATTTGAAGTGAGTTTAACCAATTATACCATCTTTATTAGGGTCAATTAATTCGTGTGCATGTAATATAAAATAACGCATATGGGCATTATCAACAGTTTTTTGGGCTGCAGATTTCCAAGCGGTATGGGCTGACTTAAAATTTGGGAAAGCACCAATATAATCAACTTTATTAAGATCTTTGAATTCTGACTTATTAGGATCCAAGAGCTCCCCCCCTATAACAATGTGAAGTAGTTGCACATTTTTTCTATCCTCTGATTTAGTCGCCATAAATCCAAATTCCTTTAACTTATCGGTTGATGTATTATATCTTTTAATCACTGGGTAAGTTAGTTCTAGTAACAAACTATGGAGATTTTTTCCAGCACAAATAATGCCTGAACCCTTAGTATTGGTATTAGCATATGAAGGTATTTTTCCATTAATATTTGAGATGTATGCTCCTGCCTCAGTTGCAATTAATTGAGCAGCTGCAACATCCCAATCTGATTTTGGAGTAAATGCAACAGTTGCATCTGCTTTACCGCATGCAACCAATGCAATTCTATAAGCCATTGAATTTACGTTGAAACAATTCATATGCGGCCATTTAAGTTGTTTGAATTTACGGCTATAGCCTATCATTGTAATATCTTTTACCGACTGTTTGTCGTTAACTTTAATATTACTATTATTCAATTTTGATCCACCACCTAAAGTGGCTTCAAACATTTCATTCTTAATGGGATTGTATATAACAGCTGCTACTGGGTAATCACTTTCGATAACTGCAACAGAAACTACGAAATCTGTTGTTCCATCTATAAATGCTTTTGTTCCGTCTATAGGGTCAACAACAAATGTTCTTTTTGCCTTAAGTCTAGAGCTATCATCTTTAGTTTCTTCCGATAGCCAACCATACTTAGGTCGATTTTCTTTTAAATATTTAGAAAGGTAATTATTTACTGCTATATCTGCACTAGTAACTAGGTGACCATCACCTTTGTCCCATATTTGAAGTTCATCTTTTAAAAAAGCTGCTTTTGCGATTTGACCTGCTTTGTGTACTACTTTTTTAATAAGGGCTAAGTCATCAGCATAACTGATGACCATTTCTCTAGAGACCTGCAACGGTCAAGCCCTGCGCTAAAAGAGTAGGCGAAACTGTTGCACTGTTAAATTCTAGATCATTTGCAGCCGTTAAAGATTTATATATCTCTGATAAGTTTCCTGCAACAGTAACTTCGCTTACAGGGTGCGTTTTTTGCCCATTTTCAATTTTAAATCCAGAAACACCAACTGAGTAATCACCTGTGTTTCCATTAAGTGATGGACCAAACATTTCAGTTATGAGCAATCCATCAGTGATTTGTTTTATTATTTCCTCAGGAGAGGAGGATCCATTTGCAATATATGCATTTGTAGAAGAAACTCCAGGAGGCGAACTTATGTTTCTGCTCGCATGACCTGTAGTTTCTCGATTTAACTGTCTCGCTGAGGATGAGTTCAACAACCATGTTTGAAGCATGCCATTTTTAATTAAACTTCTTTTAACTGGTATTATTCCTTCTCCATCATAAAGGCGGGAACCATGTCCTCTAATTATCTGAGGGTCATCAATAATTTGAATTTTACCATCAAATACCTGTAAACCTAATTTATCCTTTAGAAATGAAACACCTCTAGCTACAGATGGACCAGAAATTGCTCCTAAAAGCGCTGAAAGGAGTGCATTAGATACTCTTTTATCAAAAATTACTGGCATTGCCCCCGATTTTATTTGTTTTGAACCAATCCTAGCTATAGCTCTTGAACCAGCAAGCTGCCCAACCTCTTTAGTGGACCTCAAGTCTTCTAGCCATCTTGTAGAATGATAGTCATAATCTCTTTCCATTGATCCGTTAAGCTCAGCTATTGCTGATACAGAAATTGAGTGTCGAGAAGACATCCACTCATAAGAAAAACCACTACTTGTTTGAAAAAATATTTCCGAGTGAGCATGGCTAGCATTTGCGCCTTCTGCCTGGAGTATGCCTTTAACCTTTAATGCTGATGCCTCAACTTCTAAAGCTCTTTCTTTCAGTTCTTTGGGAGATATGGATGTACTGTCATATAGTTGTAAATCTGGATTATGCTTTTTGAGTTTGCTGGTTTCGATTAGTCCACAATAGGGATCCTCAGGAGCTAATTTAGCCATAGCTACAGCCCTCTCTGCCATTTTTTCAAGCGAAGCGTGGGATGTATCAGATGTCGAAACGCAAGACTGGCGTTTACCTACCATAACGCGTAGTCCTACATCGCAGCCTTCATTATTATCTATATCTTCCAGTTCTCCATTGCGAACTACTACTCCCAAAGACCTACCATAAGTTCCAACGGCATCAGCAGATGTTGCCCCGAAGTGCTTAGCTTTTAAAAGTAGTTTCTGAACAACATTATCAATTTCAGATCTGTTTAGGGTGTTTTCAAAGCTCATAGATAAATTTTCTTTTTTTTAATGCTTATGTCTAATTAGGTGCTGATATTATTAATGAAGGTATTAAAATGAATGATCAAATAAATTTGATAAAATTATTTCTCTGACAGAAATTGTACATTTTCGGGAGCAGTTTGCAAAAACTTCATTACAACTGAAATTTCTTCTTCTGATAAACCTTTCATCATGCGATCATTAAAATTACGAAAGTTGTTCATAACTTTCTCCCTTTCACTCCAACCTTTTTCTGTTAATGCAACTGCTTTGGAACGTCTATCTGAAAACAAAGTCATACGTGATAGTAATAGCTTTGCTTCCATACGTTCTACTAAGCCGGTAATTGAAGCATTATTTCTACCGATAGCTTTGGCTAGGTCAGTAAGTCTACATCTGTCGTGATAACCCAAATAAATAAGCACGGCTGCTTGTGAAGTTCCTATTTCTGATGTTTTTTGTAGATAATTTTGAGCTTCTTTTGTAATTAATGAGTGTGCTCTGTCGAAAATAAAGTAAAGTCTTCGGTCTATAGGTCTAGCGATTGCCATAATGATTCCAATTAATAATTGTATTCCACATTATGCTGAAAAATATAAATTACAAAAGAAAAAGCCGCTTCACAATATGAAGCGGCTTAATTTTGAAGTTTGGGCTTTACTAAGTTCATTACTCAGCTTCAAGAAATATTCTCTACCCAGTTTCGCTTTTACGAAAGTGCTAATTTAATAGCTTAGGGCAAACCCCCCAAAATAGATAAACAAAATCGACCTCCTTTCACAAACGCGGCCTCGGAATGAGACGGCTCTTAATTAAGATGTAATTTTATTTAATAAAAATACAAGGCTAAATTTATCTTATCTTTACTATGAGGGAACAAATTTCAGAGCTACTCCATTGTTGCAATATCTAAGGCCGGTTGGATCTGGACCATCCTTGAATACGTGGCCTTGATGACCCTTGCAACAGCTGCAGTGATATTCAGTTCGGGTCATAAAAAGCTTCTTGTCAGTTTTAGTACCAATATTCTCATGGATGACATCATAGAAACTTGGCCAGCCAGTTCCAGATTCATACTTATGCTCGGATCTAAATAGTGGTTGATTACATCCAGCGCAAACATACTGACCGCTTCTTTTTTCCCAGTTGAGTTCAGAAGTACCTGGTCTTTCAGTACCCTCTTTCCGTAAAACTGAGTATTCAAGAGATGTTAATCTGCTCTTCCATTCAGTTTCTGGTATATTTATACATTTTGTATCATCCATCTTTGCATTCCCATATAATTCTGTGGAGTTAGTCTTCTTGCATGACATCAATAAAACAGCAAACAACTGCACTGATATGCTACGTCTTGATGCTGTATATTTAAACTTTTTTTTTATTATATCCATAAAATATGTACGTTTTGTAGTAATAAAAAGTTCTATAAATTAATTAATATGGGCAGAAAATAAACCCATCAAAAACCATGAAAGTATTAACAAAAACCCTGAAAACTTATTAGATTTAAAGATAAATAATGATTTTTCTTTATCTGCAGGTTTGAAAGCAAAAACCTGGTAAATTAAGTGAAATGCAAATGGGAATAACCCAACTAATATAATGCATATTTCATATCCATTTATTTGGTCGGCCTGAAGGAGTTTAGACAAAAAAATCAAAAATATTGATATAAAGTAACTAGTACCAATCCCAGTTTTAACTCTTCTGCCAAACTTCCTAGCGGTACTTTTGATTCCGACCTTAATATCATCCTCAAGATCTTGGCAAGCGTAAATGGTATCATAACCTAGGGTCCAAAAAACAAGTGCTAGGTAAAATAAAATTACTGGTAAATTAAGAGTGAGAGTCTTAGCGGAATAAGCAACTAAAACAGCCCAATTAAAGGTTAAGCCTAACCAAATTTGTGGCCACCATGTGATGCGTTTCATAAATGGATATGCCAAGACCAGAGGGATAGAGAGTAGAGCAATAACTTTTGATATATTTGGTAATATTGCCCAACATAGTAAACCGATGATGCATTGTAGGATTACCCATATCCAGGCTTGTTTATTCGAAACAGCACCAGATGGTAAAGGTCTTAAAGCAGTCCTATCAACTTGAATGTCGAGATTCTGATCTATTATATCGTTATAGGTACATCCAGCACCGCGCATTGCCACTGCACCTACTAGAATAAGAATTGCCCATTTTATATCCGATAGGTGTATTCCGTGCTGGTATGTGGAAAATGCTAACGCCATCCAGCCCGGTAGAGTTAGAAGCCAGTATCCTACAGGCCGGTCTAATCTGGAAAGTTGAAGGAAAGGTCTAATATTAGCTGGGGTATTATTAACCCAATGTGTTGAATTTGAGTCTTTCAATGTTGTATTCATAAGAGAGTACTATATTAAAAATTATGTTTTTCTATTTATATTTTTAATATAAACCACATACGTTGGAGTGAAATATATGCTAACCAGAATGTATATTAACTGTAAACTCGAAAAGGGTGCAATAATACGCCTTAACAAAGATCAATTTAATTACCTAGGTAATGTTCTCCGAAAACATAATGATGATAAAATATCGGTATTTAATGGTATATCAGGAGAATGGAAAGCATCGATTAACTACCACGGAAAACGCTCCATTGATTTATTAATTGAGGAGAAAGTATTAGAACAAGTTATTGTACCTGACGTAATGCTCTGTTTTTCAAATATTCGTAAAAACCGAGTGTCTTTCATAATTGAAAAGGGAACTGAGCTAGGTGTAAGAACCTTTCAGCCGATTATTTCTGAGCATACGCAGAGTGCATCTTTCAATATTTCAAAGGCAAGATATCAATCAGTACAAGCAGCTGAACAAACTCAAAGACTTGACATCCCAGAAATTATGGAGCCAAAAAGTTTGTTGGAACTATTTGGAGATTGGAATAATAATAGAGTGCTACTTTTTGCAGACGAAAAAAAAGCTGTGATATCACCGGTTGATGTTATCGCAAATATAAGTTCCCCTGTTGGAATTTTAATAGGGCCTGAGGGTGGATTTTCCGGTGTTGAAAGAAATTATTTAATGAGTAAAAATTTTACCAGACCGATTTCCCTTGGGCCAAGAGTCTTACGTTCAGATACTGCCTCTTTGAGCCTTTTAACTCTTTATCAAGCGATAAGCGGTGATTGGAATTAGAGCTTTTTCATAATCATTCTTGCTTATTAATTTATTGATACTTTTGATTTCATAACATACAAAACTTTGAACAAGGGAGACATAAAAATGCATTTCAAATTCTTTTTTGTGCTCTTGGTTCTTTTGGTAATTTATATGCAGGTAGTATTTTATAATGTCATACAATAAAATATTTGACATGGTTGTCATCGGAGCCGGTTTATCAGGAGTAGGAGCGGCTTGTCGTTACAAAATCAAGTTTCCAAATGATAATATCCTTATATTTGAGTCACGTGGCAGCATTGGAGGCACATGGGATTTGTTTAGATACCCCGGGATCAGGTCTGACTCTGATATGTTAACACTTGGTTATGATTTTCGTCCTTGGACAGGTAATAAGACCTTAGCTGATGGTAAAAGCATTAGAGATTATATTCACTCTGTTGCCAAAGAGTATGATATAATGCAATTCATAAAATATATGTCAGAGGTTACCTCTGTTAATTATTCGACCAAAGAATGCTTGTGGCATATTACTCTAAAAAATTTGAAAACGGGATTGAATGAATTTGTTAAAACTAAATTTATAGTGTCATCAACAGGTTATTATAGATATGATAAAGGCCATACTCCTACATATTCAGGAAAATCAAAGTTTTTAGGAAAGTTTATTCATCCTCAAAATTGGCCTGAGGATTTCGATTATAAAAATAAAAACATGATTGTCATTGGCTCAGGCGCAACAGCATTTACTCTAGTTCCTGAATTATCTAAAAAGGCCAAGCATGTTACAATGCTTCAAAGATCCCCAAGTTATGTCGCCTCTATTCCCTCAGTTGATAGAATTGGTATTATTGTGAGATCTATTATGCCAAAGAATTTAGCGTTTAAGGTAAACCGCTTTAAAAATATATTTCTTGCAAGGTACCTCTACTTTAAGGCTCGTAACAATCCCGAGAAATCTCGAAATTGGTTTCGTAAAAAAATAATTAAAGAACTAGGTACTAATTACCCTGTCGACTTGCACTTTAATCCAAAATATAACCCTTGGGATCAAAGAGTTTGTATGGTGCCAGATGGAGACATATTTTCAGCTATAAAGTATGGTAAGGCAAGTATAGTGACTGATGAAATAGACCATTTCGATGCGAGTGGTATAGCATTGAAGTCGGGTGAACACCTTGATGCTGATATTATTGTATCGGCTACAGGCCTAGAAGTTTTGATTAATGGGGGTTGTGAAATTTACATTGATGGACAAAAACAAGAACTTGCAGATTGTTTCGGTTATAAAGGTACAATGTATTCTGGGATTCCAAATTATTTCTCAGTATTTGGTTATACTAACGCATCATGGACGTTGAGGGCCAATCTTATATCTGAATTTGTATTAAGAGTTATCGAGTATGTGAAAATAAATGAATATAAAAAAGTGGTTCCCGTAATGAAAGTAAGAATGCAAAAATACCCATGGATTAACTTTCAAGCAGGGTATTTTCTTCGTGTCATGGATAAACTACCTAATCAAGGTGACAGACATCCTTGGCTTAACTTGCAAGATTATAAGATTGATAAAAAATTGCTTATTCAAGACCCAATAGATGAGGGCAATTTAATATTCTCTGATTGAAACATTATTTGATTAATAGTTAAAGTATTTTTAGTATGAAATATTGTTATAAACTCCCTACTTAACTTTTTTTAATTACTTATTACCTTGCTCACGTGTGAGTAGAATACTAAACGATTTTTATGATCAGAAAAAAAAGTATAATTGAAAATAAATCTCAGATGATTGATCATCTAGCTTCTGGTTGCAAACCATTGTCTGAATGGCGTATAGGCACAGAGCATGAAAAGATAGGTTTCTACGCAAGCACGCTCAAACCACTGGAGTATCGAGGGGGCATTGAGCCCATTTTGAATAAACTCCAACGGTTTAATTGGGAGCCTATTTTTGAAGATGGGAACATTATTGCATTAAAAAGAAATGGTGCATCTATATCCCTTGAGCCTGGCGGACAATTAGAGCTATCAGGTGCTCCTCTTGAAAATGTTCATCAAACTTGTTCTGAAGTGTCTAGACATTTAAAAGAGGTTAAAGAAGTAGCAGACGAAATTGATATAGGTTTTATTTCATTAGGCTTTAGACCAGATACACGTCTTGAGGATGTGCCTATTATGCCCAAAGGGCGATATAAAATCATGCGAGAGTACATGCAAAAAGTTGGTACTTTAGGTCGCGAAATGATGTTTAGGACATGTACTGTTCAAACGAACTTAGATTTTTCTTCTGAGTCAGATATGGTTAAAAAATTTAGGGTCAGCCTTGCCCTCCAACCTATTGCAACAGCCCTATTTGCTAATTCACCATTCACTAATGGCAAATTGAATGGTTATAAGTCTTATCGTTCACAAGTATGGCTGGATACTGATAATGATCGAACTGGTATGTTGCCATTTGTCTTTGAAGAGGGATTTGGTTTTGAACAATATGTTGATTATGTTCTGGATGTTCCAATGTATTTTATTAATAGAGATGACAGCTATATAGATGTTTCTGGATGTTCTTTCAAAGACTTCATAAAGGGAAATTTAAAAGAGCTTCCACTTGAGAAACCTTCTTTATCTGATTTTGATGATCATTTATCGACAATTTTTCCAGAAGTACGATTGAAGACTTTTTTGGAAATGCGAGGTAGTGATACTGGTCCTTGGAATGAACTTTGCGCCATGCCTGCTTTTTGGGTGGGTTTATTATATGATGACAACTCTTTAAATTCCGCATGGGATTTAGTCAAAGATTGGACTACACAAGAGAGAGAGCAACTAAGACGTGAGGTCCCAATTTCTGGGTTGCAGACTCAATTTAGAGGTAAGCCGATAATTGGTATTGTTAATGAGTGTTTAAATATATCTACATTTGGTCTTAATGCCAGATCAAGAATTAATGGTCATGGAGACAATGAAAGTATATTTCTTCAAGAGCTTTATGAGTTTACTAAAACTGGTAAGACAAATGCAGATAAATTAATTCATAAATACAATACTGCTTGGGATAAGAATACCATGCGCGTTTATGAAGAGTGTCGTTATTAGTTTTTTTAAGATTTTTCTGGTTAATTAAAAGAACTTGTTGTGACTATATATTTTTGTTA
>ERZ1047472.1878-NODE-1878-length-15646-cov-6.073889_pt1 | contig 15646 bp, 15 predicted proteins | sample MGYA00383095_ERZ1047472 | MGnify/ENA primary metagenome ERZ1047472 (study PRJEB29581, sample SAMEA5548365) | metagenome | biome: marine; feature: coastal; material: water | depth 1 m | study: Short-term variability in the microbial, nano- and picoplankton... | reverse complement strand
TAAACTCAGTGGCCAAAAGAGCCCGCAGAAAAAAAGTATTAAAACAAGCCAAAGGTTACTTTGGACGTCGTAAAAATGTATGGACAATTGCAAAAAATGCTGTTGATAAAGCCATGCTTTACGCTTACAGAGACCGTAGAAATAAGAAAAGAACATTCCGTGCCTTATGGATCATGCGTATTAACGCAGGAACCAGAGCTAATGGATTATCGTACTCACAATTTATTGGGAAGCTCAAAACGCATAATATCGAATTGAACCGTAAGGTTTTAGCTGATTTAGCAATGAACAACCCAGAAGCTTTCAAAGCTATTGTGGACAAAGTAAAATAAGGCATTCGCCTAATGTATAATATTCGCTTATATTATGAAAGCCCACTCAATTGAGTGGGCTTTTTTTATTAATCTTGAATGGCAAATACACGACGAAGCAAGTCTGTCGATCGCGAAGATACCTTTGTGCGAATTTCAGTTTCCTCCACAGCAATCATTTTATAAACGCCTTTTAATGCTTCTGTAGTTACATAATCTGTGAGATCGGTGTTTACTGATTTTGTGAATGGAAGACTGTTATATTTTTGAATTAAATTACTCCAAATTTTATCAGCACCCACTTTAGAAAAGGAATTTTTGATAACGGGTTGAAATTTCTGATATAATGCCGCTTGGGTTTTAGACGTTAAATATTCGGTTGCAGCGGAGTCATTTCCTAATAAAATTGTTTTCGCATCCTCAAATTTAATCTCTTTTACCGCTGTAATAAAAACAGGGGTCGCTTCTTTAACTGCATCTTCTGCTGCGCGGTTCAAAACTTTTAAACCATCATCGGCTAAACGACTTAGACCAATATCTCGAAGAGCTTTATCAACTTTCCTTAACTCTTCAGGAAGAATGATTTTTACCAATTCATTTTTAAAAAATCCATCAGTTTGAGTAAGCTTAGTCACTTGTTTATCAATCCCAAAACTAAGTGCTTCACGAAGTCCTGACGCGATATCTGGGGTGTAGGATTCCACTTGAGGAAGACTATTAACAACTTGTTGTAGTTCTGCACAAGACGTTAGTTGAAAGGCTAAAAAAAGGATTGAAAATTTACGTAACATAGGTTTTTATTTAGGGTTAATAACGATCTCGATTTAATTATCAATAAAAATAGCGAAAATACACTTATGTCTTTTTCTTTTTCTTTCGAGCTGCAGGAAATAAGATATTGTTTAAAATAAGTCGGTAGCCGGGAGATGTTGGATGGAGTTCCAACTCCGTTTTAGGATCCCCTACTCTATGTGTATAATCTTCCGGATCATGACCACCATAAAACGTAAAAAACCCTTGGCCTTTAATACCATGAATGTACCGAGCTTCGCCATTGGATTTATTCTCACCCAATACCAACACATTAGACTTGACTTGGTCTCTTTTGTAGGCTGTTGTTTGTCCCATAAAACCTTTGACAAGTGCTGTATGATTTTGGTTCAACATTGTAGGAATTGGATCCCATTTGGCAGAAAAATCCATCAGTGAAAAATAATCTAACTCTTTAGAAACCTTACGATCTTGAGTCATATCGATGCTAGAAAATTCATATACACTTGGATTGCGTTCCAAAATAAAATCTTTAAATGCAATCGTTTTAGAATAATCTAACTGAGCTTGATAATTTTGGGAACTTCCATCGCCATCAAACATAGGCTCGCAAATATCGAGTGATTGGGCTGCCAAAGCAATATCAAAACTATCGGTTGCACTACACATTGCAAACATAAATCCACCGCCTATGACGTATTCTCTTATTTTTTGAGCAACTGCTAATTTTTGTTTTGACACCTTATCATAACCTAAACTCTTAGCAAGAATTTCTGATTTTTTTTGTTGCTCTATATACCAGGCTGCATTTCTATAGGCGCGGTAAAATTTCCCATACTGACCTGTAAAATCTTCGTGATGAAGGTGTAGCCAATCATAAAGTAACAAAGCATCACTTAACACTTCGGTATCATAAATGGTTTCATAAGGAATTTCGGCATAGGTCAAAACCATGGTCACAGCATCGTCCCAAGGTTGTTTTCCGCTAGGAGAATAAACTGCAATTTTGGGTGCTTTTTCGAGGATGACGGCATCCATGTTTTTACTTGGACTGCTAATTTCTAAAAGAATGGCTTCCGCTTCGGCATCACTAATTAATTCGTATGACACGCCTCTAATTTTACATTCTTTTTCAATGTCATCAATATATGGCATTAAAAAAGAACCGCCTCTGTAATTAAGGAGCCACTTGACGTTTTGTTGTTTATCTAGCGTCCAATAGGTGATTCCATACGCTTTGAGATGATTTTTTTGACTCTCTGCATCCATGGGAATTAGAATGTAGGAGGCTTGAATTTGAAAGGAAATCACTAAAAAAAAGGGCAGTAGATACGTTTTCATGCCCTAAATATACTCAAAATATCAGCTAAAATAAACTTAGTAGGGGGTGTCATCATCCGAATCCCCAAATGCTTGACTTGGATCGATTCTAAAATCTTCTTGTTTGAAGGTATCATCATTCGCCGCGGCATTCATTTTGGAATGGAATTCGGTATCAAATGGGGAATCAAAATCATCAAGATTATCAAATTTACCTAAGTGACCAATAAATTTCAAACGGATATTTTCGAGCCCACCATTACGGTGTTTGGCAATAATAAATTCGGCCTGTCCTTCCGATGGAGTGTGTTGTTCATCATCCCATTCATCAATTTTATAATATTCTGGACGGTAGATAAACGATACAATATCGGCATCTTGTTCAATGGCACCCGATTCTCTCAAATCCGATAGCAAAGGACGTTTACTTCCGCCTCTAGTTTCCACGGCTCTCGATAATTGAGAAAGGGCAATAACGGGAATACTTAATTCTTTTGCTAAGGCTTTAAGGTTTCGTGAAATCATAGATATTTCTTGCTCACGGTTTCCACTTTTCTGAGTTCCACCAGCGGTCATCAGTTGTAAATAATCCACCACAATGAGTCTGATGCCATTTTGAGATGCCAAACGCCTGGCTTTGGCACGTAAATCAAAAATAGATAAGGATGGGGTATCGTCAATATATAAAGGCGCTTTCTCAAGGGCTTTTACTTTGACATTCAACTGTTCCCATTCGTGTTTTTCGAGACGTCCTGTTCTTAATTTTTCGGAATTTAACCCTGTTTCTGAGGAGATTAGACGTGTAATTAATTGAACGGACGACATTTCTAATGAAAAGAATGCGACCGGAATATTTTGAGTCACCGCAATATTTCGAGCCATCGAAAGCGTTAGTGCTGTTTTACCCATCCCTGGACGCGCAGCAATAATAATCAAATCGCTTTCTTGCCACCCAGAAGTCAGTTTATCTAATTTATCGAATCCTGAAGGCACTCCTGAAAGTCCTTCCTTATTGGAGATTTCTTCAATTTTTTTCTTGGCTTGAAAAACTAAATCTTGAGCGGTTTCTGTCGATTTTTTTATATTTCCTTGAGTGACTTCATAGAGTCTTGATTCTGCCTTGTCGAGTAAATCAAATACATCTTTGGTTTCATCAAAAGCATCTTCAATAATTTCGTTAGAGATTTTGATTAAACTTCGTTGAATAAATTTTTGTAAAATGATCCGTGCATGAAATTCAATGTGCGCCGATGAGGACACTTTTTGGGTCAATGAAATGAGGTAAAAATCGCCTCCAACTAGGTCGAGTTTAGAGTTTTTCCGTAATTGAGTTGAAACTGTTAATAAATCGACAGGTTCGCTATTTTCAAATAATTGTAGAATCGCTTCAAAGATGTGTTGATGGGCATCTTTATAAAATGCATCCATGCTAAGAATATCGATAACCTCATCGACTCCTTTTTTGTCAATCATCATCGCTCCAAGTACAACCTCTTCTAAATCAGTAGCTTGTGGTGGGATTTTTCCTTTCTCCAAGCTGATAAGCGTGCTTTTATCGTTTTTATATACTTTAACTGGTTCTGGTTGTTTCATGTTTACGAAAGTACTTAAATTATTAGCAAAAGGGATTTTGCGTTGTTAACTGTTAATCAACAATCTAACTGTTTATAAGTCCAAATTATTGTTAATAAGCATTAAAAAAGTCAAGTGAAATACCTGACTTTTATTTTTATCGGAAGAGACCTAAAGTTTAATCTTTATAGACCCCCATTTGTGAGTACTTATCCATGCGTTGAGCAACCAATTCTTTTGGTGATAAGTTTTTAAATTCGTTATATGATTTTACAATCGTATTGGAAACGGTTTTGAACGTTTGATCACGATCTTTATGAGCACCTCCTAAAGGTTCTTTCACAATTTCGTCCACCAATTTCATTCGCTTCATATCTTTAGCCGTTAGCTTTAAAGCTTCCGCAGCCTGTTCTTTGTATTCCCAACTTCGCCATAAAATAGAGGAACAAGATTCGGGTGAAATTACAGAATACCAAGTATTTTCTAGCATCAAGACTTTATCGCCAACGCCAATCCCAAGTGCACCTCCAGAAGCACCTTCACCAATAATGATGGTAATGATTGGAACTTTTAGACGTGTCATTTCAAGAATATTACGAGCGATGGCTTCGCCTTGCCCACGTTCTTCCGCTTCTAGACCAGGGTAAGCGCCAGGGGTATCTATTAATGATACCACAGGAATTCCAAATTTTTCGGCAGATTTCATAAGACGTAATGCTTTTCTATAGCCTTCTGGGTTCGCCATCCCAAAGTTTCGATATTGACGCGTTTTGGTATTATATCCTTTTTGTTGGCCAATAAACATAAAGCTTTGGTCTCCAATTTTTCCTAATCCACCAATCATTGCTTTATCGTCCTTAAAGTTACGATCGCCATGAAGTTCCAAAAAAGTATCGCCACAAATAGCGGTGATATAATCTAAGGTATAGGGTCTGTTTGGGTGTCTGGACAACTGGACACGTTGCCAAGGTGTTAAGTTTTTATAAATATCTTTTTTGGCGAGGTCTAATTTCTTTTGGATCTGAACACATGTTTCAGAAACATCGACATCACTTTCCTCTCCAATAATTTGACATTTTTGTAATTGATCTTCTAGTTCCTTAATAGGCAACTCAAATTCTAGATATTCCATAGAAATTCAAGATTAGTGTTTTGGTTATTCTACAAATATATAAACTTTAAAAGTTATATACTGAAGATCTGTCGTTAGTTTCTTGTTTTTTTATACACGGCATTGAGAAGTACGGTGCAAATAATAAGCAAAGCACCTACATAAAACATAGGAGTCATGGTTTCTGTTTCAGGGAACAGGACTAATGCCAAAACAATTCCGTAGATAGGTTCTAAATTGTAAGTTAACACGACCGAAAATGGGCTAATGTGTTTCATAACATGAATCGACGCTATAAAGGCATAGGCGGTACAGATCGATGCCAAGATAAATAGACATATCCAATCAGTGCTATTTAATATAAAGAAATCCTCACTGAAGCCTTGATCTGAAAACAAGAGATATAGAGATATAAAAGCAACGCCTCCTATAAACTCGTAAAATGAAATAACGGTCGCACTGTGCTGCTCTACAAATTTTCCATTAAGAACGGCAAAAAGAGTCGAAAAGAGTGCTGAAGAAATTCCCAAAAGAATCCCTGTAAGATATCGTAGTTCTGTTTGAGTGATTAAAACAACCCCAAAAATAACAACAAGTCCAAAGAAAATTTCATAGCTGATTATTTTACGTCGAAAAAATAATGGTTCTATAAAGGCGGCAAAAAAGGCACCAGTCGAAAACATCGCCAACGTAATAGAGATGTTAGACGCTTTTATCGCTGCAAAAAAAGTAATCCAATGAAGCGCGATAATAATGCCGGCAACAAAAAATTTAAGAATGGTTTTGAAAGGAATTTTGAGATCAACTCTTTTAATTTTAATATACCCAAACATCATCACTGCAGCGATAGCCATTCGAAACCAAACTAATGCGATAGCATTTATAGAAATGAACTCTCCTAAAATAGCCGTAAATCCAGCGATGAACACCAAAAAATGAAGGTGTAGTTGATTTATGAACTTAACGCTTGGCATTGTACAATAGGTAAATTGCTAAACCTCCAAAAACGATGTTTGGAAACCAAACGGCCAGAAGTGGTGAAAAATCAGATTGTGCGGCCATCACTCCAAAAACCTTATCAAAAAAGACATAGATCATGACGATTACAATTCCAAAAGCCAAATTAACACCCATCCCTCCTCTTCGTTTAATCGATGACACTGCGACGGCAATTATAGTAAGTATGAATACTGATACTGGCAAACTCCATTTTTTGTACAAAACTACTTTATAACGGTTGATGTTAGACGACCCCCGAACTTCTTCACGTGCAATAAATCGAGTTAACTCATTATATGTCAATGTTTCTGCTACATACTTAGGGGGCGTTAAATCTTCCAAATCAAAACTAAAAAGAGTATCTTTTTGACGCTTAAAACTAATTTCATCATCCTCGGCACCAATAACTCGATAATTATAATTTGTCAGCAAATACGAACTGTCTTTTTCAATGTATCTAATAGAGGAAGCATGAATTTTGTATTCTAATACATTCCCGTTAAAATGCTCTAGGGTGAAGTTATTGCCTCGTTTTGTTGAGACATCGAAGTTGCTAACATAGATATACTCATTGTCATTTATTTGACGGTAGATTTTTTGAGTATCAACGACCTTTCTATTACTAAGATATTTATAGGTGAACTCATTAAATCCTTTGCTCGCTAAAGGCGTCCAATACATTCCAAGCATTAATGCAAAAGTAGCCACAATTGATGCACCGATCATATAGGGTCTTAAAAACCTTGAAAATGACACTCCCGAACTTAGGAAAGCGACGACTTCGGTATTATTGGCTAACTTGGAGGTAAACCAAATGACCGATAAAAATAAAAATAAGGGAAATAAAAGCGTCGCAAAGTATATTGTAAAATCAAAATAATAAGAAGCAACATCTGCAAATGGAACTTGATGTTCTAAAATACTGTCAATTTTTTCGGCAAGATTTACCGTTATTCCAATGGGAATAAACAGAAGCAACAACATGAAAAATGTAAATAAATACCGCTTTAATATGTACCAATCTAAAATTTTCATTTGTTATAAACGATTATCCATTTGTTTGACCATCATTGCTTTCCACGTTCCAAAATCACCTGCTAAAATATGTTTCCTAGCTTCACGGGTTAACCATAAATAAAACCCTAAGTTATGAATTGTTGCGATTTGTTTTCCTAATAATTCGTTAACACTGAACAAATGTTTTAGATATGCTTTTGAATACTCGGTATCCACAAAAGTGATTCCCATCTCGTCAATCGGAGAAAAATCGTCTTTCCATTTTTGATTTTTAATATTGATCGACCCATATGCAGTAAACAACATACCATTTCTGGCATTTCGAGTTGGCATAACACAGTCAAACATGTCAATTCCGAGTGCTATATTTTCGAGAATGTTAATAGGTGTTCCAACCCCCATCAAATACCGAGGTTTATCTTCAGGAAGGATTTCACAAACAACATCGGTCATGGCATACATTTCTTCAGCAGGCTCCCCTACCGAAAGACCACCAATGGCATTTCCAACTGCGCCCGCATTAGCGATGTATTCAGCGGACTGTTTTCTTAAGTCTGTATAAGTACTTCCCTGAACAATGGGGAAAAATGCTTGACTATGATCGTATTTTAGAGGTGTTTTATCTAGGTGACTGATGCAACGATCTAACCAGCGATGGGTCATATGCATTGACCGTTTCGCATAATTATAATCACATGGATAAGGAGTACATTCGTCAAAAGCCATGATGATATCAGCACCGATACTTCGTTGAATTTCCATAACATTTTCGGGGGTAAATATATGCATACTCCCATCTATGTGGCTTTTAAATTTAACCCCTTCTTCTTTAATTTTGCGGTTGGCAGATAGTGAATATACTTGATAGCCTCCAGAATCAGTCAGAATATTTCGATCCCAGTTCATAAATTTATGAAGTCCACCCGCTTTTTCTAATATATCGATTTGTGGTCGAAGAAATAAATGATAGGTGTTTGCTAAAATCACATCGGGATTGATATCATTTTTAAGTTCACGTTGGTGCACGCCTTTTACAGTCCCCACAGTGCCTACGGGCATAAAAATAGGGGTTTCAATCACACCATGATCTGTGGTTAGAGTGGCAGCTCTCGCTCTCGTCGCTGGGTCTTTTTTTAGTAAATCAAATTTCAAACTCTTAAAATTTCATGGTTAATGGAAACACTATTTTAATGTGTAAAAGTAACTTTAATACCCTAAGCACAAAACTTCTGAACGCTATTCTTTACTTGATCGCGACTCGTAGTTGATTAAATAATCGCCTTTAGGAGCACCTTCATCAAACGAACTCCCTTTTAATAACACGCGTGTTTGTTCGCGTGCTTCTTGATTGGTCCAACCTTCATATTCAATTCGGTAAAGTGCCGAAAACATTTGTGCACGGCCAACGCCATGGTAACAATGAATTAAAACCGGATAATTGGAGGAGTCGTCCATAATTTCTAGAAATTTATCGACGGTTTCTTGAGTGGGAACTTGATCGGTCCCAAGATTAAAATAAGTAACGCCTTCTAACTTCTCAACCGCTTCTTTTTCATCTGTCAATTCCTGTGGAATTTCGGGGTTATTTACTTTATCGAGGGTGTGGGGAAATCGTAAATCAATAACACTTTTTAGTTGATGATCTTCGACATAATCAGCAATTTTTTCAGGAGGTATTACGCCCGATTTATACACCTTATTTTCTGAAATCTCTTTAAAGTTATAATTAAAGTGTACCTCATAAACATATTTTGAAACACCTACAAGTATCACACTAAAAAGAAGAAGTCCTATTTTTTTTCTCATCGAAATTAAAATTTAATTATAAGTTTCTATCAATAATTCTATCAAAATAATCTTTTAAAAATGCTTTACAAGCCAACTCGACTTCATCCATTTCTTCTGTACGATTGGAAATTAAATTACGTTCCAGTCCTAAATCATTTATATCATAAAAACCAATAGCTCGTACACCATCAAAGATACAAATTATATTCCCTTTACTATATTGATAATTCTGGCCATTATGGTTCATAACAAAGGGGGGCATTTTATCTATGCTTGAATCAACCAAACTACGTCCCCAACTTCTAAATGGTTTCTGATAACCGACCATATCCAAAATGGTTGGGTAGATATCTATTTGTTGCGCCAGTTCATTATTTACCCCAACAAATTCTTCATTAGGACTGTATATCATAATAGGAACGGCATACCTATTAATCATCTTATAGTATTCTTTGTAATTCACTTGATTTGTATGATCGGCTGTAATAATAAAAATGGTATTCTGAAACCAAGCTTCTTTTTTAGAGGCTTCAAAAAATTGTTTAAACGCAAAATCGGTATACCCTACACATTGATGCATTTGCACATCACCTTTAGGAAATTGACCTTCAAATTCATCGGGGATAATATAAGGTTCATGAGATGTTACCGTAAAAATAGTTGCAAAAAATGGGTCGGTTTTAGCGTCTAAAATATCTTTGGTAAACTGAAAAAATGGAGCGTCCCAAATCCCCCAAAACCCATCAAACAAAGCGTCGTTATTGAATTCTGTTTTTCCATAATAATGATCAAATCCTAAAATATTTGAAAACCCTAAAAACCCCATAGAACCGTTAGGTGCGCCATGAAAAAAGGAGGTGTCGTAGCCTTCTGAATTTAATGCCGAAACCACCGATTCTACATTTTGTTTTGTGTAGGGCGAAGACGTAAAAGCATCTTTAAAGGAGGGGATTCCTGCCAAGACAGACGACATGCCGTGTATCGATTTCCTTCCATTGGCAAATGCATTATTGAACACCAAACTTTTTGAGGCTAATGAATCTAAAAAAGGCGTGTAACTCACATAATTAGGTATAGGAGTCGGATCATTAAAAGCCCCCATATATTCTCGACTAAAACTTTCCGTAATAAATACAACAATATTTGGCTTTGTCTTTACTTCATTGGTGTATTGCTTAATGGGTTGGGTCAAACGATCAATTTCTGATTGCGGAATTTCGTAGGTTACTTTTTTAAAGGTTTTCTTATTGAAGGTTCTAATGATTGCAAAAGGCGTGTTTAACACAAAATCTGCGTGTTGAATTTTAGTTACATGTCGATTCGCATCCACTAAATTAATGGGGCGTGTACTCTTTTTAAAATCACTTCGAATCCCGCCAATCATAAGCGTTGCCATAATCAAAAATGAAATTACTGAGGTCGTCAAATATGAGATAAGTCCCTTTGGGTAGGGTTTGGATTTTACGGAGATTTTTTTATAAAGGTAAACCCATACGATTGTAACCAGAAAAAACAAAAGAAAAACATGCCAATAACTCACGGCAAAGCGAAGGAACATTTGTACTTTGTTTTGCTCGTTTTCAATCACTGCCCATTCGGAAACAGTAGTTCTGTTGTAATTATATTTATAATAAATTAAATCCACAAAATTAAAAGCCATTCCTATCAAATTGGTCAAAAAATAGATGAAAAACAAGACTTTTTGGTAGGTTTTATGCGTGTTTATCCAGAATGGAAGCATGGAAAGGGCTACAAATAAACTGTTTAAGTAAAATATAGCTGTTGTATCAAACGCCAGTCCATGATAACTCAACCTTAGATACTCGCCGAGCGAATCAATTTCTAAAAGAGAAAAATTATAAATAAAAAATAAAAAACGACATACTGCATAAAACAAATAGACGAGTAACAGTCTATATATCATCACTTTATATTCGTGCAATCTCAAAAATTGTAGCATCAAAAATAGTTCAAAAATTACTGCAAAAATAGAAAAGAAATTACACATATATACACAAGCAGCATCTTTTTATAAATTGTTAGTTAATTTATGAAATTTACAAGATTAAATATTTTGTCTATTTAAAATTAGAATTATCTTTGAAAATCGATTTTTTAACATCTAAAACCTAGCCAATGTCGAATGAAAATTTAAAAGATTTAACAACCCAAGTTCGTAGAGATATTTTACGAATGGTTCACAAAGTAAATTCTGGTCATCCAGGAGGTTCATTGGGCTGTGCAGAATTTCTAGTTGCACTCTATACCAGTATCATGGATCGCAAAGAAGGATTTGATATGGATGGCATAAATGAGGATTTATTTTTCCTTTCAAATGGACATATTTCTCCTGTTTTTTACAGTGTATTGGCGCATTCAGGATATTTTCCTGTGGAAGAATTAAATACATTTAGATTGTTAAACTCAAGACTTCAAGGGCATCCTACAACGCATGAAGGACTTCCTGGGGTCCGAATTGCTTCTGGTTCCTTAGGACAAGGGCTTTCGGTTGCTTTAGGAGCTGCTCAAACAAAAAAACTAAATAACGATTCGAGTCTTATCTATACGCTCCACGGAGATGGCGAGTTACAAGAAGGACAAAATTGGGAAGCGATTATGTATGCTTCTGCAAAAAATATTGATAACTTAATAGCAACCATCGATTTAAACGGTAAACAAATTGATGGTGCTACAGACGATGTGCTTCCAATGGGAAGTATCAAAGGGAAGTTTGAAGCTTTTGACTGGACAGTTATTGAAATCGAAAATGGAAATGACCTTGACTCTATACTAGAAGGGATGGCAACAGCCAAAGCTGCGACCGGAAAAGGGAAGCCAGTGTGTGTCCTGCTAAAAACGATGATGGGTAATGGGGTTGATTTTATGATGCATACCCACGCATGGCATGGAAAAGCGCCTAACGATGAACAATTGGAAAATGCTTTAAATCAAAACCCAGAAACTTTAGGAGACTATTAAATTCAAAACCAAAAAAAATGAAAACTTACACATATACAGAGAAAAAAGATACGAGAAGTGGTTTTGGAGCAGGTCTTGCAGAGCTTGGAAGAACCAATCCAAATGTCGTGGCACTTTGTGCAGATTTGATTGGATCCTTAAAAATGAATCAATTTATTGATGAAAATCCGGAGCGTTTCTTTCAGATTGGAATTGCAGAAGCCAATATGATGGGCATAGCGGCAGGGTTAACCATTGGAGGTAAAATACCTTTCACGGGGACTTTTGCTAATTTTTCTACCGGACGTGTTTATGATCAAATCAGACAGTCCATTGCGTATTCTGATAAAAACGTAAAAATTTGTGCATCGCATGCCGGATTAACTTTAGGAGAGGATGGGGCAACGCACCAAATTCTAGAAGATATTGGTCTTATGAAAATGCTTCCTGGCATGGTGGTCATTAATACCTGTGATTACAACCAAACCAAAGCAGCAACTATTGCGATCGCCGATCACGAAGGGCCTGTGTACCTAAGATTTGGACGACCAGCAGTACCTGTATTCACACCTGCAGATCAAGTATTTGAAATCGGGAAAGCTGTTCAACTTCAAGAAGGTTCTGATGTTACAATTGTAGCAACAGGGCATCTTGTTTGGGAAGCACTTGAAGCGGCTAAAGTATTGCACGAACAAGGAATTTCTGCAGAAGTGATTAACATCCACACCATTAAACCTTTAGACGATAAAGCTATAATAGACTCTGTTGCCAAAACAGGCTGTATTGTAACTGCCGAAGAGCACAACTTCTTAGGAGGTTTGGGCGAGAGCGTTGCAAGAGTTTTAGCACTTCACCACCCAACTCCACAAGAGTTTGTGGCGACAAATGATACATTTGGCGAATCGGGGACGCCTGCGCAACTAATGGAAAAATACGGCTTAAACAGTGGTAGCATTGTTGAGAAAGCCCTTAAAGCTATAAAGAGAAAGTAATACGCTCTACAAACTATTTTAACTAAAAAAGAGTCGCAATTGCGACTCTTTTTTTATGTGTATCTGTTAGTGTTTAATTGACCGTTTGAGTCTTAGATTCAGTCGCATCTAAATAATTTGGGACTCCGTTGCCATTGGTGTCAACCAAGGTAACAAGGTGTGCGTAGTAGGTATTGTCATTTTGTTTCTGCTTGATCGCTGTAAAAAACTGATTCTCGTTCAATAGAACCTCCTGAATTTCATTTTTAAGATCCGCTAAAGATTCATTAGTGTATTCTTTAACTTCTACTTCGTTAGCCGTATTTGTGCCATCCCCATCATCGTCAGTGTCTGCGAAATCGGGCGTTAAATCGCCATCGGTATCATCGTTAAATAAATCAAAATCACCGTTAATATCTTCAAAGTAAGAAGACACATAATCACCATCGTGATCATTTACTTCGGCTTGAAGAAGTTCGAACTTGAAAATCAAATTAGAATAAGAAGGGATCGAAGGAAGAAAGTCAGCATAATATCCTAGTCCTGAGGGTAAGAACATCGCCCCCATTCCATAATCTAAAAAATCGACGGTACCATCTGGGTTTGAATCAAAAGAACTCGCGGCATTAAACTCCGGCATCACTCGATTCCAACCAGCAACAACATAAACTAAGTCAAAATTAACAGGGTTAGAAGAACTATCAAACGTTGTTCCATCTTCTAAAGAACCCGAATAATTAACACGCACTTTATCAGAAAACACTGGAGACGATATGCCGCTTCCTTGATTAATCTTTAGAATATAATATTCATAGTCTATTTCCTTATAGGTGGTTGTTTTGGTTTCAACAGCAGAACCTAACAAAGTGGCACCAGAGGGTACTGTTTCTCCTTCTAAAAGCGTTGTAAAAACCAAGTCATCTACTGTAGGATTTTCTAAAGCATTTATTTCAGTCGAGTTGTAATAATGAGTGCTTAAATAGCTGAGTAATGCATCCCCGTCTATAACTTGTTGTTCTGTACGATCGTTTTCTACGACTGCTGGGGCATCACCTCCATTATTATCATCGTCACAAGACATGACCGCCACAATCATTAAAGAAATAAAAAGAATGTTATAATTAAATTTCATAAAGCTATATTTGATGGCGCAAGATACAATTTTATACTATTTTTGTGTGGAACATTAACGTTGTTTTAAACATTTTATGAGAATCGATAAATATTTATGGTGTGTGCGATATTTCAAGACCCGTAATATCGCAACTACTGCTTGTAAAAAAGGACATGTAAAGGTCAATGATGCCGCTGTGAAACCCAGTAGGGAGGTGTATCCAACGGACCAACTAACCGTCCGTATTAACCAAGTGAATTATCAATTAACGGTCCAGGACATTCCTCCAAATCGTGTCGGAGCTAAACTTGTTGACATTTACCGGACTGATACCACACCGAAATCTGAATTTGAAGCACAAGAATTATTAAAATATTCTAAAGATTATTACCGCCAAAAAGGCGAAGGACGCCCCACCAAAAAAGACCGACGCGAAATTGATGGCTATCTTGAAAGCGATGAAAAAGAGGATTAATCCCAATAGAATAAAATCAGTTTTTTATCTTTGAAAAAATCAACACTATGGCTTTAACTGAAAATTGTATTTTAAATCACGAAGAAATAAATCATAAAGTAAAACGAATTGCTTATCAGATTTATGAGTCAAATGTGGAAGAACAAGAAATTATTATTGCTGGAATAGCGTCTAATGGTTATTTGTTTGCTGAAAAGCTGTGCGCCTCTTTGGAGGAAATTTGCGATATCAAACCACTGCTTTGTAAAGTTGAAATTGATAAGAAAAACCCAACAAACCCCATAACAACGTCTCTAACTAAAGAAGAATACACCCATAAATCATTAGTTTTAGTAGATGATGTTTTGAATTCTGGAACCACTTTAATTTATGGCGTAAAACATTTTTTAGACGTGCCATTAAAGCAATTTAAAACGGCCGTTTTGGTAAATCGAAATCACAAGAAATACCCTGTCAAAGCTGATTTTAAAGGCATCTCATTATCGACATCCTTAAATGAGCATGTGGATGTCATTTTTAAAAGAAAAACAAATAAAGTCGTCCTAAACTAATTTTGATCTTGTGAGTTCAACAATCGCTTCTACCGATTGATCATCTGTATTGATATTTACTTTTGATTGATTGTAATAAAACGAACGTTCAAATAGATGTTTGGCTATAAACTCTGGAATTGCTTCTTCGTCGAGATGTGCAATCAAAGGTCGAGACGATTTTTCATTGACGAGACGTTTTGTTAGTTCTGACACAGACGCTTTAAGATAGAACGTCATTACATTAGAGTGTTCATTCAAAAAGGACATAGTATCTCCAAAACAAGGCGTTCCTCCGCCCAATGCTAACACCAAAGAGTCAGAATCATTACAGAGTTGTTTAACAGCTTTGGCTTCAATGGACCGAAAATAAATTTCACCCTTAGAATTAAAAAGCTCTGCAACCGATACTTTTTCATTTTGTTCAATGTATTCATCTAAATCCAAAAACTTAAACTCTAATTTCTTAGCAAGTAACCGTCCAATAGTAGACTTTCCGGAACCCATATACCCTAATAAAACAACGATCATAATTCTCTAAAAATTTGATTATAAGCCACCTAAATTTAACTACAACAAAAAAACAAAAAATAATTTAAAAAAGCGTTGTTTAATTAATTAATCCCTCTATATTTGCACCCGCATTGAGTCAAATTAATGACCTGGTAGCTCAGTTGGTAGAGCATCTCCCTTTTAAGGAGAGGGTCCT
>ERZ1047472.1868-NODE-1868-length-15704-cov-6.460413_pt1 | contig 15704 bp, 15 predicted proteins | sample MGYA00383095_ERZ1047472 | MGnify/ENA primary metagenome ERZ1047472 (study PRJEB29581, sample SAMEA5548365) | metagenome | biome: marine; feature: coastal; material: water | depth 1 m | study: Short-term variability in the microbial, nano- and picoplankton... | reverse complement strand
GAAAGGTCGAGTACGAAACTGAGCTTTTTGAAGACCAATTAACCCTGGATCATTAGAGCCAGGGTCGAGGAGAAAATATATGCGCAGAAAAATGAAGCGCATCTCAAGGAACGAGGAAGAGGCAGATATCAACCTGACGCCCATGTTGGACGTGGTCTTTATCATGTTGATCTTCTTTATCGTCACCGCGACATTTATTAAGCAGGCCGGCATCGACGTGCTTCGGCCCGACGCCCAGACCTCAGAGCAAAAGCCAACAGTGGCGCTGCTTGTGGCGATTAGCCCGGCTGGTGATATTTGGATCGATAAGAAGCGAGTTGACCCAACGTCAGTGCGCTCACACATCGAGCGTCTCCACGCTGAAAATCCCAAGGGTGGCTTAGTCGTACAGGCGGATCGCACGTCGACTAACGAAAAACTCATGGTTGTTCTGAACGCCGCACGAGCCGCTGGAATGCGCGAAGTGGCAATCTCAACCGAAAACAATTAGGCAGGTAGTACTATGGTCGCTCGTTACGCGATAGGCGTTGGCCTTGGAGCCTTGGTCACATTCTTACTGTTCTTCCTAATGCAGGCCATCATTGCTACCAATGAAGCTAATTTAGATGAAGGCGTCAAAGGCAAGTTGCTGGACTTTGTGCGCTTGCAAGACGATCAAGACATCGAAACCAAGCAACGCAAACCCAAGCCGCCGCCGCCACCAGATGAACCGCCGCCGGATATGCCGAAGCCAGAGTTTGAGGCATCTGATGTGTCAAACGGTGTGGATGTGGGCGCAGTGGATGTGAACGTAGACCTTTCCATTGAAGGGGGCGGGTTCAGCTCCGATGGTGAGTATTTGCCCATCGTTAAGGTGGCACCTCAGTACCCACGTCGGGCACAAACCCGGGGCATTCAGGGCTACGTGATTTTGGAATACATTGTGACAAAAACCGGCGCTGTACGTGATCCGGTGGTCGTTGACGCCAAGCCACCGGGTATCTTCAATCGGGCGGCGATAAACGCTGCGTTGAAGTACAAGTACAAGCCTAAGGTTGTGAATGGTGAAGCAATCGATGTTGCTGGCGTTAAAACCCGTATCACGTTTGAGCTAGCGGAAGGTTAGCGTTAAGCGCCCCTTAGAGCACAATAGGAAGGCGGCGGTGCATGCGCCAGTCGCCCGAGGTAAAGCATCAGGAGATGTTGTTACGATGACAAAGATCAAAGCAGATAAAAGCACAACGCTTATAGATTTTTCGCGGCTAGCAAGAGGCCTTACCGTTTTCGGCGTGGTGGTTGCGCTAACAGGTGTGGCTGCTCCTTTTCACGATGCGCTGAACGGTGCGGTGGTAATAAAGGCGGTGGCTGAGGAAGCGCCGGCCAAGAGACAAAAAACACGGCGTGTACCGTCTCTGAGCGAGCGGGTGTATAAGAAGCTTGGCGAAGGCCAAGAGCTGATTGATGCCAAAGATTACGAAGGCGCCCAAGCCCTGATTGTGGAGGCTCTGGATCGCAGCAAGCGTTACAACGAAAATGAAATAGCCAACTTGCACAACATGCTTGGGTATATCTATTACCTCAAAGAGGACTACGACGGTGCCTTGCGAGAGTACAAGATCGTTGCCGCACAGGGCGAGAAAATCCCGGAAGGCTTGGAGACTACAACGCTGTATACCGTTGCCCAACTGAGCTACGTTCAAGAGGACTACGAAGAAGCACTGAGGTACATGGAGATTTGGATCTCCAAGGCGCAAAACCCATCCTCGGATCCGCGTTTCTTCATGGCGACGGTTTACTACCAGATGAAGGACTACGACAAGGCCATCGAGCAGATGGAGCTTGGTATGCAAATCGCTGAAGAGCGCGGGACTACGGTCAAAGAGCAGCAGTGGAGCTTGCTGACGTTTTTGTACTTCGAGAAAGAAGACTGGCCCAACGTGATCGAAACTCTGAAGGTGATGGTTGAGAAGTTCCCGAAGAGAGAGCACTGGGTTCGTCTTGCTGGCGTATACGGTCAGGAAGGCTACGAGAAAGAGCAGATGTATGCGCTGGAATCAGCTTATACACTCGGCTTCTTTGAGCGTAAAACTGATTACACAAACCTTGCTGGTCTTTTGATGCAAGAAGAAGTGCCTTATCGGGCCGCAAAGGTACTTGTTGCTGGCCTCAAGGCAGAAAACGTTGAACGCGATGCCAAAAACTTACAGGCATTGGGTCAAGCATGGCAGTTGTCTCAAGAAGTGGACAACGCAATTGACGTTTACGAGGAAGCGGCCGAGTTGTCGGAAGATGGCAAGATTTACGAACGACTGTCCTATTTGTACCTAGAGGACGATCAGTTTGCCCGTTGCGTCGAGTCTGCCTCAGGAGCTTTGGACAAAGGCGGTTTGCGTAAGGTTCAATCGGTGCATGTGGTTAAGGGTATGTGCCAGTACAACATGCAACGGCTAACCGCTGCTCGAGATTCTTTTGTACAATGTCGCCGGGTGGCTCGCAGCGAAGACGACAAAGCCAGTCAGCGCACCTGCGGTCAATGGATCACCTTTATTGATCGTGAGAAGGCTCGTTTAGAGGCACTTGCGGCTGCCGGCTAAAGCAAGCTTGCCTAACCACTTTCAGGAAAGCCGGTTTACAGCCGGCTTTTTTTTTGCAGATTTGGAGATCGACCATGTTCACAGGAATCGTCCAAGACCTTGTTACCGTTATAGACATAGAAGACGAGGGGGATTTGAGTCGTATTGAACTGGATATGAAAGACCTCGCAGAGGGCATCGAGTTGGGAGCTTCCGTGGCGGTCAACGGCACCCGTTTGACGGTAACTCGGTCCAGAGACAATGGGGCGGTGTGCTTCGATATTATTACTGAGACCCTACGCACTACGAATCTCGGCGGCTTGGCTGTCGGCTCGCAAGTCAACGTAGAGCGGTCATTTAAGGTAGGAGATGAGGTAGGCGGCCATATCGTTTCTGGCCACATTACGACAACGGCAGAGCTATGTGACTTGCATCACCAAGGCAATGATCGGGTGCTGACCTTCCGTATTGACGACCAGTGGGGTCGTTTTATTTTGCACAAGGGCTACGTTGGCGTAGACGGGGCTAGCATAACCGTTTCCAGCGTAAACCGTCAGGACAGCACTTTTTCCATCAGCCTAATTCCGGAAACCATTGAAAGAACAACGCTCGGACGCATCGCTGTCGGCGACTTGGTCAACGTGGAAGTGGATAGCCAAACTCAAACCATCGTCGAGACCATTGAGCGGGTGATGCAAGATCCTGAAATGCGCCAAACACTGCTCGAGCAATCTGTCACTGGGGGCGCCTCGTGACCTTTCATACCCGATTACAGAGCGTATGGAATTCAGCTAACTCCCTAGTATGCGTAGGCATCGATCCGGAGTTGGAAAAGATCCCCGCACACCTTCGCGATTATCGGGAGCCGCTGCTGGAATTTGGTAAGGGGATCGTGGATGGCACGGCTTCCTACGTGTGCGCATTTAAACCTCAGGCGGCCCATTTCGCTGCTGCTGGAGCCGAAGACCAATTGGCCAAGCTGATAGCTTACATTCAAGCCAACTACCCCCAAATTCCGGTGATTTTGGATGCCAAGCGAGGTGATGTCGGAAGCACCGCGGCGCTTTACGCGACAGAGGCGTTTTCGCGTTATGGAGCAGATGCGGTGACGGTTAACCCTTATTTAGGCTACGACAGCCTTGCGCCCTACCTAGAGTACGAAGACAAAGGGGTCATCGTGTTGTGCCGAACCAGCAATGCCGGCAGCGATTGGATTCAGGGCGTTGACGTTAACGACGAGCCCTTGTACCTGGCGGTTGCCAAGCAGGTGCGTCAGTGGGATCGCAACAATCAATGCATGCTAGTCACCGGTGCAACCTATCCCGAGGAACTGGGCCGAGTGAGGGCCTGTGTCGGTGACATGCCACTGTTGGTTCCCGGTGTTGGTGCTCAGGGTGGAGACGTTGAGGCGGTTCTTAAGTGCGGATTAGATAGTCAGGGGAATGGTCTTTGCATCTCCAGTTCTAGAGGAATCATCTACGCTGGCTCGGGTAAGGATTATGCGGACAAAGCAGGACAGGCAGCCAAGGCGCTAGCAGGGCAGATCAATGCTGCCCGAATGTCCTGATCTACAGCGCCTGTTTTAATTGAGGCGGACCTAGGCCCACCTCCCAAGTCACTAGCCGTCGAAGTCGCGCAGCATGTTTCGAGCGATGATGCTCTGTTGGATTTGACTGGTGCCTTCGTAGATCCGAAAGAGCCGGACATCCTTGTAGAATCTGGCTACAGCGTACTCTTCCATATAGCCGGCGCCGCCGTGGAATTGAACCGCTCTGTCGGCTACGCGTCCCACCATCTCGGTAGCAAAGAGTTTGCAACAAGAGGCCAATGTGTTGACGGCTTCCCCAGCGTCCCGTCGTTTCGCGGCGTCTAAGACCATGCATTGGGCCGCGTAACTTTCGGCCTTGCAGTCGGCAATCATGCCCTGTAAGAGCTGAAATTCGGCAATGGGTTGGCCGAACTGCTTCCGTTCCTTTCCATAGCCAAGGCAGAGGTCGATGAGGCGGTCGGCGCAGCCGACGGACAGGGCGCTGATATGGATCCTACCCCGATCAAGGGTCTTCATTGCACTCTGAAACCCTTTATTAAGCTTGTCTGGACCACCCAGCAGACGATCCGCGGGCACGCGACAGTCGTCAAACATAACGTCACAAACGTGGGCGCCTTTTTGCCCCATTTTGGTATTGGGAGCACCGAGGGTGATCCCCGGTGTGTCGGCATCGACCAAGAACGCGCTAACTCCCTTTGCGCCCGCGGTGTCTGGATCCGTGCGAGCAAAAACTGTGAATAATTGAGCGCTGGGCGCGTTTGTAATGTAGCGCTTGGTACCGTTTAAAACGAAGTCATCCCCATCGCGCACCGCGCGTGTGGTCAGCGAACCGGCATCAGACCCTGCATCCGGTTCGGTCAAAGCGAAGGATCCGATGATTTCACCGCTAGCAAACTTAGGCAGATAAAACGCTTTTTGCTCTTCGGTTCCGTCCATGACCAAGCCTTGGGAGCCGATTCCATTATTGGTACCGATAATGGAGCGGAAGGCTGGGGAGGTTCGTCCTAACTCCATGACCACTCGGCATTCTTCGAAGGTATTCAGTCCGATGCCACCATATTGCTGGGGTATGGTGAGCCCGAAAAGTCCCATGTCACGCATTTCTTGGACAACGTCCTCGGGAATTTTATCCTCTTCCGCCACTTGTGCCTCAAGCGGGATCAGGCGCTCGTTAACGAATTTTCGAACCACATCGATCAACTGATTGAGGGTGTCTTCGTCCATGGCAGGGGGCAGAGTGGCGGCGTCAGTCATGTGGGATTCCTAGGTTTAATGCCGACGCATAATAGCGTGAGAGTAAGCATTCGTCGAAGCACATGGCTGCTTGCAGGGCCAAAAAACTTGGGCAAAAGGTCGCCGAAGCTCGATAGCATTGCGTGGAGCGAGCGCCTGCTTTAGCCTTGCGGCTCACATTCAAGGATGCCCTCATGAGTAATGACAAAGCCCCATTCGCTTGGGACGACCCCTTCCAGCTGCAAGGCCAGTTTTCGGAAGAAGAACGTATGATTCAAAGTTCTGCGCAGGATTACGCCCAGGACAAGCTGCTCAGCCGAGTCCGCGATGCTTTTCGCAACGAAGTTTTCGATCGCGAAATCATGAATGAATTCGGTGCCATGGGAATGCTTGGTGCAACCTTACCCGAGAAGTACGGGTGCGCGAACGTCAACTACGTGTCTTATGGGATCATGGCTCGAGAGGTAGAGCGAGTGGACTCAGGGTATCGATCAGCCATGAGCGTGCAGTCGTCCCTGGTCATGCATCCAATCCATGCTTTTGGATCAGAGGCCCAAAGAGAGAAATACCTGCCTAAGCTAGCCACAGGCGAGTGGGTGGGCTGTTTTGGACTGACGGAACCCGATCACGGCTCTGATCCAAGCAGCATGGTGACCAACGCGAAACCGGTCGATGGCGGTTTTATTATGAACGGCGCCAAAATGTGGATTACTAATTCACCCATCGCGGATCTTGCAGTGGTTTGGGCCAAACTCAATGGCGAAATTCGAGGCTTTATCGTCGAACGAGCGTTTGAAGGCTTCAGCACACCGAAAATCGAAGGCAAGTTGAGTCTTCGAGCTTCAGTCACAGGGCAAATTGTGCTGGAAGACGTTTTTGTACCCGAGGAGAACCTGCTACCGAACGTTAAAGGTTTGGCTGGTCCCTTCGGTTGCCTGAATCGTGCTCGCTACGGCATCGCTTGGGGTGCCATGGGCGCCGCAGAGGCATGCTGGCACGCCGCACGCACCTATACGCTGGAGCGGACCCAGTTCGGTCGGCCTTTGGCGGCGAATCAGCTGGTGCAAAAGAAACTTGCGGACATGCAGACTGAAATAGCGTTGGGGCTGCAGGGCTGTTTGCGCATGGGGCGCATGCTCGATGAAGGCAACCTGCCCATTGAGAATATCTCGCTGATGAAGCGCAATAACTGCGGAAAGGCCTTAGACGTAGCACGAGTTGCCAGAGATATGCATGGTGGTAACGGTATCTCTGACGAATATCCGGTTATGCGGCATGTAATGAACCTCGAAACGGTGAACACCTATGAGGGGACCCATGATATTCACGCTTTGATTCTAGGGCGTGCTCAGACCGGGTTGCAGGCTTTCTCTTAGCAGGAAGCCATTCAACCCGACGGATAGGGTGGAGTGTTGAGACACGGGGGTGGCGGTTATTTCACAAGAAATTGTAAGTAATCTCTGAAAAGTGACCTAACCCTTTGTTTGAGGTGGGAGAGCGTTTTATTTTGATTGTCCTAATCTAAGGAGGGCAAGGAAAATGACAACTATCTTACTAGCAGACCACCATACTCTGTTCCGAGCCGGCATGGTGAAGTTGATCGAATCCATCGGCGGATTTCGTATTGTAGGGGACGTAGAAACAGCAGAAGCCGCAATCGAGTTCGCCACGGAATACACCCCGGATATCTTGCTGATTGAAATATCGATTCCCAGTCTATTTGGCTTTGAGGCGCTCAGGCGTATTAAACGCCTTCAAGTGGGGACTCGAGTGGTTGCACTCACTCAATGCGTGGATCAACCCATGCCGTTACAAGCCTTGCGTGTTGGTTTCGACGGATACCTAGGGAAAAACGTCTCTGCCGAAGAGTTCGCTAAGGCGCTGTACAAAGTGCGTTTCGGCAAGCGCTATATATCGGAAGAAATAGCCAGAGACCTGGCTCAGTATGCTTATGGCGATGTCTCCGATAATCCTTTTCAGCAACTTTCCGTAAGGGAACTCCAAGTGTTACTGATGGTGCTTGGGTGCCACAGCCCAACGTCCATCGGTCAGGCTTTACATCTATCACCCAAGACCGTGAACAGTTACCGGTACCGAATTTTCGATAAGCTTCAGGTTCATGGTGATGTGGCTCTGACGAAAATGGCGATTCAGTACAAAGTGATCGAGCTTGGACTGCCCGGAGAGCGTGAGCGAGAAATGGCCCTCAACGCTCTGACGGCCAAGGGGCCTCTAGCAGGATTGCCAAAACCCATCGCAGAGATCATGCCAGAGCAATTTCAGGATGATCGCGGCAGGTAGGACGAGTCGGTCGGCGTTGAGCAATCGAACTGAAGCATTTCCTAGAGATGTTCCTTGCGTGAGCGCGGCACCGGCAAAAGACAGGTTGGATAAAGAGCGGGTTCGATAAAGAGCAGGTTTGACCCTCGCAGAGTTTGGAGAGCGTTATGTCCAGTCGAATTGAAACTCTTGCCCAGCAGGTATCTGATTGCCGGCAATGCCAGCGTTTGACCTGTTATCAAAGCGAACAGAAAAAAAACTATCCAACACATCACTGTGCTCCAGTTCCCCAATGGGGCGCTGCCCGAAGCCGGTTACTGATTGTCGGCCTAGCACCGGGGCTTCACGGTGCTGGTCGTACGGGCAAGGGTTTTGTTGGCGACGCCAGCGGCGCGTTTTTATTTCAGGCTTTGGATCGATTTGGTTTCGCGACCAGTTCGACGCCAGAAGAGGCTGCACTTCGGCAAACGGCGATTACGAACATCGTGAAATGCCTCCCGCCGAATAACCGGCCTTCTAGCGGCGAAAAAAGTAATTGTTTGCCGTTTTTACGCGATGAACTTGAGATGTTTGCTCCCGGAGTGAGAGCTAAGCCCCGAGCAATACTGTGTCTGGGTAGTGAGGCCTTTTACACAGTCCAGAGTTTGTTGGGGCTTCAGCGTGAGGTCTTTGTTCACGGCAAGGCAATTTCCATGAGTTCGAACTACTCTTTGTTTAGCAGCTATCACCCCAGTCGACTGAACGTTAATACTCGCCGATTAACTCAAGAAATGTTTTTTGGTGTATTTGCCCAGATCTATCAGGCGTTGAGTGAGGCTGACGGTTAGACGCCAAGGTCTAGCATGGTCCCTGCCAAGGAGCGCGGGCATCCCTATTGATGGAGATGATTGCCGAAGAGCCACAGGAGGCAGCACCGATGGAAAGGTCAAAGCGGCCGCTGCTTTGAGCCTTTGTGACGTAACCAACGAGGTGTGCTCCTGTCGGGAATCCCTGCGTCCAGCCTAGGGTCGGTGCTGATGCGAACTCAAAGGTTCTCGGAGCCGACTAGCCTCGCTATAGTGCCCCAATGACTGCGACCGACTTTGACTCCGAACATTTTTTAAAGAACCTCACCCGTAAGCCGGGCGTATATCGAATGCTCGATGTTCAGGGGAAGGTGCTATACGTAGGCAAGGCCCGGAATTTGAAAAACCGCGTGTCGAGCTATTTTAGAGCGTCAGGCTTGGCTACCAAAACCATGGCTATGGTGGCTAAGATTCATCGTATTGAGACCACGGTCACCAAAAGCGAAACAGAGGCCTTGTTGCTCGAGCAGAGCCTTATCAAAACGGATCGCCCGCCGTATAACATTTTGTTACGAGACGACAAATCTTATCCGTTTGTTCATATCTCAACTCAGGACGGGTTTCCTCGGCTGTCATTTCATCGAGGACTCAAGAAGGGGGCGGGGAAGTACTTTGGTCCCTTTCCCTCGGCTGCCGCGGTGAGAGATAGCCTCAATGTTCTGCAGCGCCTTTTTATGGTTCGCCAATGTGAGGATAGCTATTTCAAGAACCGGTCGCGTCCCTGTTTACAGCATCAGATTCGTCGGTGTAGTGCGCCCTGCGTCGGCTTAGTCAGCAAGGAGGACTACGCCGAAGATGTTGAACTGGCCATTCTTTTTTTGCAGGGAAAGAGCATTGACGTATTAGAACAGTTCAAAACGAAAATGGATGCGGCAGCCAGCGCCTTGGATTACGAACGGGCAGCCAAGTACCGGGACCAGATCCTTCAGCTGCGTAAGATCCAAGAGCGTCAATACGTTCATGGGGACGCTGGTGATGTCGATGTCTTTGGTTACGCGGAGGAAGGCGGTCAAAACTGTGTTCAGGGTGTCTTTATTAGAGCTGGACGCGTGCTGGGGCAAAGGACCTACTACAACAAAAATGATCTATCGCTTACTGCAGGAGAATTTTTGCAGGCTTTTGTCGCTCAGTATTATTTCGCATCGGTGCAGCGTGATATTCCGAAGTCCATTTTGGTCAGTGAGCTATCATCTGATCATGATGCCCTAGCCCAAGCATTGAACGATAAAGCTGGACGTAATGTGCAGTTGACCCAAGACGTGCGTGGACAGCGGGCACGCTGGCTGTCCTTAGCTAGGGATAATGCGAAGCTGAACTTACGCAGTCATTTGGCAGATAAAAGCCACATGCTGGCGCGCTTTCAGAATTTACAGGATGCCGTGGGGCTGGATGAGATGCCCCAGCGGTTGGAGTGTTTCGACATCAGTCACACAATGGGGGAAGCGACGGTGGCTTCCTGCGTGGTCTTTGATACCAGCGGGCCGAAAAATTCGCTTTACCGGCGCTTTAATATCGACGGCATCACCGGTGGGGACGACTATGCGGCTATGGAGCAAGCGCTTCGGCGGCGCTATACAAGATTGATTAAGGGGGAAGGTGAAATGCCAGACCTGCTGATCATCGACGGTGGGCTAGGGCAAGTGCGTAGGGCATTAGCCGTGTTGGCCGAACTGCAAATCGATTCGGTTAAAACCTTGGGTATCGCCAAAGGGGTGGAGAGAATCTCTGGCGAAGAGCGCTTCTTCTTAGGAGAAACAGAGATCGTCATTGATGGGCGCTCCGAGGCCGGACACCTGCTGCAGCATATTCGCGACGAGGCTCACCGTTTTGCCATAACAGGACATCGCGCGCAGCGGGGTAAGAAACGCAGGCAAAGTGAACTCGAGCAAATTGCCGGGGTGGGTCCGAAACGTCGGCGCCAGCTGTTACTGCATTTTGGCAGCCCAGCCGGAGTGCGTGGTGCCAGCGTTGAAGAACTCGCGAAAGTTCCCGGCATTAGTGGCAACATTGCAGATCAGATTTACAGCGCTCTGCATGAATGACTTTCACAGGTCTATGATCATCACGATGAGCGCTTGCACGACAAAACTGCGGGCATTGGTACCACGACTTAGGAATGACGCTTGAACCTCCCCAACATATTGACTGTTAGCCGAATTTTGCTGATACCGATCTTTGTAGGCCTTTATATGGTCCAGCAAGACTGGAGTATTGTTCTTGCCAGCGTTCTTTTTACGTTGGCTGCTGCCACAGATTGGCTTGACGGCTACCTAGCCCGAAAGTTGGAACAAACCACGCCGCTGGGTGCGTTTTTGGATCCAGTGGCGGATAAGTTGATCGTCGTCTCTGCTCTTATCGTCTTAGTGGCCTATCACAGCAATGCTTGGTTGACGCTACCGGCATTGGTCATTATCGGTCGCGAAATTGTCATCAGTGCGCTTCGGGAGTGGATGGCCGAAATGAACGATTCGGTCACTGTGGCCGTCAGCTACCTTGGCAAAGTGAAGACGACGCTGCAGATGATCGCCATAGTACTTTTGCTGGCTCAGCCGGTGGGGGCGACCACGCTCCTGATGCAGGTATCCTATGTATTACTTTATCTAGCTGCAGCAATGACGCTCTGGAGCATGTGGCAGTATCTGAACGCTGCTTGGGCCTCGCTGAGTCGAGGGATGCGATAACCCGACGAGGTGAGGGTCTTGGGTGTTTAAGCGAACAGTCTAGTGCTGTCGCTTAGAGAAAATGGAGGCTGAGGTCGGAATCGAACCGGCGTTAACGGAGTTGCAGTCCGCTGCATAACCACTCTGCCACTCAGCCTTGGGAGGGGCGGGAGTCTATCGGTGTCCAACAGCAAAAGCCACCGCCGGGTTAACATTGCCTGTCGAATCACCGGTCTTTTCCCACAAGACAACGATACAAAACGATAACAAGAGGACAACACCTTGGCTGAAGAAATGATGCCCATGAGTGGCAGCGACGCATTTTTTGAGGGTTTCAACGACAATCCCTTCCACCAGTATATGGGGTTGACCGTAGCCGATGTCTCCCCGGACGCTGCGCGGCTGCGTTTAACCGTGACGGATACGACTCCCACTGGTATTGGCGGCAGCGTCAACGGTGGGGTGCTGGCGACCATGGTGGACATGGCAGCGGTAGCAGCTGTCTTCAGCAAGATGTTGCCAGGGAGTCAGCCGGCAGGAACAGCCGACCTTTCCATTACTTACCTGCGCCAAGCTCATGGGGCATGGCTTGACGCGAAAGCCTTGGTGATCAAACGAGGGCGTCAGCTGACGACTATAGAAGTCAGCATTTCCAACGATGAGGGCCGACTGTGCTGTAAGGGCCAGGTACTGTATGCCATGCATACTACCCCGCAGTAGTCTCGGCGGAGGGGGCGTTAGAGGGTCAGTAGTAAGATCTCAACGCAGCTCCTATTTTGCGCTAAGACCTTTTGAGTCCCAGAGCAAGTGTGCGATCTAGAGCGTTGGCAAAGGCCTGCACATCTTTTTTGTCCAGCGCTGCAGGGCCGCCACTGATCATGCCCGTGGCGCGCAATTCCTCAGCTCGGTTGCGGCGCTGCAAATAGTCGCGAACATTTTCCTTGGTGTACACCGTGCCCCGAGGGTTCAGCGCCGTTGCTCCTTTGGCAACCACCTCCGCTGCCAAGGGGATGTCGGCGGTAATCACAAGATCCCCCTGCGCAACGGCATCAACTATGGCATTGTCGGCCACATCGAAGCCTTGGGCCACCTGCAGGGACTTAATGACTTTGGAGGGAGGAGTCGGAATATACTGGTTCGCCACTAAGGTCATCGAAATCTGCAGTCGTTCCGAAGCCTTGAACAAAACTTGCTTGATCGCCTTGGGGCACGCGTCGGCATCAACCCATACGTTCATACTTGGATCCTTTGAGCTCTGTTGTGCAAGTCCATGTGCAAAGCATAACGTGAGAATGTGACAACTGTTAGAGGAAGTACGCCGTCAATGTCGGAGTCAACGTTTAGAGGTTTGTTGAAAGACCTAGCGGTTTTTTTTGGCACCGTTTCTGCTTTTGTGGGTGGTTTCTTGCTGGTGAGTTATGTGGCGGCTCCCAGCCGTAACCCCTATGGTTTTTGGCTTGGATTCTTGCTTTACATGTATGTTTTTTCTAAGGCGGTAAGGTGGGGGCTAAATCGTCGGGGTAAGAAGCCAAGTTCTCCTAGATAAGTGTCTACGAGCTTGGAGTGCGAAAGAAATGCCAGTGGTTGAGCTAGTTCAGATGAACGGGTCTTGGAGGGAAAACGAAAAGCCTTGGAGGTGAAGTAGCGCAGAGGGGGAGAGGGGATAGCACCGAGTAACACCTCCAAGGCACGCTTAAGTTGCGCTTTGCGGAGTGAAAACAAGGTGTTTCCAAGTGAGTTTTTGATTCACGCGGCGTAAACAATTTTCAATGGACTTTTGCCGCGCTTGATGTTCCGAAAGTTCGCGTAGCTGCAGGCGTTTGAGCAGATCGTTAACGGCGGCAGCGGCCAAGTCCGCTTCAAGCCGTCGGGGTGGGTCTTTCTTCGTTGGCGGCGCAGTGCCTGATCTAGGTGGCTGGCGTATTCTCTTCCCCACTCTTTTTGCCCGGACTCGCCTTAGGGCGCTTTTGGATGGCCCGCGCCTTTTTCAGGTTGGTGTCGTCTTTGGCTTTAGCATTCGTTTTGGCGTTCGCTTTAGCATTGGAGCCTTTCTTTTTCGCTGGTGGCCCCTTTTTCTTTTTGGCGGTGCCACCCTGTTGAGGTTCTCGTGCATTACCCTTGGAATCTACGCGAGCAATATTTAATTTGCGCCCACAGACCCAGGCTTTCTTTAGGTCTGCAAAAATAGGCTTTGGCATGCCAGTGGGTAGCTCTACGATCGAGTGATCGTCTCGAATGTCGATTCGACCAATATTCTGTGCATCCAGTCCCGCCTCATTGGCAATGGCACCAACAATGTTTCTTGGCTCTACGTCATGGTCGTGGCCCACGTCGATACGAAACAGCTCCATGTCTTGATCTGGCGCGACCAGTTCCGAGGCTTTGGCGCTTCGTTTTCGAGGGTTGTCTCTTCCAACTCTGTCGCCACGTTCTTGGCGGCGCTCTCGAGGGCGGTTTTCTCTTTCGCTTCGAGCCTTGCTTTCGGGTTTGATCAATAAGGAACGCTGACCCAGCGACAGAGTTGCCAGGGCTGCAGCGATTTCCAGCGGCGGTAAGTCCGATTCGTTTTGGTATTGCTCCAAGATCCCACGCATGAAAGCGAGGTCCCCTTGATTGATTGTATCGGTTATGCGCTGTTTGAAATCTGCAATTCGTTTGTTGTTGATGGTGTCGGTAGTGGGCAGGGTTAGCGGCTCGATCTTCTTACGGGTGGCCCGCTCAATGGCACCCAGCATGCGTCGTTCGCGCGGCGAGACAAACAAAATCGCGTCACCTTGGCGTCCGGCTCGGCCGGTTCGGCCGATGCGGTGGATATAGGCCTCGGTGTCATAGGGAATGTCATAGTTAATAACGTGACTGATCCGGTTTACATCCAAACCCCGTGCGGCGACATCCGTGGCAATCAGAATGTCTAGTCCGCCGGCTTTGAGCCGATTGACCATCTGTTCCCGCTGCTTTTGCGGCATGTCGCCGTTCATGGCCGCTGCGGCGTGGCCCCTGGCCTCCAGTTTTTCCGCTAGCTCGGTTGTGGCGACCTTGGTTCGTACGAATATGAGCACACCATCAAAGGGCTCGACTTCCAGAATTCGAGTCAGAGCATCCAACTTGTGCATGCCGCCCACAAGCCAGAATCGCTGCCGAATGGTCTCTGCCGTGGCAGTTTTTGCTTTGATCGACACTTCCTGTGGATTTTGCAGATGCCTGCGCGCAATTTTTTCGATTTCCTTGGGCATGGTGGCGGAAAACAGCGCCATCTGACGATTGTCAGGCGTCTGCTCCAGAATCCATTCCACCTCGTCGATGAAGCCCATACGCAACATTTCGTCGGCCTCATCCAGCACCATGGCCTGAATCTGATCCAGCTTTAGCGTGCCTTTGCGCATGTGGTCCATTACTCGACCCGGCGTGCCAACAACGACGTGGACACCGCGCTTTAATCCTCGAATTTGACCGCCGTAGTCTTGGCCGCCATAGATTGGCAGGACCTGAAAGCCCTTTATGTTTGCTGCGTAGGTTTTGAAGGCCTCGGCTACTTGTATGGCCAACTCCCTAGTTGGGGCCAATACCATGATTTGTACGTGCTTCTTTTTCAGATCCAACCGCGACAGCAGGGGTAAAGCAAACGCAGCGGTTTTACCCGTGCCTGTTGGGGCATGGCCCAGAATGTCATCGCCCGCCAGCAAGTGGGGAATGGCTTGAGCCTGAACCGGAGACGGGGCCTCATAACCTAGCTGCTCGAGGGTCTGTACCAAAGCAGGCAGTAGATTCAGTGACTTAAAGGAAACCGTGGGGGAGGAGTGAGCGGTCATGAATATCCTGGGGTAAGTGGCCAAATCGAGGTCCGGCGGTGGCGCATCATACCCTAAGAAGACTTTTGAGGTGGCACGGTTCCAGCAAAAAAAACGGTCTCGATGCGGCCAACGCGTTGCGGCGGGTGCGGCATCACGCCCGCCTGTTACATCTCGTTAACCTTTGATTGGACTAAAAGTAGACCATGATTCAGGATTTCACGGCCGATATAGGGAAACTCTATGAAAAATGACGAAAAAATGGAGATTCTCCCCTTTTCTTTTTGTTACAAAGTGTTAACTTTTGGCATTCGTATAACGTTCTCCTTTGGGTAGTGCGTGGTGCGAACACAGACTCCTGGAGAGGAGTTCATTATAGACAGGGGAGAACTATGATTCTTAATCTAACGAAAAAGGCGCTGCAACGCAGTAGCCTTTTCTGTGCTGCTAGCGTGCTTGCCCTTGGCAATGCAACGGTTGCAGTGGCAGAAGAAGCGATAGAGGAAGTTGTAGTGACAGGTTCGTATCTGAAGCGATCTTCAGAAAACACGCCTTCACCGCTTTCCGTAGTTTCCGCAGCAGACATTGAGGACCTCGGTGCTCAAGGTATGGCGGAAGTCATTAACACGTTGCCTTGGCAATCAGGCAGTGAGACACGCTCCGCCACCTTCAACGGAGGGGCTGGTTTGGGTCAAATGACGGTAAACCTAAGAAACTTGGGTATGTCGTCCACACTGGTTCTGGTAAATGGTAAGCGAAACGTCGCCACGTACTACGATGGTAGCTCAAACGCAGCC
>ERZ1047472.1866-NODE-1866-length-15709-cov-4.697969_pt1 | contig 15709 bp, 7 predicted proteins | sample MGYA00383095_ERZ1047472 | MGnify/ENA primary metagenome ERZ1047472 (study PRJEB29581, sample SAMEA5548365) | metagenome | biome: marine; feature: coastal; material: water | depth 1 m | study: Short-term variability in the microbial, nano- and picoplankton... | reverse complement strand
TGATATCCATGAGAATCCGATTGATGGTTTTCTTCAAGCGGCACTTCCGAAAGGCCTTCAAGTTGCGCCGCCTGCCTCTCGTCGTGAGCTTATCCGTCGGGCAACCTTTGATCTCACCGGTTTGCCGCCGACACCAGATGAAGTGAAAGCGTTTCTCATTGACCAGCGTAAGGACAAAGAGGCGTTTCGTGATGTTGTAGAGCGGTTGCTTGCATCACCACACTACGGTGAGCGTATGGCGCAGCACTGGCTTGATGTCGTTCGCTATGCCGATTCCTCTGGGTTTGCAAATGATTTTGAACGCGGGAATGCATGGCGATATCGTGATTATGTTATTCGAGCCTTTCAAGACGACAAACCGTATGACCGATTCGTGAGAGAGCAGATAGCTGGTGATGAGATTTCACCAGACGACCCAGAGCATCTTGTTGCTGTTGGTTTTCTTCGGCAAGGGCCGTGGGAACTGACGAGTATGGAAGTTCCAAAGGTTGCCCGTCAGCGATTTCTTGATGATGTCACCAATAGTGTTGGTGAGACGTTTCTTGCGCATTCTCTGCAGTGCGCGAAGTGTCATGATCATAAATTTGATCCTGTTCCCACGCGTGATTACTACAGCATTCAGGCGATATTCAATACAACACAACTTGCTGAACGACAGGCAGATTTTCTGCCCCTTGAAAATCGAGATGGTTTTGAAGAGGAACGGTTTCTGGAAAAAATGGAGCAAGGGTACCGTGAGTCGCTGGCAGAATTGGAGGCTGTTCTCCAGCACAATGCGATTGAGTGGTTTGATACTGAACTGGAAAAGGCCGACCTTGATCGAGAACAGACGATTCGTGATTCCAAATCAAAGTGGATGAAAGTGGTCTCGAAAGCAAAAAAGAATCAGAAGAGCATTGCGTTTCAAAAAATACGAAGTGGGTTGATGCAGCAGGGGATTGCCCAAAGTGACCTTCCTCCTGTTCGCGTTGGCTTCACGCCTCGACAAAATGGCATGCAGCGTGTTGCCACGAAGGGTCTTCAGCGATTGAAGTGGGAGTTGGATCGATACAAACCTTTCGCTCTCTCGGTCTATAGTGGTCCAACGCCAACATACATAAAAGTGTTGGCACCACTTCGTATTCCGGAAGATACAACAAAGGCCACATTTGAAGAGATGTATATTCGGACCGGTGGTGACCCTTTTGCAGAGGGTGATCGTGTGAAGCCGGGAGTCCTCAGCGTGCTCGAAAAACAGGTTCCAGCTTTTATCCCTGAAGCACCGGAAGGTCGCAGGAAAGCCTTTGCTGAGTGGATTACTGATCCGGATAATCCGCTTGTGTCGCGAGTCATGGTCAACCGTATCTGGCAATGGCACTTTGGGAAACCTATTGCCGGGAACCCAAATAACTTTGGTTCAACAGGTGGATTTCCAACGCATCCAAAATTGCTTGATTACCTCGCAACAACATTTATGAAGAGTGGTTGGTCGGTAAAAGACATGCATCGCACGATCATGCTTTCGGAGGCATATCGCAGATCATCTACGCATCCAGATCCAGATATGTTCGCTGAGCAAGACCCGGAAGGTCATTCGTTCGCCGTGTTTGAGCCACGACGACTCTCAGCGGAGGAAATGCGTGACTCAATGCTCGCGATTACAGGAGAATTAAATTGTGATGTCGGTGGTGTGCCCTGTCGGCCGGAAATCAATGAAGAGGTCGCGCTTCAGCCACGTCAGGTGATGGGGGCGTTCGCAGCTGCATGGGTTCCAAACCCAAAGTCCGAGCAGCGACATCGACGAAGTCTCTATATTCTAAAACTGCGAGGCGTGAAGCATCCCATGCTTGAGGTTTTTAATACGCCTGCGCCGGACTTCTCGTGTGAGCGACGTGAGTCATCAACAGTCACGCCACAGGCGTTAAATCTTTTCAACAGTAAGAATTCATACGATCGAAGCCTTGCGCTGGCGCAACGTGCCTGGGATGAGAGTTCTGGTGAAATTGGAAATCGTGATCTGCGGGCGTTGCGACGCGTTTATGAATTGGTGTTATGTCGTCAGCCCCAGCAAGAAGAGCTTGATCGAGCATTGGAAAGTTGGCGTTCTGTGGAGGGGAGTCTGCCTGCTGAGCCTCGGCCAGATTCAAAGGTGCCGCTTACAGCGTCACGTGAAGCAGTTGAAGAACTTTCAGGTGAACGCTTCATGTACGATGAAGTTCTCTACGCGAATCAGGAGTTTGAATCTGATTTGCAACCAAATGACGTTGATCGTCATGTGCGGGCACTTGGTGATATATGTCTCGTGTTTCTGAACACGAATGAATTTGTATACGTCTACTAAGGTTTTTACTGATGCCACATATGAATCGACGAGAAAGCATGTTTCGCATTGGTACCTCACTTGGCAGTGTGGCGTTTGCGTCGCTCCTTGCTGGTGATGCAAGGTCGACTGAATCAACTGGGCCACTTGCTCCCAAACCAGTGCACATTCCAGCAAAGGCAAAGAATTGTATTTTTCTGACGATGACTGGTGGCCCTTCGCATATCGACACGTTTGATCCAAAGCCCACGCTCAAAAAGTTACATCTACAGGAATTCACACGGAGTGGTGAAACGAAGTCTGCGATGGAAAGCGGGAAGCGTTACTACGTCCAGAGCCCCTTTTCGTTTCATCAGCACGGTGACAGCGGCGCACCAATGGCTGACAATTGGCAGCATCTCGCTCGAGTGGCAGATGACCTGTGTTTCTTTCGTGGGTGCCAGGTAGATAGCGTGAATCATCCGACGGCCATGTATCAGATGAATTGTGGCAATCGTTTTGGTGGCGATCCGGCAGTTGGTGCCTGGGTGACGTATGGGCTTGGCAGTGAGAATTCGAACCTGCCCGGATATGTTGTTCTTCCTGAAGTGTCTGATCCACAGGGTGGCGCACCAAATTGGGGGAATGGGTACCTTCCGGCGTTCTATCAGGGAACGCCTTTGCGACCGACTGGATCACCTATTTTGAATTTGTCACCACCACCTGGTGTGACCGCAAGTCGGCAACGCAATAATCTCGACCTTCTCAAGGCAATGAATGAACGCCATGCTGCATTACATCCTCAGCACGATGAACTCGCTGCACGGCTTGAGAGTTATGAACTCGCCTTCCGAATGCAGACGGAGATACCAAACGCGATTGACATGTCGGAAGAATCGCAGAAAACACTCGATGCGTACGGTGTTGGTCAAGAAGAAACAGATGCATTCGGCAGAAAGTGTCTGCTCGCTCGAAAGCTCGTTGAAAAAGGTGTTCGTTTTGTTCAGCTCTATAACGGTGGCTGGGATAGTCATGACTATATCGAGCGAGCACATGGTAATCGTGTGCAAAGTGTTGATCAGCCAATTGCAGCGTTGATAGAAGATTTAAAGGCACGGAATCTTCTTGAAAGCACCCTGGTTGTCTGGTGCGGAGAGTTCGGCCGGTCGCCCGACAATGGCGTTCGCGGTGGTGTTGCATATGGGCGTGACCATAACCCTGATGCCATGACTATCTGGTTGGCAGGTGGCGGTAGTAATGCGGGGCACACGATTGGTGCAACAGATGAAACCGGTATGAGCGCAGTTGAAGATGTGCATCATATTCGTGATTTTCACGTCACGCTGCTACGACTCCTCGGACTGGATGACAACAAGTTGACCTACTACCACGCCGGACGCTTTAAACAGCTCAGCCAATTTGGCGGCAAGGTCATCGACAAGCTCATTGCATAAGCCGTTATCTTACGTTTAAACAAGTGAAATTTATGATATCACGCAATCGACGTCGTTTTTTACAGGCCTGCAGTACAGCGTCGATCGCTGCTCTCGCCGCACCCACGGTGGCCGTTGACCACTTTCAACGAGTAAGCCCTCGAATCAAAGGAGTGTCGCTGAGTGCGTATTCGCTCAGGCGTCACATGCAGTGGTGGAAGGGTGATCGAACTGATGAACACCTCGACATTCTTGGATTTCTGGAGTATTGCGCGAGACTCGGACTCGACGGTGCAGAGCTGACCTCATACTTCTTTCCTTCGCCACTGGAGGTCACGTACATCAATCAGGTGAAACGCCGCGCTCATTTGCTTGGGATTGATATTACGGGCGGGGCAATGGGTAATACCTTTGTGCATCCTCCGAACAGTGATCTTGGTCGGAAAGAAATGGAATACTTTCAATTCTGGATCGATCACTTTGCCGACTTGGGAGCCCCAGTCGTTCGAATTTTCGCCGGCCGTGGAAAGCTCCAAGCCGGAACAGAGGACCAAGTCATGGCCAATGTGATCGCCAATCTTGAGCAGGCCGTAACGTACGCCGAGAAGCATGGTGTGATGTTGGGACTTGAGAATCATGACATCATGAAGAACATCGATAATCTGTTGCACGTGATCAGTGCGATCGATTCACCATGGCTTGGTGTTACGTGGGACTCAGCAAATCTAATGACTACACCGAATCCCTATGCCGAACTCGCTAGGATCGCCCCACATGCAGTGACTGCGCAGCTGAAGGTGATGACTCAGGTAAACGGCAAGCCAACACCAGCCGATTTTACTCGGATGCTGGAACTCCTCCACGATGCAAAGTATCGGGGTTATGTCGTTTTGGAATATGAAGAAAAGGAAGAGCCATACGACGCCATCCCCAGCTTTGTCAAACAAGTCCGCGAAGCACTTTCTGATATGAACTGATAGGAAAACGAGGAACACCCACAATGAGTCAGAAGCGAATTATCAACAACGTCACTCGAAGGCAATTCAATCAAGGCAGCATGGCCGCGATGATAGCTTCCGGGATGGCACCCGCGATGATCGGTCGCGCTGAAGCAGACGAACCGAAGAAGCAACTCGGACTCGCGATTGTCGGTCTCGGCGGTTATGCAACAAGCTGTATCGCACCGGAAATTGCCACGTGTCAGCATGTTCGCTTAGCGGGTGTCGTCACCGGTGATGCCGAGAAAGGGAAAACCTGGGCGAAGGAACATGGTTTCGAGCAAGACGCAATCTATTCCTATGACAACTTCGACACGATTGCAGGCGACGATCGCATCGACTTGGTTCACATCGCGCTTCCCAACTCAATGCACGCGAAATTTGCAATCCGCGCGGCACAGGCTGGCAAGCATGTGATGGTGGAAAAGCCGATGGCGGTCTCCAGCCAGCAATGCGAAAAGATGATTGCTGCCGCGAAGCGGGCTGGTGTTTTGCTGGGTGTGAATTATCGGCTGCACTGGGAACCACATCATGTGAAGGCTACCGAACGACTGTCTAGTGGCGTTATTGGTGATCTAACTAACGGGAACTATGAATTCTCGTGGGGTTACGCCAGTGCGCTTACTGGTCCGAACAAGGACAAATTGAAGAAGTGGCTGCTAGACCCGAAGATGGCGGGCGGGGGCGCTTTGTTTGACACCGGCGTCTATCCCATTCAAGCAGCGTGCTATCTCACAGGTCGTGAACCTGTTGCGGTGCGTGGATTCCCCACAACTCGGCACCCGGACCTCTTTCCCCACGGCGTCGAAGAAACAATGAGCTATGAACTGTTATTCGACGACGGCTTTCAAGCCCTTTGCCGAGCCAGTTACAGCCAGTCGTTTCACCAATGCACGACGCTGGGGCCAAAAGGATCGATCGAGATTCTTCCCGGACAAAAAAGAGGAAGCGTCTTCGGCCAGTCCGGGGGAGGCAATCCAAATCCAAAGCGACTGTTTGTGAACAAGAAGGAAATTGAAATCAAGCAAACACTTCAGCAAGCGGTCATGCTGGATGCCTTCGCGGAGGCAATCAAGAATGGCGAGAAAACGTTCAAGACCCCTGGGGAAATGGGCCTAAGAGATATTCGGATCGTTGAAAGAATCTATGAGTCGGCAGCGAAAGGTGGACTCAAGGTTCGCGTTTGAACGGCTTCAACACCTGTGTGCCGCAGGTTGATGGCGGCGAAGGCAAAAGAGCGATGTGCGTCGTTACTATTTTAACGTATTCAAATTAAGGCATTCAAATGAACAGGTTGAAAATGAAAACAAGATTTGATTGATCACCGCGGATCATAGCCTGTAGCATTGACGACGGCAGATTGACCGGTTGATATGTGACTGAATAAACGTGATGAGTTGCTCCATCGAGAATGATACAACAATTCATAGTGTAAAGCTCATTTTTGGCTGCTGTATTGGCAATAATGTCTTGCCGAACAAAAATAAGGAACGTGGAGAAGCGGACATAAGTTGGTGTGATCTAAAGACTTTGCAAGAGAACCTCAAAAGACGCGTAGTCTGTTTCGAGGATGGGGGCTAAAAGCATGAAAATAATAAGTAGGTTGTCTGTCAGCCTCGTTCTGGCCGTCAGCTTTACTGTCATCAACAGTGTGCAGGTTACTGCCGTGGCAACTGAGTTTTCAATGAAGCAGGAGCCGACTGGCGATATTGCCATTTACATCGATGACCAACTGTTTACTCGATACATCACCTCGGACAAAGCTGCCAATAAGTGCTACTTCTGGCCAATCGTTGGTCCGGGAGGCATCAAGATGACACGTGCCTATCCCATGCAGAACGTCGAGGGTGAGAAGCAAGATCATCCGCATCATCGGTCAGTCTGTTTTGGGCTTCATAGTGCCAATGGGTTCAATACATGGCACGAAGTCTTAACATTTACAAAAAAAGGGAAGGTCGACCCTCACAAGGCGGCGCATCTGGGGCATCAGGTTCACACCAAGGTCAGCAAAGCAGAGGCGTCAGGAAACGCAGCAACACTTGTTGTTGAAAGTGAAAATGTCACGCCGAACGGTGAGGTCTATATGCTGCAGACACGCACGGTGGATTTCCATGTTGCTGATAACGGGTCGCGGGTTATGGACATAGAGATTGTGCTGAAAGGCATTCAAGACAAGATCACGATTCACGACATGAAAGATTCAGGTCTCACCGTTCGTGTCGCTCACAGTATGTGTGTCGACGCGGGTGAAGGTGGTTGCATTATCAATAGCACTGGAGACGCGAACGGAGATGCTTGGGGCAAGCGGGTATCCTGGGTCGATTTCAATGGCCCCGTTGAAGGCAAAACGATGGGTGTGGCCATGTTGAATCATCCTGATAGCTTCCGTTACCCAACTCCCTGGCATGTACGGAACTATGGCTTGTTTACAGCGAACCCGTTTGCGTTAAAAGAAGTTGCGGGTGAGAAAGATTCTGGAGACGTGGATCTTGCCAAGGGGCAGTCAATCACGCTCCGGCACCGAATTATTTTTCACGCTGGTGACGAAAAGACAGCAAAGATTGCTGAGGCATGGAAAGCGTATACGAAGTAAGAGAACTTTGAGCTGATTACGATTCATTTTTATCACGGGGTATTTCAGACATGGCACAAACAACACGACGACGGTTTTTCCAGACAAGCGCACTCGTAAGCGGAGCATTTTTTATCGGAGGGACAAAAGCCTCCGGTGACGTGATTGGTGCCAATGAACGAGTCCGCCTTGCTGTCATTGGCCTTCACGGCCGGGGTAAGTCACATTTGGCAGGGTTTGGAAAGCTAAAAAATGTTGAAATTGCTTCAGTGGTCGACCCGGATGAAAACGTGTTGAATCGATGTGTAAGCAAAGTGCACAGCAAAGAAAATGGAAAGAACTGCCAAGGGTACAAAGACATTCGAAATGTTCTGGAAGACAAGAATATAGATGCTATTTCAATTGCTGCTCCGAACCATTGGCATTCGTTGATGACCATCTGGGGGGCTCAAGCTGGCAAGCATGTATATGTTGAAAAACCAATGAGCCACGACATCACCGAAGGTCGCGTTGCTGTTGAGGCGCAGAAGAAGTATGGCGTGGTTGTGCAACATGGCACCCAGCGTCGTAGCGATGCCGGAATTGCAGCGCTCCATGAAGCCCTTAAAAGTGGCAAGCTCCCTCGGCTCAAAATTGCGTATGGTTACTGCTGCAAACCACGTGACAGTATCGGATTCAAGACACCTGGTGATCCACCATCGAATCTCGACTGGAATCTGTGGAAGGGTCCGGCCGTGATCGACCAATATCATGACAATCTTGTTCATTATAATTGGCATTGGTTCTGGGGAAGTGGGAACGGTGACCTGAACAATCAAGGAACGCACCAGTTGGATGTTGCCGCCTGGGCAATCGACGACGACCAAGTGCATCCAACTCGCGCGATGGCTATCGGTGGGCGATTCAATTGGAATGATCAAGGCCAAACACCAAACACGATGTTTGCGGTGGCAGAATATCCGAACGGCCAGTCAGTGATGTTTAATGTTCGTAACGTCAACCACAAGGGTTACAAGCATCAGGTGTTCAATGAATATTATTTGGAAGACGGCAGTAAGATCACTGGCGAAGGCACCTACACCATTCACCGGCCCGGCAATGCACCGGAAAAGTTGGAGTTAGATGCGGGGTCGGTCACACCGGGTGGAAACTGGGGTGCCTTTATTGCGGCAGTCCGTGCTGACGATCCGAACATGGTGAACGGAACGGCGATAGAAGCCCATCGCGGTTGTGTGGTCGGCCACTTGATGAACAACTCATACCGTCTTGGCTCGCAGTTGCCCTTCAACAAAAAGGCTGGCAGGTTTGGTGATAATAAAGATGCTTCAAAACACTTCCTCGAACTGCATGAGATTACCTCCGGTGGTGCTGGGGTGCCTGAGGACAAAGCCAGTTACACCGTTGGACCGTGGCTTACCTTCGACCCTCAAACTGAACGATTCACTGGTGAGAAAGCTGACGCCGCTAATGCCTTGTTGAAGGACGCCAACAACAAAGGGTTTGAAGTTCCTGACGCAAAGAACGTTTGACTGAGGTAGCTTGGGTGAAATCAATCAATGCATGAAAATCAATCAATGCATGAATGGAACTGCAGGTTCACACATGGTTGAGGTAGGAGCGTTGGCGGCCCGTCAACTTGAGGACTATGACGCCCATCAACCGGGCATGCTTTTTGCAGAAGGATGCGTGCTGGATGTGTTGCAAGGGTACGAACTACAAAACGCTGTTGCGAAGTTGCGGTTCCAGCGTGGTGAGCGACTGATCGGATATAAAGTCGGCTGTACCTCGTCAGCAATTCAGGAGCAGCTCAAGATTACGCATCGTGTGCGAGGATTTCTTTTCGATACAGAGCAGTATGAGTCGGAAGTGACCTTATCCCTTGAGAGTTTTACCAATCTGGCAATCGAGGGTGAGCTTGCAATAGAACTGTCTCGTGAGCCAAGAGAAGAAGACTTCACTGGTCATTTGCTACCGCCTTGCATCTCTCGAGTATTCCCAGTCATCGAGTTGCATAACCATGTGATGCGGGGGCAGCAGGCGTCGGCAGGTGAGCTGATTGCAAATAATGCCATTCACGCGGGTTTCGTTTTTGGAGGTGGCGGCCTCTCATCGAATTTTTTTACGGCAACGATGTTTGATGAAGCCCAGCTTGAAATTTTTCGAGACAATCAATTGCTTGGTCAGTGTGAAGGTCAGCTGTTGCTAGAGACGATTTACTCATCACTCAAATGGTTGTGGCGCGAATTGTTGCAGAGCAATGACCGGCTTCGCGCAGGACAGATTATTCTCACGGGGTCGATTCCAAACCTGTTTCCAGTGACAGGTGCGTGTTGTCTCCGAGTTGAGTCAGCTCCCTTTGGTAAGGTTGCAGCTGAGGTAAAAGACCGAAGGTAAGCCAAATGAGTGTGTCATGCTATTCTTTATTACGGTATAGAAAAGTAACGTTTCTAGGTGTTTGGCATTGGAAACGCTCGCTTTTCATTCGTTGTCGTACCTGCTTCGGAGTAAATCGATATGAATCAGTTTTTGAAGTTGAGCAAAAGTGTTTCGGCACTTTTTCTTTTGTGTGTGCCTCTTGTGCAGACAAATATTCGAGGTGCTGAATCATTTGAGTTGCAGGATGGTGACCGGGTTGTTTTTCTTGGTGATGCCCTAGTTGAACAGGAGCAGTATGCCGGCTGGATTGAAGTAATGATGACAACGGCATTTCCTGAACGGGACGTCACGTTTCGTAATCTTGGCTGGAGTGCTGATACGCCGAGTGGCAAATCACGATTCGGCTTGAGTCTCTTGCCAGCCGGCCGTGAGCCTGCTGATGAGGGGTGGAAGCAGCTTGTAAAACAACTTGAGTTTACACGACCTACCGTTATTGTCTTCGGGTACGGAATGGCAAGCGCGCTCGATAGTGGCATGGAAGGCGTTGCTGCATTTACGCAAGAATATCAACGACTCGTTGACACGGCAAAAGAAATACAACCAGATTTGCGTTGTGTGCTTCTCTCGCCGCTTGGCTATCGGTCTGACCAGCCCAGAACAACACAGGCCGATGCATCAGTGCTCACCGCGTACACGAAAGCGGTCAACCAGGTCGCTGATACCAATGATGGTGTGTTTGTAGATTTGTCAGATGTTGCGATCGATGATGGCCTACGCAAGGACCCAATCCATCTTAATGATGCGGGGTATCGGGAAGCTGCTATTGCGATAGGGCAGGCACTTGGCTTCGATAACAAATGGATCAGTAATTCCCATGTCGAAGCATTACGAAGTACGATATTGAAAAAGAATGTCTGGTGGTTTCACCGGTCTCGCCCAGCCAACATGGCATATGTTTTTGGATTTCGAAAACGAGAACAAGGGCAGAATGCAGTTGAGATTCCACAATACGATCAACTGATTGTTGAGGAGGAGCAGGCCATCGCAGTGCTCCGGAAATTAGACGGTACGTCTGTGGAATTAAAGCCAGCCAGAACTGATTCTCAATACGCCACATTCATAAAACAACCAACTCCACAGTTTACAGTTGGCGAAGACTTGGAGGTAAGCTTGTGGGCCGAGAATCCACAGTTGAATAAGCCAATTCAGATGAATTTCGATCCGGCAGGCAGGCTTTGGGTCGCGAGTAGTGAAGCGTATCCAATGATTGAAGTTGGGCAAACAGCTCCGGATAAGATTCTGGTATTGGAAGACACAAATGCCGATGGGAAAGCAGATACATCAACAGTGTTTGCTGATGGCTTACTTATTCCGACAGGAGTCGAGCCAGGAGATGGGGGCTGCTATGTGGCACAAAGTACGGACCTGTTGTTTTTAAAAGATACTAATGGTGATGGAAAAGCAGACCGTAAACAGCGAGTACTCAGTGGTTTTGGAACAGAAGACACCCACCACAACCTTCACACACTTCGCTGGGGGCCTGACGGTCGGTTGTATATGAATCAATCAATCTATACGCGTACCGATACCGAGACACCGCGAGGCGTTGTGCGTTTAAAAGCCGGTGGTGGCTTTCGCTACAATACGAGCACGATGCGGATGGAGGTTGTTTTCCGTGGTCTTGTGAATTCCTGGGGACATCAGTTTGATGACTTTGGGCAATCGTTCTTAACTGATGGTGCTGGCTTTAGTGGAATTGCCTATTCGTTTCCGGGAGCGGCATTTAACCCAACACCAGGTGCGAAACGGGTATTGGGGCTGATTAGTCCTGGAAGTTACCCCAAGTTTGCCTCGGCTGAGATTATTTCGGGAAATTCGTTTCCGCCGGAGTGGCAGGGCTCGGTGATTACCTGTGACTTTCGAGCAAACCGTGTCACCAGGTTTAGCCTTGAAGAGCAGGGGGCTGGTTTTGTCACAACCCAAGAAGATGATTTGCTACGCACAGCAAGCAGCACGTTTCGACCAATTGATGTCAAGCAGGGGCCCGATGGTGCTCTTTATATTGCTGACTGGTCAAACCCGATTATCAATCATGGCGAGGTTGATTTTCGTGATGAGCGTCGGGATCGCTGGCACGGTCGTATCTGGCGAGTTGCCTGGAAGGGTGGAACTTCAAAGGAGAAAGAAGACCTTACACAAATTGCTTCAAAGGCTCTGTTGAGTCGGCTTGTTTCTAATGATCGCTATACGCGTGACCAAGCACGGCGTGTCCTCTTTGAGCGAGACGATCTCTCTGAAGAGGAGGTGCACGAGTGGACAACGGCATCTTCTGATGAATACCAGAAACTGCAGGGTGTCTGGCTTCAGCAGGGACTCGACATGATCAAGTTCCAAGACGTCAGGTCGCTGGTCATGGCAGATGATCCAAAAGTAAGATCGGCAGCAATGCGTATCGTGAGTGATCTGGTCGATCCGGCAACGGACAGTTCACGCCCACTTGACGCAGCCGCTGCACTCAAAATCTATCGACAAGCAGTTGTGGATGAACATCCCCGTGTTCGGCTTGAGGCCATTCGTGGTTTGGGGAAGCTAAAGACTGCTGAAGCGGCATCGGTTGCCTTAATGACACTCAACCTGCCACGAGACAGGTTTCTTGATTTTGCCCTTGCTACCACCATGGACGAACTCGCTGATGTGTTCATGGTTGCTCTTGACCAAGGGCAATGGAGGCCAGATTCACCAGCTCGTGCGAAGCAATTAGAGTTTGCACTTACGAGTATCGATTCAAGACTCGCTGCATCCTACCTCGCTAAACGTCTCGCAAAAGAATCAATACCAGTAGATGGTACTGGGCCGTGGATTGAGTTAATAGCGCAGGCAGGTGGAAAGACAGAATTGACGAAATTGTTTAAGCAAGTCGTCAAGAAAGACTTTGAAGGCAGTGTGATGGTTCGAGCGATCAGTGCACTTGCGACTGCTCAGCGTGTGCGGAAGCAAAAGCCAGCAGGTGATTTAAATCAGCTACGCACCTTGCTAAAGTTGAAAGATCCAGCGGTCAAACTGGCTGCCATCAGTCTCGTTGGTGCGTGGCAAATGAAAGCATGTGTAAGCCTATTGGAAGACGTGGCTACAGAAGAAACCGAAGCTTCTATTCAAAGTGCGGCAATGCAGTCATTGCAGGAGATTGGACAGCCAAGTGTTCCGGCACTGGCACGACTCGTGCGGTCTAAAAACATAGGCGTCCGAAGGCAAGCAGTCATTTGCCTAGCAGCGTTGAATCCGCAAGTTGCTGCAAAGCCTTTTTATCAGTCGCTTGCTGAGATTCAGAACGAACAGGGATTACTTAATTTCTGGCGACAGGTTCTTGTGAAAAAAAACACTGGTAAGGTTTTGGCGAAACAGATACCAAGCACTGGGATCACCGAGATGGCCGCACTCGCAGGCCTTACTGCTGCTCGTGATGCAGGCCGCAATGAGCCAGAATTAATCGCTGTGATTTCACCGTATGCCAACGTCACAAAGAAAGCGCTGGAGTTGACGCCCGCACGTGTTGCCGAACTTATTGACTTGGTTGAACACGACGGGCATCCCGGACGCGGTGAAGTTGTATACAGCCGGGAAGATATGCAGTGTATGACGTGCCATGCAATTGGCGGTGTTGGTGGGAAAGTTGGCCCGGACATGACAAGTCTGGGCGCGAGTGCGCCGATCGACTACCTGATCGAATCCATTTATAAGCCAAATGCAAAAATTAAAGAAAACTATCACTCGGTGAATATCCTAACAGCTGATGGGCTGGTTCTCACCGGCATTATTGTGGGGAGCGACAATAATGAAGTCATTCTTCGGGATGCACGAAATAAAATTGTCCGAATCCCAAAAGATGAAATTGAGTTTCAGAAGCCTGGGAAGTCATTGATGCCAGAAGGTCTTGTTGATCGATTAACTGAACAAGAACAGGTCGATTTAATCAAGTTCCTGACGCAGCTTGGCAGGCCTGGTAACTACGACGCCAGTAAAGGAGGTGTAGCGCGTGTTTACGAAGTGTTCACAGGCATCCCTCGCGTAGAAGATGGCAATATTCAAGAACTCATGTCGGAAGCACACGCGGATCAGTGGTCGCCATTCCTCTCGAGAGTAAATGGTTCTGTCGCTGGTGTTCAGCTCGCTAGGAAAGCAAAAGTAGATAGAGCAAAAGAGTCTGTCGGTGTGTATCTGAAGACGGATATAGAAGTGGCGACAGATGGTGATGTCACGTTGAGTGCCAACGGTGCTGATGCAGCAGACCTTTGGGTAGATGCCATGCCGATTGAAGGAGGTACGAACTTTACGACAGAGCTCACCGCTGGAAAGCATACTGTTGTTATTCGGCTTGATGGAAAAAAACTTCCAGCAAGCTTTCGGTTTGTGTCACGTGATGTCACGTTTCTGACAAATGTCGATGGTACTGTACCTCATGCGTTGTAGTCTGCTGTCGTAGCCGCCGTAAGTGTTCACTCTGATTTATAAAATTTCACCAAGAGGGCAGCGACATTCCGTGCCCATAAGAATTCGTGAAATAATAAAGACAGCGCTCCATTATTTCACGCTAATAAAAAACAACGTTGTTGTTTGAATTCCTCTTGGTATCAAACGTTGTTGTTTTGGTACGTATGAAGCATTATTTTTTCTACGATGTATTAAAAAGAAAAAGCAGTGTTTTTTCTGCTGTTTTGACATAAAGTAGAGTGTTAAACAGAAGTACTATTGAGCTGTAAGGTTACTCGCCCGTGACACATGTATTTAGAAGTGGGCACGTGTTGCTGAGAAGAAACGTGGAATGTTGTTGAGTTGGAAGAATGTATGGGCTGTATGTGTACGTTGTTCTTCTCGTTTCCACGATCATGCCGTCCGATAACAGGAATACATTCAATGAAAACCGTAGCTCTTTTGATGCTTGTTGTTTCTTTTGGAGCATGGGCGTCATATGGGGTTTGTAATGATGGTTCCGTCAGCTTCAATCGTGATGTTCGCCCAATTCTGGCTGAAACCTGTTTTCATTGTCATGGCCCAGATGAAGAAGGGCGGGAGGCAGACCTGCGGCTTGATCGAGAGAGTAGTGCGAGTGAGGACCGCGGCGGCTACCAAGCCATCAGTCCTGGCGATCTGAAGGCAAGTGAAGCCTGGAGTCGTATCGTTAGTGATGATGATGACATTCTTATGCCTCCTCCGGAATCACATCTTTCGCTCAACAAAAAGCAGAAGGCCGTCCTCAAGCAATGGATTATTGAAGGGGCTCAGTACGAGGGGCATTGGGCATTTGCCCCACCGCAATCACCCACTGTTCCCGATGTACAAGGTGTCGGGCCTCACGGCGCATCATGGGGTCGTAATGAGATTGACTCGTTTGTACTTGCAGGGCTTCTGAAGGCTGATCTGTCTCCCTCGGCAGAGGCTCCGCCTCGAACACTTATTCGTCGACTCAGTTTTGACCTAACAGGCCTTCCTCCAACCCTTGAGGAGACACGTTGTTTTGTTCGTGACTATGAATCTCATGGCGAGAGAGCATATCAAGAAGCAGTTCGTCGGTTGATTCATTCACCACATTTTGGTGAACGCATGACGGTGCCTTGGTTGGATCAGGCCCGTTACGCTGATACCAATGGGTACTCAATTGATGGTGGCCGTGATATGTGGTTGTGGCGAGATTGGGTCATTCAGGCCTACAACGACAACATGCCGTTCGATCAGTTTTTAAGAGAGCAGTTGGCTGGTGACCTCATCCCTGATGCGACTGAGGCACAGCTGATCGCCACCGGGTTTAATCGTAATCATATGATCACTCATGAAGGTGGCACGATTCCAGAAGAAAATCTTACGAACTATGTTGCCGATCGCGTGAAAACAACGAGTGAAGTGTTCCTCGGTTTGACCTTTGGGTGTGCTCAATGTCATGACCATAAGTACGATCCGATTTCTCAGAAAGAGTACTACGAGTTTTTTGCATTTTTTAATGAGCTCGATGACCGTGGACTTGATGGAAATGCTGGCAGAAATGCTATGCCGCAGGTGT
>ERZ1047472.1863-NODE-1863-length-15726-cov-7.903069_pt1 | contig 15726 bp, 24 predicted proteins | sample MGYA00383095_ERZ1047472 | MGnify/ENA primary metagenome ERZ1047472 (study PRJEB29581, sample SAMEA5548365) | metagenome | biome: marine; feature: coastal; material: water | depth 1 m | study: Short-term variability in the microbial, nano- and picoplankton... | reverse complement strand
AGTTTGCTTTCTTTTGTAGGTGCAGGAGATGGATTCGTTCATACTTGGTTCGACCAAAGTGGTATAGGTATTAATGCAACACAACCCACTGCTTCAAAACAACCTATAATTGTAAATAGCGGTGTTGTAAATAAGTTAAACGGAAAACCTTCTATAAAATTTCTTTCTACATTTTTAATGGATTTAAATTTATCACAATATCCATTTACTTCAGGTGGCAGTGCAACAGAAAAGTCAATATTTGCAGTAGCAGAAAATGATTCTACGGTAAATCAAAATCTATACAATATTGCGGATAGTAGAGATATTTATGCATTAACATATAATCGCTCAGGTAATAACACTTATGCGTTTGTAGGTGCAAATTATGGGAATATAGGAGGCAATATTACAGGACAAAACATCATTAGTTCTCTTGCTATAAGTCCAAGTTCTAAAACTTTTAATAATGCAGTTGAAGGTTTAAGTAGCAACTTATCTAGGTCAAACTTTAATGAGATAAGTATCGGCTCAAGAGGTGGCAGCTTTCCAATGGATGGTAACATTCAGGAAATCGTAATGTATGAGTCAAACCAATCATCTAGCAGAACAGAAATAGAAACAAACATAAACGATCATTATAATGTATATTAAAGGAACGGAGGCTGAATGCCTTGCATACGATGCTGAAGTAACAACAGGAGAAAATTACACAGGAGGAACTATCAGATGGGCAAATCCGATAGAAATTGATGGCTACCATTATATGATAGTCCACGATACATATCCAACAACACTAACAACAGTAGTAGAATTACCAACTACAAACCTAGAACTATTATGATAATCAATGAGAAAGCCATAGACGCAATATCTAACGTTTTAAAATCTATTAGAGATCTAAGGTATAAAACGCTTTTGCTGTTTTTTGTTGTGTTTATAATCTACCTATTTCAAGAAGAACTAAGGCATCTATTTAACACTAAGTTAATAGATAAGGATAGGATAGTCTTAGAGCTGGACTCACATACGTTAATTGATAATACCCTTAATTCTTTAATGGTAGAAGCTAAAGCTGATAGAGCTTATATTTTTAGGTTTCATAATGGCGATGCCTATTACAACGGAACTCATAAAAATAAGATGTCCTGCGATTACGAAGTAGTAACTAACGGCACATCTAGAGAGGCTGTCAATCTTCAGAATATGCCGGTATCTTTATTTTCTCAGTTTATAAAAGATGTTATTGCTTTGAAGATGTTTCACCCAGACATTGCAACAATAAAAGACGTGATAACAAAAACAGAGCTGCAAAGGCAAGGTATTAAAGGCATACATGCTGTTCCATATTATAGAGATGGCAAGTTATTCGCAATAGTGGGACTAGATTATGTTAGAGATTTTGGAGACGTTAATAGCTTTATTAAGAACTCACAAAAGGAAAAGGATTGGCTGCTTGATAGGGCTGAGCAGATAGGGGATTTGTTAATATAAAATCCATCTACAAGTTTTTATTTACAAATTAATAGTAAATTAGCGGCATGAATAGATATGAATTAATAAAGGAAGTAAAGAAATATTTTAAAATTACGGAGTTTGTTGATAGTGAAGTTTACGCTATTCATGGAGAAAGAGCATGGAAGTTTTTTGACTACAATCTACTTAAAGCCATTTTAATCATCCGTAAGGGATTAAATCTACCAATAACGATAAATACTAAGACAATGCAACAAAGAGGTCTTAGACACAACCTAAGTGCTATTGTCGCAAAAAAAGAACGTCCTTATCTATCTGCTCATTGCTTAGGCAAAGCATTAGACTTTAATGTTAAAGGTATGAGTTCAGAAGATGTTAGAATTTGGATTAAAAAAAATTACTTTAAATTTGATTTTAAAATAAGACTAGAACATAAGATGAACGGTAAGCCTATATCATGGGTCCACATTGATACAATTAACGAAGAACAAAACGAAAAAGTATATTTATTTAACGTATAATTATGAGAAAATTATTAAAGAGCAAAGGATTTAAATTTGTTGCAGATGTAGCATTAGGGTTTATTAGCCCACCTTTAAAGGTAGGAACAGGGTTAACCGCTGGAATAGTTTCAGGTGTTAAAAATGCAGTAGATAATGAAAGACAAAAAAACTTGAATAGCGGAATAGGTGGTCAAGGAAATATTAATTATGCCAGAATTATAGGGTATTTAATTTTATTATTGGTAATAATTTTATATGTGTTTGGTGGCTTAGATCAAGAAAAGTTAAACTTTATAGTAGATTTATTAAACGAATTTAATATATTTGAGGCTTAGATAGTATTATAACATAGATTAGTTAGTAGTTAAGCCTGATTAAGTTCGGGCTTTTCTTTTGCCTTAAATTAATTATTTTTATAAAATAGCGTTTGTTTAATTAAATTATTGTATATTTGCATAGTAATTAAAAAACAAAAAACTATTAAATTTACAGACATGACATACTTACAATTTTGGGACAATTTTGATATTGAATTGTATAAAAAAATAATTAACAACAGAAATAAAAAATAAAAAGAGATGAAGATTTACAAAAAACCATTATTTGATATTGAAGAAATAGAAGGCTTAGAGCTATCTGTGTTAGAATATAACGAAAGCTATGAGATAATAAAACAAGATATTGTTATTGAGATTGATTTAAACACCAATAAAGAAGGTGAGTTAGTTGAACATCCTGTAGCAATATGCACAAAGTTTGATCTAGTAATAATTAAGAATCAAGCTAAATCAACTCCTTCATTTGATTTTAGAGAACCTGATGATTTAGAAGTAGTGGAAATTGATAGGATAGAAATATCTTTAAATGACTTTGATGTTGAAGTAGAGCAAGATTTACTTTGCGATTTTAATACCATTATGCAAGATATGGAATATGTTCATATTGATTTTGTAGACTCTAAAATTACACTTTAATCATGGACTACAAATTAATTGACAACGTTAAAATAGAAGGTATTGATTTTAAAGACTATCCTGATTTTTGTGATGCATTTATATCAAGTGCATACTATAATGGTAAGCCTATGACTGAAGATCAATTAGACGAAATAAATGATGATTCTGATTTTGTTTATGAATGCCTGCAAAATCATTTGTTTTAAACTCACATAAAGCATGAGAGATCATAAAACATGTGGTCCTCTCAAAAAAGAACACATACTAATTAATTAAATTTTAATTTCTTAAATTTGAACAATGGACGATACTTATACTTTTATTTATTGGAACTAATGGGAAAGAATAAATACATAGAAACTCCTGAAAAGATGTGGGAGTTATTTGAGGCTTATAATTTAGAATTAAAGGGTAAGCCAATACTTCAACATGACTTTGTAGGAAAGGATGCTGAATCTGTAAGAAGAGAGAAAGAAAGACCTTTAACATTTGAAGGGTTTCAAAACTACTTAGATGATACTGGATTGATTGGTGTTATTGAGCAATACTTTGAGAATAGAGATGGAAGATATTCTGATTATGTTGGTATCTGTTCGCGTATAAAGAGAAAAATAAGACAAGACCAAATTGAGGGTGGTATGGCAGGAATTTATAATCCATCAATAACTCAAAGACTAAACAACTTAACGGAGCGTCAAGATATAACTTCAAAAGGTGATAAAGTTAATTTGCCTGAATGGATGACAACAAAAAAATAAACCCAAACTTTACAAGGCTTAATGATTCTGTTCCTGTTAATCGCTGGACATTGTTACAGGGGGGAACTAGATCAGGAAAGACTTACAGTACTATTCAGTGGATAATATCATTTTGCATGGATTATAAAGATGCAGGCATTGAGATTGATATTGTTAGGTCTGTTAATAGAACTTTAAAGGCTACTGTTTGGAAAGACATGGAGGATATTCTAAAGGATTACGGTCTTTACGATGGAAACAATCACAACAAAACAGATCAAACTTATAAGTTAAACGGTAATTTAATTAATTACTATGGAACTGATGACGCTGAAAAGGTTCACGGAAGGAAAAGAGATATTATTTATTGTAATGAGATAAACCAAATCCCTGAGGAAACAATGGATCAATTAGCTCCAAGAACATCTCATAGAATCATAGGCGATTACAATCCTGCTATTGGTACAGTTCATTGGTTGGATAGATATATTGCTAATTATCCTCCTTTAATTACTACTTATAAAGACAACCCATTTTTAACACCTGAGCAAGTTTTAGATATTGAAAGTAAAAAAGACAAGCCCTATTGGTGGAGTGTTTACGGTTGTGGAGAAAGGGCTAAATTAGAAGGTACTATTTTTAACAATTGGGAAGTAGGATCTTTCGATAATAGTTTGCCTTATCACTTCGGACTTGACTTTGGTTTTGTTAATGATCCTGATGCCTGTGATAAGATTGCAATAGATGACAAGAGAGGCATTATATACATAGATGAGCAATTCCATGAACATAACCAAACTATAACAGAATTAGCGCATAAAATAAACCAATTAGATAAAGGTAGTATTATAGCAGATTCAGCAGAACAAAGGCTTATCCAGGATTTAGGAGTTAGAAGTAATAGACACATTGTACCTGTAAAAAAGGGAGCAGGTTCTGTTATGCAGGGTATAAGTTTAATGCAGAACTATAAACTAATAGTGACCAAAAGAAGCATTAATACAATACAAGAATTAAATAATTACGCTTGGAGTGACAAAGGTAAACAGATGCCTATTGACGACTGGAATCATCACATTGATAATATTCGTTATGTAGTATTTACCTTTGCAAATAACAAACAACCTAAACAAATAGAACGTGAAGATATTGGTTCAAACTTCAATAAGGGAATTGCCACTGGATCTGATGCAGCACCTTGGTAATAGTGATGTTGATGATTTAGAAAAAGTAGATTATTTCATTAAAGAGATTTGCAAACTTAATCCTGATGACTTTGAGCCATTGGATAAGGCTTTAGCATTTAAAGAATGGAGTGAAAGTTTAGTTGTTGAAAACGAAGAAGCACCTTTAAGTTTTAAGTTAGGTGGAAGGACTTTTAAATCTTGTTATATTCAGTTAAAAGATAGGCAGCTTGAGAACTTGTTAGACATGCAATTGGCTTTCTTATATGAGCTTTCTAATTTAGATTATGATATTAGCACCTATTCAAATATTGACAACGTCTGTGCTTTAATGTATAGAGAGGATTGGAGCAAAGATTTTGATGTTACTGAATACTTGGATAATGCAATTTTCTTTAATAAGCAAAAATTAAAGTTTAGTTTGTATGGAATGGAAAAATATAACAATTTAATTGTAACTTTGAGGGCAACTTATCCAATTCTTTATGATGACTCAGATGAAACAAGTGTTAAGAGTGATGGTCGCAGGATGTTCGATGTTATTAATGCAGTTTCAAAAGATAGTCCAATTAATCAAGACGCAGCAAAGAATACTAAGATTAGCAATGTATTTGAATGGATGGAGCAGAAGAAAATAGAAAGTATTAACCAAAAGTTAAACAATGGCAACAAGTAGCATAAAAGAAACGATTGAAACTATTGAAGACGTTTTAACCAACCAATTTAGTGATCTAATTAAAAGTGTTTCATTTGAAAAGTTTGCCAATACGACAAAGGATAAAGATTATCCTAAATGCTCTTTTTACTTTGCTGAGGGTGGCACACAAATACAATCCAACACAAATGTGTGCACTTTAAGTTTTGAGTTCTTAGATGCGGTCTCAGGGCGTGAGAATAAAGTATTAAGGACCAAAGAAGTGGTTTCTGATATGTTTCAGACTGCAAGTATGTTTGTAAATTACTTATCGGATCAATCTAGATTAGATTTAATTTATCCTGTTAGCATTGAAACCTTTGATAATAAATATAAAGATGGCTTAGGCGGTGTTTCTTTCACTTTAACTATTAATATAATTAGACCATGTTTGAGCATGTAGATGATGTGTTAGACGATTTTTCTAAGGAGGTTGTTCGTTTGTCTAGGCGTAACTTAAACTTGTCAGGCTTTGCAAAGAAAGGTAGAAAGATTGACAATACTAAGTCTCTATCTAATGGCTTAGGTTATAAGATTAAAAAAGGGAATACAGGAACCTTGATAGAATTTACAAGCAAGGAAGATTATGCTGCTTTCATAGATTCAGGGGTAAATGGTACTAAGATCAAGTGGAATGCTCCGTTTGGGTTTAAGGGAAAGTTTGCAAATATAGGAGCCATTGAAAAGTATGTAAAGAGTCCAAAGGTTAAATTAAGAAAGACTTTTATAAATAAGTCAGGTCAAAAGGTAAGCCAAATGGTTCAAAAGAATGATAAGAACATTAAGAGTGCAGCATTTGCAATGGCTCGAAGTATAGCTGCTAATGGCATAAAGCCAACGAAGTTTTTCACTGAAGCGATCAATGAGGCATATGATAATTTACCTCCAAAGTTAGAAGAGGCTTTTGTTAAGGATGCAGAAGATATTTTATTCAAAGACTTTCAGAATAACCCAAATTTAAAATTAAAATAATGGCAGTAACAGTAGATTGGAATACAGGCGTAGCGGATAGAACTAAAGGAATATTCGGTATTTACAACAGGTTTGTAGGTCTCATGAGTATACCTTCAGCAGCAAAAGAAAAGGTCCAGTTCAGAATTAGAGTTACTGCAATTGAAGACACAAGCATAACTTATATAAAGGATGTAAACGCAATATCGGATGCAAACTTTTATGCAACCGTTAACCCTGTTGTTTCAATGCGAGAATTGTTTTTTGAATCGGAATATACTGGGTTTAGTGAAAATACTTCTTTGCGTTCTTATGGTGGTATTAAGATTGAAGTTGGAGAAGTTAGTGGAACTACAGGAGTAGCACCAACTTTTAAAGGATATGATACGGATGATACTTTTTATTTTTACAATGGTTATGATTTAAATAATTATGCTGAGTTAAACTATCGGGATCCACTTTGGTATAATACAACACCGCATAAATTACCAAAGGTTAAGAAAACTATTTACATAGCAGATGAAATAAGTTATGTAGAATTGCTTTCCATGCCTAGTTACTTAAATATTTATCCTGTTATTTCTGGTGGTACTAACTTAAAGAATATAGTGTTTAAAACTTATGATTCTTCAGGAACTTTACTTGGAACAAGCACAATCGATTTAAGGTCAAGACCTGATTTAAGTGGTGTTGGTTATTGGAATTTTCCAATACAAAATGCCGTTTCAGGTGTTGGTGCTGAATATGCTGAGGTATTTTGTCAGTGGGCAACAGATGGAGAAGAAGCAATAGCTTTAGTAGATAGTGAGATTATAACAGTAAGAAAAAGGGAATGCCACATTAAGGACGAGTTATATAGGCTTAGGTGGATTAATCACATGGGCGGAGAAGAGTATCAAGATTTTGCTTTGAAGCATGATAAAAGTATTCAGGTAAAGCGAGGTAAGAAGATAGCAAGTACAGGTATTAATTATTCTGCCACTACCTTTAGTGATATTAGTAATATAAATAATCCTAGCTTATTAGAATACGGAACAACGTACTACACTAAATATAAGCTAAGAACTAACTTTATTACTCAAGGGGAGATTGATGCTATGAGAGAATTGTTTGTCAATAAGAACGTAATTATGAATGATTCAATACCTGTAATAGTTGAAGATAGCAGTTATAAAATAGTTGAGGTTAAAGATGGATTGAAAAAGGTTGAGATAAATGTAAGGGTAGCAAACTTTGAACCTAATCAAGTATAAAATATGGATGTAATAACTTTAAGATTTGAGATAAGTGGAAATAGTTTTTTCGTGCCTTGTTATGAGAATACTTCTTTGCAGATCACAAAAAGGGTTAGCAGCTTAGATAATTTATCAAGCCAAGCCACAATAACAAAAGAAACGTTTAGGGTTCCATTAACAACTAATTTAATTAATGCTATTGGAGATGTTTCAGACTTAAGCCAAGAAGCAAGTATTAACTTAAACAAAAAGATTAACGGTCAAATTTACATTAATAGCCTGCCAAGATTTAAAGGCAGTTTTCAGTATATTAAATCATTTAGGGATTTTCAAAGCGGAGCAAAAGAGGTTGAGTTTCTATTTAATGGAAATGAGATAAGCATTAAGCAGGAGTTAGAAGATGTTACTTTAGCATCACTTTTGGATGGAGAGACTATTCCATATAATAAAGCAGAACTAGATACTTTTTTAGCTGATCCTGAGTTATATAAAACCACTAATGGCTATTACTTTCCATTAATTGACTACGGTCAAAGGTTTACTGCTGATGATGCTTCAACGGTTGGTACTATAATAGGAGCAGGGGAAACCGCCTTAACTCAATTAGATTTCAAACCTTCAGTAACCTTTAAAAAGATTTTAGATTTAACACCTTTAGATATTACTTGGGATAGTTCTGTTGATGATTTGATAGAGGACCAATCTATTCTATTGCATAATAATGATAGTAGGGAGTCATTATTAGATAGCTCTCCTAGAGATTACACTGGTTACTTAGGCAGGTCAAGTTCATTATTAGAGCCATTAGTTGCTGGAGTTCAAAAAAGAATAGTATTTAATGAGGAATATAATTATAATCAAGATTCAATAGATTTAGGTAACAACCAATACGATGTAACTGTATCAGGTCTTCATACGTTTAGAATAACTGGAAGCGTCAATCTTGCAAATGGAACTGCAACAGATAGAAGGGTTAGGTTTGCGTTTTTAAGAGATCCTTCATTTAGTACACCAATAATAGTCCAGAATATAAATGTAGACATCCCTGCAAGTTCAAGCGTTGAATTTGACATTGATATAACATTCACGTTAAATGTAACTGCTTCAGAAACTATTGGATTAAAGATGATGTTCTATAATGTTATCGGAAGCAATACAAACATGGTTACAATACTCAGAAGTGGGTTTAAGTTTCAAATTATTCAAACTCCTGCGCTGACTATAAATAGTAATATTGATATTCCTGCTAATTGTCCTGATATTTCTGCATGGCAAATATTAAGGCATATATTATTACAGTGTAATGGCATATTAGAATTGTCTAGTGATGGGATTTATAATATAGTTCCATGGGTTAATTGGATAGATTCAAATAGTACTATTGTTAATATAGATGACAAGATTGATCCAAGTAAACAAATAGAATCATCTCCTTATTCAATTAGAGGTGCTAAGTCAATTAGTTTGAGTTATAGCAAAGGAGGAGATTTATTAAGCAATGAGTTTGAGAATAATCAAGGAATGAATTATGGCGAGTTAAAAATTAGAGATACAGGAACGGATGGAACCAGTAAGAAACTAAGTTTTAAAACAGATTTAACGTCTATACCTTTGTCATATATAGATAATTCTTCAGCGGTAATTCATAAGCTATTTGATAAAGACTTTAAAACAATAAAGGATTCATTTGTAATAATTCAAACTTATAAAGATGGTTTGGATCAAGCATACAACATGGGCTTATCTTTTGATTTAGCAGATGCTTTAGGAATTGGTTCCACTACTAATTATATTAAATATCCTTATACAGGACATTGGCAAGCTACTGATAATGGTTTAGGTGGATATAATTCAAATGATTATAACTTTGGTCAAAGTTTAACTTACTTCAGATCTGAGGGCTATCCTAATAACAATTTATATGAAAGGTTTTGGAAGCAGTATATTAATGAAACTTACTCAGAACAATCAAGAGAGGTAACGCTATCAGTTAGACTGCCTATTGAAATAGTAGATACTTTAGAACTAAATGAAAAAGTATATTTTGAAGGTAGTTTATTCAGAATAGTTGAACTTAACAACGTGCCATTAAATAGCGATGAGCCTTTTAATATTAAGCTAATGAAGAGAGTAACTATTGAAAATATAGATATAGCACCGTTTTACCCTTACAATGTTATCAACGGGATAGTACGATGGAAAGATAGCAGCGACAATTCAGACCTTGGAGATGCAAGTAGTGAGCCTGCTGCTGAGGTAGAACAAAGTTCATTAGCGTATGGATTCGCTTATGATTCAAATCAAAATATTGCAAATCAAAGAGGACAAATATTAAGCATATAAAATACAAATATTATGGGCGAGAAAATTTTAACAATAAAAGCCAAGTTAGAAACAAGTGAGTTTAAGAAAGGTCAAAAGGAAGTAAATGAAGGTATAACTGAAAATACTGAAGCGGTTGATGGTATGTCATCAGCATTAGATAAGATGACAGGCGGAGCAATTACAGGCTTTAAAAAGATGGTTTCAGGAGCAAAAGCAGGTGTTCTTGCAATGAAAACTTTAAAGGGTGCAATAGCAGCAACAGGAATAGGTTTATTGGTTGTTGCAGTAGGTTCTTTGATTTCTTACTTTACGAGCACACAAAAGGGTGCTGATATGATAGACAAAGCCTTTGCAGGTATTGGTGCGACTATCGATGTGTTAGTAGATCGGTTATCTACTTTTGGAGGTGGTTTAATGGAAATATTTAGTGGCAATTTTAGTGCAGGCTTAGATATTTTAGCAGGCAGCTTTAAAGGAATAACCAAAGAGATAAAAGAAGAAGCAAACGCAGCGGTTGAATTAGAAACTGCTTCTCAAAATTTATTGCTTAAAAAAAGGGAGTTTATTGAGCAAGAAGCTAAGTTAAATGCAGATTTACAAAAGTATAGATTAGCATCAGAAGACTTTGAAAAATCAACTGCTGAAAGATTAGAGGCTAACAAAATGGCTCAGGAAACTGCCATGAAATTAGCCAATGAAAGGACTGCAATAGCAGAAGAAGAGTTAAGAATACTAGAAGCAAAGAACGGATTAGGAGAATCTTTAAATGAGGATTTAGATGCTGAAGCTGAAGCAAAAGCAAGATTGTTTGAAATTGAAGGTGCAAGGGATGCCTTAGCTAAGGAATTTCAAGCCAAAGCGAAAGGGATAACCGCTGAAGAAAAGTCTAATGCAGCAACTGCTGCGGCTGAAAAATTAGCAGCACAAAAAGAACTATCCGCAGAAGAATTAGAACAAGCAAAAGAATTAGCCGAAAAATTAGAAAAAGTTAGGCTTGAAGAAATCAAAAAAGTTGATAATCAAATAAGGCAATATAAGCTAGAAAACAATGATATTGCTTTAGAAGATTTACTTGTTTTTGAGCAGCTTAAAAGGGACTTAGAACTAGAACAACTAAATCTAACAGAAGAAGAAAAAGAGGCTATTAGATTGTCTTATTTAGAGAAAGAAAAACAAGCAAAAGCTGAGGCAAATGCAGCTGAAGCAAAACAAGGGGATGATTCATTAGCTATTGCAAAAAGTAAAGAGGCAGCTAAAGGAAAGTTAATATCGGATGGTTTTAAATTAGCAGGTGATTTAGCAGGAAAAAACGCAAAGGCTCAAAAAGGAGTTGCAGCGGCAGAAGCTACATTCAGCACTTATGCAGCAATAGCTGGAAGTCTAAATGCAGCAACTAAAACTCCTTCAGGAGGCATCCCCGGTTATGCTATTGCTCAAGCAATTGCGACAGGAGTATTTGGTTTTGCTCAAGTAGCTAAAATTCTATCTACTAACGTATCAAGTCCAAGTGTTTCTTCTCCTTCTTCAGGTGGTTCTGTTTCAAGTCCTTCACAAAGCCAAACAGATAATAATATTCCAAACTTTGATTTTATCAATCAGGGCGTTGGAGGTAATGCAGGTAATGCGCTTAATCGTAATTATGTAGTATTGCAAGATATTAAAGACAAGGAGATACTAAACGAAAAGATAAATGATTTAAGCGTAACAGGCTAATTTGTCTGTTGTGCATTTATTCAAAAGATAACTGCCCTTTTTCATCTATGTGCATATAAGCTCCTTTCTCTTCGTTTCTTAGTTTTCTAAATTCAAAAAGGTTTTGATGTTGTGGGTATTTTTCAACAAAATATCTTGCATAATAAGACTGATAAGCATCATTTATTCTAAAGTTTTTATCAGATGTTTTTAAAAACTCATTCCACCTTATCCAATTTATAATAAGTTTAGAACTAATTTTTTTTCTACCTCTTTTTATAGCCTTAAATACTTGCTCTTCAAATGCCTCTAAAACGTGCGGATTTTCGTTGTTAAATTTTTCAAAACCTTCTTTAATTGAATATCCATTTAATTCTTTGTAATTCATTTTTTTAAAACTTTTGGTTTACCTATATAAAATATATTAAATACCTATAACAGGCAAGCGGCAAATTAAATACCGCCTGCCTGTGTTTTGTTAATACTTTCTAAATACAAAAACGGTACTGTCTAATCTTTGTATTTGCATACTCAAACTATCTAAACTTAAAATAAAGCCATTTAAGGGCACTTCTTTTTGAATAGATATACTTGCTCCAGTTTTAATCATTCGATGCATTACGTTGTTTATTTCTACTCTTGTATCATAGAATTTCCAAATAGAGCTATCTCCTTCTGTGCTAACTTCATTTTTATAGGTTTCAGTCAACTGCCAAGTGTTATCTACAAAAGGGTCAACTGTTTTAGAGCTTCTAAAATTATCTGTTTCAGAATCTAAAGTTATTGTTTCCTTTTGGCAACTCATTAAAACTATTAATGATGCTGCGATTAGTGTTATCTTTTTCATAATTTTTATTTGTTTGTTTATTTATTTATTTATTTTAAAATGGAAGCCCATCATTATCATTATCCTGACTTAAATCAGCAGGCTCAGAAACAGGTTGTTTATTTTCACTTGCTCCTTCAATTTTCCATGCGTCAACAGAGTGATAATATCTACCATTGTATTCTCTGGAAGAAACATTAAAACTAACTTTGACTTCTTGACCTTGTTTAAACTTTGCTAATTGATCAACCTTATCGTCTCCGAACATTGACAAACATAACAAAGGGTTATATTGATCTTTAGTATCAATTACAAAAGACTGCTTTACCCAATCTTTCCCTGCTTTACTTTTTCCTGATTCTTTACTTAGAATCTTACTTATTATTCCTTTTGCTTCGTAGCTCATTTTTATTTGTTTTTAGGTTTTCTAATTATTAATTGTTTTGATATTATCCAATTGTCGGATAAATATGAATTTTTATCTAGCCCTGATTTGCTAAATGTAACTTTTATTTTTTTTGCTTCTAATGGTTCAACTTCCTGATCCAAGAAGTTTGATAGCTTTCCATAGGTGCTAATATAACCTGGATCATTTACGGTTAGCTTCCTGTTTAGTATTATGTATACTGTATTCATTGCTCTTTTTTTATGATTGATATTTCGGAACGTATAGACCAAAGCACTTGGTTTACCGATTCCATGATTTTTCTTAACATTCTTAATTCAGGTACTTTTTCATCCGCTTCCACTTTTGCTGCTGCTACACTTTTTGAACCTCGATTAAACAAAGCAGTATTGAATTTCTGATAGGCTTCAATATTGTGCTTAGACAAGTGGTAGTTATGAATTGCTAAATCTCTTTGAATTATTCTTAATCCTTCTTGATCCTTCCAAACTCCACTTTCATAAGTATCTATAATTATGCTTATTTGCTCCAGTGATTCCTCTAAACTATATGCCATGTCTTTGATTGAATTTAAAAGTTTCTAAATCTTTTTTTGCTTTCTTATAAGTTTTATAAAGCTGCTTGAATATAGGGTTGTCTTTGTACTCATCATAATCGTTGAATATTGCCGTAGCCCTTTCTCTGAATTGAATCGGAATATCCATGTACTCCGATTCTTTTATTCTGATGTAATATTCCTTATCCATTATTTAAACCTTCCCCATTTAAATCTAACTGCATCATTGGTATCCTTTGCAGCTAATCCAACTATTTTACCATCTTCAAAATGGCTAATCCATTTCCAATCCCTTAACTTTAAATTCCAGGTTTGTTTCATCTTACCGTTATATTCTGAAAACTCATCAGCATTTAACTTAACTTGAATAACAGGATAATCATATAATTCTCTACCTATTCCTAAATTGAAACAAGCCCTTTTAAAAGCATCTGAAGCCTGCCCTTTTTCTTTTTCGGTCATGCTTTCAGTTCCTACATCCTGCTTCCAAATCCATTCCTTTAAATCTTTGTTGTAAATTCCAACAGAGCAGAACAAATTGTTGTTAATCACTTCGTAACTTTTTTGCCAATAGCCAACGCCATAAACCTCATCTAGTCGGTTCATATCAACTCTGGCATCTTTGTAGGCTAATATAGTAGCAAAGCCGCCTTTATTTATAGACTGTATTCTAAAGTCTATCTCATTAATTTCTAATGGGGTATTTAATTTCATAGTATTTATTTTTAATTACAAAGCAAATATAATTAAAATATTTTAATAAAAAAACTATTTGAATAAAAAAAAAGAGTCAGGACTATGAAAACCTGACTCTTAAAACTGTAATAAAAAAACTCAAATGGAAATGAGTACAAAAAACAAACTTACTAAATTTCTTTTATCTTTTGTTTATATTGTTTTATTTTTTCTTGAATCTCAGGAATTGATAGATGAACTGGATCGTGGCTACTTTCTAATTTTTCAACTTGATCAACTCCTATTTTATTAATTAGGTTAATTCTATAGTTTATTAAATTTCCGTGTAAATAAGTATTGCAATGCTCACATTGTAGATGACAATTTAATTCGGTAAACCTTAACTCAGGATTTGCTCCAACACTTCTATAATGCCCTGCATTTTTTTTCTTAGGTGGTTTATTACAACTTATGCAGTTAAGCCCTTCATCTCTTAACCGAATAAACTTATTAAATACCGTTTGTAGATCCTTTAGCCAATCGGATTTGGTTTTTAAAGATTCTTTTATTTCCTTAGTCTTTTTCCTTTGCTTCTTTTTATTTTGCAATCTAACTTTAGAAACTAATTCTTTTACTCCTACATTGTGACATTCATCCTTATCACAATATTTCCAATTGAATTTTTTAGGCTCAAATTTATCTTTGCAATTTTTACACTTCATGGTTTAAATTATACTATAAAAACTTTTCGCAAAAAATACTACAAAGCAAGTGGTTAAAATATAAGCGGTTAAGATAAAAATACCTACAAAGATCATAGCTTTAAATAAATCACTCCATGTAATCTCTTTTGGTTCTTCAAACTTTCTCATAGTTCTTCAGTTTTAAATTTTCTTATTAAGTTCCTTCTTGTTAATTCTGATAAATGGTTCTCAAAGAAATGAATTGATTTGTTTCTAAAATCTTCATCATTAATAAATCTTTGTTTAAATATTGTGGACCATTGATAAATTCTATCCCTACTAAATAAATGGCTTAATTCGCCTAATATCTTATTGTTGTAGTTTATATCTAGACTAAGCAATGTAATTGCAAAAATTGGTTTAAAATCATTTATACGTCTTTCCCTTACAAATGCTTCTTCTATTGGCATTTTAAAGTAGTCTAACAATTTAGACAAGGTGCTATTAAAATCATAAGCAACCGTTCCAAAGGAAACCTTTTGGCAGTGGCTTGTATAAATATCTGTTTTTTGTATTGTGTTCATAGTTTGTTTTTTAATTACCATGCAAATATAATTAAAATATTCTAAAGATTTTTTAATACACCATCTTCAACTAACCTATTGGCAGTATCTTTAAATACTTTAAATTCGATGTTGTTATCATGCAAACTCATGAATATCCAAAACGGGCGGTTAATTTTAGTTGAACCAAAACCCTTAATTTTATATTGTTTGCCTTTACTAAATACTTTAAATGATCTTAAGCACTTTACTACGCTTTCTACTGCTACTAAATTATCCATTGTT
>ERZ1047472.1860-NODE-1860-length-15736-cov-6.329316_pt1 | contig 15736 bp, 16 predicted proteins | sample MGYA00383095_ERZ1047472 | MGnify/ENA primary metagenome ERZ1047472 (study PRJEB29581, sample SAMEA5548365) | metagenome | biome: marine; feature: coastal; material: water | depth 1 m | study: Short-term variability in the microbial, nano- and picoplankton... | reverse complement strand
AGTTGTATCGGGGTTTCATGCTCGCGTCGTCCAGCACGAATGTGATCATTTGGACGGGGTTTTATATCCCGCGAGGATTAAAGATTTCACAACTTTTGGTTTCGTCGAGTAGTTTTCTAATCGCTTTTGGTTAAAGCTAGTGCATCCGATAGGTCGCTTTGAAGCCGCAATGTCTCCCGAGAACTGCTCAACACATCTCCAGAGATGACCAGTGTGTCCTCCACTCGTTCGCCCATGGTATTTATTTTTGCATTTTGAATGTCGATGCGGTGTTCGGCTAAGATTCTTGCGATTGCGAACAGCACACCAGGCCTATCACCGCAGGTGATTTGTAGATAATAATTTTGACCACTTTCATCGGGCCGAATATCAATTTCTGGTTTAATTGGGAAGTATTTCAGCCGACGACTAACTCTTCCTTGAATCGATTTTGATAAGCTCTTTTTTTGTAGTGCGATGGGCAACTCTCGTTCGATATGTTGGGTTACATCATTTTGGTCCAAAGAGACATGATGGTTCGCAAGCACTTCAAACGTATTTAAGTAACGATGATTTGCCGTTGTAAAGACTTTAGCCTCTACGACAGTGAATTCAGTATTCTCAAAAAATCCGCAGATTCTTGCGAACACTAAAGGTTCATTCACTCCGTAAATTAGAACTTGTAGCCCCTCTCCAATTGGTGAAAGCCTAACCTTAACAACTGGATCCTTATTATCCATTTGATGAATTACTTTTCTCGTATGCCAGACGATCTCGCTTTCTTCATGCCGGATAAAATAACTATCATCTAGCTTATTCCAAAAATTAATATAATCGGCCTTTAATAACCCATATGAGGATAGTCTGGCCGTCGAATTCATTTTTTTTGTTTCGACTAAATTTGTTGGCTTTCGAGAATCTTTTTTAAGTCTCTCTAACGCTAGGTAATACAAGTTTTCAAGTAACTGACCTTTCCACGCATTCCATACTTTTGGACTTGTTCCTCTGATATCTGCAACAGTTAACAAATACAATGCATCTAGGCGTCTCTGTGTCCCAACTGATTTTATGAACTCATTGACGACTAACGGATCGGAAACATCCCGTTTTTGCGCTACCGTCGACATATAAAGATGTTTTTCAACAAGCCAAACGATAAGCTTGGTGTCAGTGTCATTTATACCGTGATTCGTACAAAACTTCCGTGCATCCTCCATACCTAAAATTGAATGGTCGCCTCCACGTCCTTTAGCGATGTCGTGATAAAGCCCTGCAATATATAAAGCCTCTGGCCTTTTGAATGACCCAAGCAGTTTGCTGCACAGCGGGTATTCATGTGACATTTCGGATGCAGCAAATCGTCTTAAATTCCTAACAACCATTAAGATATGAGCATCCACGGTGTAGACGTGGAACAAGTCGTGTTGTAATTGGCCACAAATTTTTCCGAATTCTGGCAAGTATCGTCCTAGAAATTCGTATTGATTCATCAGTCGTAGGGTGTGCGTCAGCCCCACCTGTTTTCGAAATAGGGTGATAAATGTTTTTTTGTTTACGACGTCATTTCTGAACTGTTCGTTTATGAGTTTCTTTGAATGCCAGAGTTCTCTGCGCGTTTGAGCGGAGATTCCTTTTATTTCTGAGTGCTCATGAAGTGTCGTAAAAAATTTTAAAATGGTCTCTGGTTGTTTATTAAATAGACCTGGGGTCCTTGTTTCAAGAAAGCCATTCCGTATTTGGAAATATTTATTGATAGGAGTTGTCAATTTCTCTTCTTGAGAATGTATTAATTCAGTCAGATGCTGGAGAACTATAGAAGATAAGAGGCTGACTGATTTTGATGCTTTAAACACTACCTGCATCAACTGCTCAGTTGCAGGCCTTGCCTTAGTGGTTTTAAATCCCAGCTCAGCAGCTAATAACCGTTGAAAATCGAAAAGTAATCGATCTTCCTTTCGTGCAGCTTGAATGTGTAACAGCGTCCTTACGAAAATAAGTGCTCGTTCATGTTTTTCAAGCTGGGATTTCTCAGCTTTTGTTATAACACCATTTTCGCTAATCTCAGTCCATGTGGAGCCAAAGCCCGCAGCCTGAGTGATCCATAAAATAGTTTGTAAATCCCGTAAGCCGCCAGGTGACTCCTTTAGATTGGGCTCAAGGTTTTGAGAGGAGTCGTTGTAGCGACTATGACGCTGACGAAGCTCAACTAATTTCGCATTACAGAAATCCCGCACGTTGATTTCCGATTTCATTACGAATGTAAAGTCCTTGAATAATGATTTAGATCCGCACAAAAACCTTGATTCCATTAAGGTGGTTTGTGTAGTGATGTCTTTTTTTGCCTCGTCAACGCATTCGTTAATTTTTCTAACGCTGTGGCCTACGTCTAACCCAATATCCCATAGGGTGCTAACAAATGAAACGATAAGCTTCTCGTCAGATTTGCTTACTGTATCAGGGGTCAATATAAGTAAATCGATATCAGAAAAAGGAAAAAGAGATCCTCGACCATAGCCCCCTACGGCAATTAAGGTTGAATTTGTTGCTGTCAGTTGTCTTTTCCAGAGCGACCTTAAAAGCAAATCGACCTGTTTAGAGTGACTAGACAGTAGGGACTCATAGTCAGTTTTACGTGTCAGCTTGGAAAATAAACGTTTTTTTCCTCTTTTAATTTTGGATTTGAGGTTGGCGATGTGATCACTGTCAATCTCATCAACTGTAGACGTGGGCATATCAGCTCGTGAACGATAAACCATTTGGCGGAGGAGGCGTCCCGTCTGAGACCGTGAGAACGTCATAACCAGTATCGGTAACTAAGATGGTGTGCTCCCACTGAGCTGATAATTGATGGTCCTTCGTAACGACTGTCCATCCATCAGATAACATTCTTATTTCGCGCTTACCTGCGTTTATCATGGGTTCTACGGTGAATATCATCCCCGCTTCAAGTTGGAGTCCGCTTCCAGCTGTCCCATAGTGGACCACTTGGGGATCCTCATGAAAAGTAGATCCGATTCCGTGACCACAAAATTCTCTGACAACACTAAACCCGGCAGATTCGGCCATGTTTTGAATTACAGCGCCAATGTCGCCTAAGTGTGCGCCAGCCTTTATTTTTCCAATACCTGCCCACATACATTCGTAGGTGAGGGTGGCCAGGCGTTTACTCTGTATTGATGGCTCCCCGACGTGAAACATGCGACTGGTATCTCCGTGATACCCATTCTTAATCACTGTAATGTCTATATTCAGACAATCTCCGTTCTTAAGTTTTTTTGATCCCGGTATTCCATGGCAAATGACATGGTTTACAGAGGTGCATATTGATTTTGGAAAGGGTGTGTGGCCGGGCGGGGCATAGTTTAGAGGCGCAGGAACAGTCTCTTGCACGTTGACCATGTAGTCGTGGCACAGCGCGTCGATTTCCTCAGTCGTAATGCCCGAGCGGATGTGAGGTGTGATGAAGTCTAGGACCTGAGAGGCAAGCCTACCCGCGACCCTCATTTTCTCTATCTCATCGTCAGTTTTAATTGTTACGGTCATCTCGGGCTACGTCATTTTTCCGTTGCTAATGTTAACATTCATTTCGAGTTGTGCGAAATTTTTGAGGCGAAATCCTTCTTCAATACGCTTTGTGCGATTTACCGTTTCCCGCAAGACTCTATTTCAACTTTCACATTTTTAAGATTGATTTCGCAAAGCTTGAGCTCCTTACTCGAGGACTTAAATTTATTTTTCAAATCGTCGACATCATATTGCAACTCCGCATTAATAATTTCTAAGTCAGTAATCTGTTTTTTTAAAATTTCGATTTGTTGATTTTTGCAATTTACTGTGACTTCATCGCAAGCTGAATGCGCAGGACTTGTCGTCAGGCTTATCATTCCGATACTAACTGCCATCAGAAGTTTTCTTAAAATGCCCAAATTACTTAATTGATTTGACATATGTTCCTCTCTCGTTAATCACAAAAGTATACGGTTATCAGTTTTACGTATTCATTCCAGTCCGCGTAACTCCATCTCTGACTGCCAGATTTAATATTTGCTGTCTTAATTATAGCGACGCCATTTTCTTTAGCGTAATACTCATAGGATAGTTCACGGATTCGGTGCTTGTTGCAGTCTACTTCAAAGTGGGTGATGAAAGACTTAATTCCGTCGCGAACATTTGAGAGTTCTCTTAATTCTTCAACGAGAAGACGTTGATTAGGCTTCACTACAGGGTTCAACTTCCAAAGGATTTCATCTCCGTTATCAAGAACTAATATGGGCGACCAGTTAGCCGCGTGAGCGTAAATGCCAGAGCTAATAAAAGGACAGCCCATGAGTGCCAGTATGCTTATCTTAATAAACTTCCAACGGAGTAGTTGTGTAAGCATCTACTGAGTTCTTTTATTATCGTTCAGCCAATCGTTCATCCCGATTCCCAAGACGACCATTCTGGCCACCTGTTGAGGGCTGGTAACGTAACTGGTGATTACGTTGATGGCTTTCAATGGGACACGATTAACTTTTAAAGAAACGATGTTGTTAATCTCTTGACCGATCACAGATGCAGTTTCAACAGCCTTTTGGCTGTCGCGTTTTATCTGACCTGACACTTGGTTAGGGAGGTAACTCGTGTGAACGGCTCTTAAAAAATTGGGCCAATGCGCAAGGTGTCTCCAAAGTGTTGCGACGTGAGGGCCCGAGCTAGACCGTTTACCTCGATTGTCAGAGCCCAGCCTGTTTGCCTGCTCCACCATTGCCCAAGCTCCGCTCTCTATTGCCTGCCTCGATAGAAGAGGCTTTAAGTTTGCTAAAGGCTTTGGGTCTTTAATTTTGGAGTAATAATTCGTCGATTGTATTCCCTTTAATGGAGAAATTAATGCTGCTAATGTTAAAAAATTTAGCCCATTTGACCTGTTGTAAGTTTCAATAATACTTTTGATTTGACGAATATCATTCTCATTAAGATTAATATCTGGATGATTTTTTTCGAACGATAGTGTTGGGTTTGACAGATTAATTTGTTCAACAAATTGCTCCAATTTTTTAGTAGGCAAATCACTTGTATATATGGGCTTAACCGCCTGCCAAGTCTCTTCCAGACAATTGTCCCACGATGCGAGAGCTCTCCATATTGAAGTCACTAAGGGAAGATTCATCGTTTGACGAATTTCCTCAAATATCTCCGCAGTCCTTCCGGTAGCGGTCGACTCGTCCGTCACCGTTACAGGGTCATATTCAAAATCAGATGTCATAGCATGCGATGAAAGCGTTTTGTATGTGCAGGATGTGCATTGTTGTCGTAAGATAGAAAAAATCGAAATATTTACTTTCCGAATTTTAAAATATACCGCAAAACCGCTTAACAAATCGATGCCATAAAAACATGATTAGCTTGAACAAACCCATTTTATGGACGTTTCGACGCTGTCCGTATGCGATGAGGACACGGCTAGCGATAAAGGCGAGCGGGATAAAGGTTTATCTTCGAGAGATTCAACTCAGGTCAAAACCCGACGCCTTCGTTCAAGACAGTGAAAAAGCTACTGTCCCGGTTTTAAAGCTTCCTGATGGAAAAGTAATAGAGGAAAGTTTGGAAATTATGTCATGGGCCTTAAGTGAAAATGATCCTGGAAAATGGCAAGATATAATGATTAACGAACCTGATTATTCCTCTAATTTCTTGCACGAATTAGATGGGGACTTTAAACAGGCATTGGATCGATATAAATATGCTAACCGATATCATTTGGATAAAAAATCAGCGCTAGATTTTAGAGGTTTAGGGAGCATATTTTTAGCTAAAATTAACAAACGGCTAATGGAAAACGCACATCTATCTGGGCCTCATCAGGGTTTTCTTGATGTTTCAAGTCTTCCTTTCGTTCGTCAGTTTCGAATTGCTGATCCGAAGTGGTTCGATGCTCAAGATTGGCCGAAATTACATATTTGGTTACAGGATTTTCTCGCGTCGAATCAATTCGACCAAATTATGGAAAAATTAAGTCCTTGGAGCGCAAACCAAGGTGATGGTGTACTGTTTTAATGTTATTCCAGGGGCGTTATTCAAGAGCACTAGCCGGTTGCCATTCAGGAAGCGGCGTTCCTCCAGTGTAGTGATTTTCCGCGGAATTCTCACGAAATAGCACATAAATATCGCTAGATTTTACATTTAACGTTTCGAGAAATATGCGGGATATTTCATTGACTAAAGCCTTTTTCCTCTCAGGAGGTCGACCAGGCCTCAAATCGACATCGACAATCGGTAATCCATCACCAATAACGCCGAATGCCTCAGAAACGGATACATAGTCGTACTTAGTTTCCTTAGGCGCTAACGTTAACAAAACCGCATGCTTTATTTCGTCGCGAATTCTGGATTTTACATTTTTTGGCGTGTTCTCAGGGACCACGATCCTGATAATTGGCATACCATTCCTTTCGAAGACTATCGTCGAAGTATTGCTTTTATGAATCTTACGATATTAGGCATTAATCGCATAATGATGATTGGTAGGAATTTCCTGAGTAAAAAAGCAAATATGCGCATTAGGGTAAAGAGTGTTGAGTCGGAATTTTAAAACGAATAACTTGTGATTATAAATCGAAGCATAAGATCAAAAATTTTCAGACCACGGTCTCAAATCTATTTCTAAAGTCCAGGCGCTTCTATGCTGATGATGCAACGTCCAGTAGGCATCTGCGATCGCGTCAATTTGGAGCATCCCATCCGACCCACGATCAGATCTCAACTTCGGTAGACGTTTATTGAGTCGTTCGCCGTCGATACCGCCATCAATAATAATATGACCCACATGTATATTTTGAGGCCCAAATTCCCTCGAGAGGCTCTGAGCAAGATTTCTAATCCCGCCTTTTGCCGCCGAAAAAGGGGCAAACATCGCTTTACCACGTAAACTTCCCGATGCTCCCGTAAATAGAATTGTTCCCCCACCACGCGCGAGCAAGTGTGGAAGCGTAGCCTGTGATAATAAAAATGCGCCTAGAGTATGTTCACGCCAATGGGTTGTGAACGACTCCTGTGTGACTTCGAGAAATGGAGCTGGGTTGTTTCCACCCGCGTTATGGACGGCTAATTCAATTGGCGCTAGGCTCTTCGCTTTTTGCACGATTTTAGCCACAGCATCGGATTCGGTAACGTCTGCCACGATCATTTCTACGCTGGCTCCATCGGATTTAAGTTTGTTTAAAGTGTGCTGAATTTTGTCCTCATCACGGCCGGCGATTAGTACCGGATAGCCCCCCTTAGAAAATTTCTGTGCGATCGCGGCACCCAGTCCGTCATAGGATCCCACTCCTGAGACTATGACTGACCCTTTTTCATGACTAATGGAATTTTTCATGTTTTCTCCGCTTTCATGCTAATTTCAAACTAAAGGTAGACTTTAACAGGTAACTCACCTCTTTATGATCCATGTTTTGTCAGTTTTGTGATCACTGTTCACACACACATTCTATATGTTTCATATTTGCCGTTAATTGTCTTCTCAGCAGTCTACATTTAGTGGGTTTTGGAGGTATTCTATTCCATAGAAGTTAGATGTTAGGGTACCTTCTACTTTAGTGTGTGAAATGGAGAAATTTATGTCTAAGAGCACCAATATCGTATCTCTCGAAACCTTATCCTGTAGCGCCGGATGGCGTAATTACTACTTCGTCAAGGTGGTTACAGATGATGGCCTCACGGGTTGGAGCGAATTTGACGAGGGTTTTGGTTCGCCAGGAGTGGGCGCCGTCATTAATGAGCTCTCTCCTCGGGTGGTTGGCCACTCCGTAATGCAGCATGAACGCATAAGGGAAGAGCTTTTCTGTGCAACTCGACCAGGAGCCGGGGGCGTTATCGGGCAGGCGTTAGGTGCAATAGAAAATGCCTTGTTAGATGCTAAAGCAAAGACCCTTGGCGTTCCCTGTTATCAACTTTTAGGTGGAAAGATTCGCGATCAATTGAGAGTTTATTGGTCCCATTTCGTTAGCTGGCGTGCTGGTCGCATTCCGCATTATCAACCAATAATCACCAATCAAGAGGGAGTTAGGGAAATCTCTCGTGAGGTAGGTGCAAGGGGTTTTACGGCATTAAAGACCAATATTTGGCGGTATGAGAATAACGAAATAAAGGGATGGGCACCTGGTTTCGGTAGTCCCTTTTCGCCAGAGCTTAATATCGATCGGAAAATTTTGACAGGCCTCCGTGAGCACCTTGAGATAATCCGAGAAGAGGTAGGGCCTGATGTGGACATTCTTCTAGATTTAAACTTTAACGCTAAAACAGAAGGTTATTTAAAAATATTGAGAGCGATTTCTGATTTGGATATGTTCTGGATTGAGCTAGATGTTCGTGATCCCGATGCCCTCTCTTACATACGCTCTCAAAGTCCGCATCCGATCGCATCGTGTGAGACCCTTATTGGAACACAACAATTTTTACCTTATTTGCGTCGACAAGCGCTGGATGTCGCAATTATCGATGCGCCTTGGAATGGCGTTTGGCAATCTATGAAAATTGCCGCGATTGCAGAAGCCCACGAAGTAAATGTCGCCTGTCATAATTTTTATGGACACCTTTGCACAATGATGAACGCGCATTTTTGTGCGGCAGTTCCAAACCTGAGGATTATGGAGGTGGATATTGATCGAATTACTTGGGATCAAGAGTTGTTCACCCACGTTCCAGATTACAAAAATGGCCATTTAATTGTTCCAAATCGACCTGGTTGGGGGACCGAACCTGTAGAAGAAGCAATTAAGGAATATCCACCAATAACATCGCATGGTTTGATGGGGCGAGGTCGTACTCAGAGCCAAACGTAAGGACATTCAAATTCGTATCGACGGCTTCCTTGTCGAAATAAAGGGGGCAAGTCACACGGGGAGTCGAAACGAAACGAGGGTTCGCGAAGGTGTTAAGAATATCCCCGTCACAGACAAGTGTTAAGGCAACGAGCGTTCAGTCAAGGATATATTGCAGAAAAAATGTTAAGACTAAATCTTATTAAACGAAGGAAATTCAATGTCCTTTTCTAATTTAAAGAGAATCGTATTTTTCCTCTCAAAGGTCATATTTTTTTGTGAAGTGGCATCAGTGAATGCCCAACCTATTGAGATCACAAGTGTTGAGTTGTTGAGTGACGGGACTAAAATCCATGCCACTATTTATAAGCCAACAGAAGTGGTTGGCAAGCTTCCGGCAATTGCTATGGCTCATGGGTGGGGTGGCGAGGCAAGTTATTTGGCTTCTCCCGCGAGGAGGTTTGCTGAGGCTGGTTTTTTTGTGCTCGTTTTCGACTACCGAGGATGGGGGAAGAGTGACAGTCGACTGGTTCAGAAAAAAAACGTGACTACCGGTAATTATGAAACGGTCGCATATAAGGGTCTAGTCGATCCGTTAGATCAGGCAGAGGATTATTTTTCCGTTGTTAACTGGCTGGCTACGGATCATCGTGTTGACTCGGCTCGCATCGGTCTTTGGGGCACCAGTTGGTCCGGGGGAACGGTTGTGTACGTCGCCGCGAGAGATAGTCGTGTTAAGGCATTGGTGAGTCAAGCATCTCCAGTAGGTTGGGCGGGAGATGCGGATACCATGAAACGATTTTTAGTTACGGGAGGAGAGCGAGCACGTGGTATCCGTGGATATCCCAAGCCGTTTAAAAAAGAAATTGGAAATCTCAGAGGAGGTATGGTCTATGAGCGTTTAGCTCGGTTTAATCCACGGGAAGACGCGGCTAATATTTCACAGTGTGCAACACTATTTTTGGTAGCAGAATTTGAAGAGTTATTTGATAATGAAACGACTGCTTTGGTGGCGCACAATCGAATACCAGGAATATCAAAATACGTCATCCTTAAGGGCGCGAGCCACTACAGTGTTTATTATGGTGAGGTTGCTAAAAAAGCTGGGACTGAAGCCGTAACCTGGTTTCTTGAGCACCTTTAAGAGACGAACGTGCCAGTGCTCCGAGTTCGTGATTGGTCAAAACGGTGTTCAGATTTTAACGCTACCGCGCCTAATGTTTGTATTCATGCAAGAAAAATAATTTTTTTCTTATTATCTATGCAGTATATTGCATTAGAAGCCATTAAATGAGCACATCGGTAGTTTAGTTCATTGCATCACTACTTCCGCGAGTGTAGTATTTTCGATTCATCTAACCGTTGAGAGCCATAATCTCTCACTTGGGACTCGAAGGTTTATCGCCTGTTCCAGGTCGGATGTTCGCAACTATTGGGATGGAGAAGGCACTATAAGCATCAAATCTCATTGGTTGTAGTTTTTAGATGTAATTTGCAAGTTATATTTTTAAAAATCTTAGGAGCATTAATTAATGAAATTTACTAAAACCGCAGCGGCAATTGCTAGTTTAGCTTTTGCAACAGGAGTGGCTGCCAAAGAAAGTAATGTCGGAATTTTCGGCACTTCAGGTAAAGGAATGGGCGACCACACATACATCGCTCAGGACGGCCCTAAAGCAGACAACATTCGTGAAGTATTGAGCAACATTACGTTGCCAGAAGGCTTCAAAATTGACCTCTACGCTATCGTTCCTGATGCGCGTGACATGGCAATGGCTCCTCAGGGAACTGCATTGTTTGTCGGCACAAGGAAAGACAAAGTATGGGTTATTTCTGACAGAGACCGTGACGGTGTTGCTGATGAAGTCAAAGACTTCGCGCCATCCTTAACGTTTGACGTACCTAACGGTGTTCAATTTACAAAAGACGGTTTTCTCTACATCGCAGAGCGTAACCATGTTCGTCTTTTCCCAGCAGCTGAATACTTCTTTGAAGGTCCAGATGTTGTAGCAGTTGACATCGTACCTAAAGGTGAGTTAATTCCAGAGGGCGAAGAGAGCTACAACCACACAACTCGTGTGATTGACATTGGTCCTGACAACAAGGTTTACATCTCATTAGGTCAGCCTTACAACGTTGCCCCTGAGGACAAGCTCGAGCTTTACAAAGAGGTTGGTATCGGCGGCATTATCCGTATGGATCGTGACGGTTCAAACCGTGAGGTTTACACTTATGGCGTACGGAACTCTGTTGGACAAGACTTCCACCCAGAAACCGGTGACCTATGGTGGACAGACAACCAGGTTGACGGCATGGGCGATGACATTCCACCAGGTGAGTTAAACCGACAAACTGCAGCTGGCCAGCATTTCGGTCATCCGTACTTTGGTGGTGGTACTGTCAGAACCAATGAGTACGCTGGTCAAACACCACCAGAGGGTGTTGTTCATCCAGCAGTTGAGACAACCGCTCATTGTGCTGACTTAGGTATGGCTTTCTACTCAGGGGACCAGTTTCCTTCTAAGTACAAGAACGCTATTTTCCACGCTCAGCATGGTTCTTGGAACCGTACAACACCTTGTGGTTCACGTGTGATGGTTACTTTCATCGATGATGAAGGAAACGCCTCAATGGAGCCATTTGCTGAAGGTTGGTTGAATGCGAATCAAGAGTATGACGGACGTCCAATGTCTATCACTATGATGAAAGACGGTTCAATGCTCGTTTCAGACGATTATGCAGGTGCGATCTACAGGATCTCATACGTCGGAAATTAAGCTAGTCTAAAAATGCCCCCGACATTCGTCGGGGGTTTTTTTTTATTTGGAGTGGATAGTGAAGCAATTGGTGTTATTTTTTTCGATGTTTGTAATTGCTGGTTTTGCTGCAGCAGCCGACTTAAGTGCTGGTAAACAATTATCAATTCAGTGTTCAGTATGTCATGGTAAAGACGGAGTTTCCCGAGACCCCGAGGCCCCTAATCTTGCTGGCATGAGCTCGCTATACCTGGAAAAATCATTGGTTGATTATCGCAAAGGAATTCGGCAGGATCGTCGAATGAGCCTTATCGCATCAGCTCTGTCGATGGAGCAAATCAAGGATTTGGCGGCTTGGTACTCCGCTTTTGAAATTTCTGTGAAGGTGCCGGAAATTGACTAGAGCACTCTTACTATGGCTCATCATTACGTTCAGCCCTGCGCTGTTTGCTAATAGCGGGTTCATAACGGTCGAGCAATTCCTTTCTGATTGTCAGGAAAATAAAGAGCCTTGTATGGCATTTGTCATGGGTGTCGTTGAGGGCGCGCGTCATCAGACGCGGGAGCATCTCAAGGAGCAGCCCTATTCATTTATGGTTCATGGAAAACCGGTCTGTCTTCCTAATTCGTGGGATAGTAATAAATTGGCCGAAATTGTAATTTCTGTGCTAGAAACACAACCACAGGTGAAACCTTACTCGGCGGTGTCTGGGGTTCTAATCGCCTTATCGAGTAGAAGTACTTGCAACTCGACCTAATTTTTTTGCTTAATTAGTTGTATCCATCAAATCTTTTACATCCGATGATTATTTTCTCGGAAGTGGTTTGTGCCTGTTCGCTTTGAATCGTTTAATATTGACGAATGTGTATCGGTGAATATTTAAAACGACTATTTTTTGATAATTTTCAAAAACTAATAGTTCGTATTCTGTTTTTTTTCGGGTTATTTTTGACGGGATTCATTCCGCAATCATTCGCTACGGATGCCCGCATAAACCCCTCTTTTGATTGTCACAGCGAGATATCTCCAACGCAAACCGTTATATGTAATAGCAAAGTCCTATCGTTATTAGATTTTGAATTGTCTAAACATATCAGCGGACTTAGGCAATTGCTAACTCGAACGCAGTACCTTGTTGAAGCGAGAACTTTCGTTGAGAAACGGGACAATTGTATTGTTGACGCTGAGTGTATACAGAAAATCTACGAAGCTCGGCTTTGGAAAGTGAGGGCGCGTGTGGGCGATCTTCATCGGTTAGAAGGCTCTTGGGTTAGCAAAACGAATGGACAGATTAAGATCGTAAAAATAGCGGATGTCTACCAATTTCGCAGCTTAAGTCTCGCTTCTATTGAGAGTTACTGTGTCTCCGGAAACTCTGAATCTATCTCACGAAGCATTGATATAGACGCGTGGGATATGGAAGATGATGAAGTACAAATTCAATGGGCAAACTCGTGTGCGTGGTCTGTGCGTTTGGACAAACAGCACCTCGTCGTTAGCGAGACAAACAGCTGCTCTCACGAGGATCAGATTTTTTTAGGGGCTTACCGTAAAGGCGAGCCAAACAATCTTGATTACGTGTGTTTTGATCTTAAGTATTAATCTTTAGCTGTTTATTGGCGGATTAAAATAAATTCGCTATATTCCGGGTTGATTGATTCATCCGTAAAGGATGAACTAAAGGGTCCGTATGATTGAGGGAATAATCAGCTAGGTTACATAAGCGAGTAACAAATGGTGAAAGGGGGGTAAGGATGATGCGAGATAAATATTTGAATTACATCGCAGGGGAATGGGTGGATGGACCTGATGTTGCACAAAACATCAATCCCTCTGATATCAGTGAGGTCATTGCGGATTATGTGCGGGCTGACAGACCTCAAACAAGTGAAGCGATTAACGCCGCTTCTAATGCGGCTGAAAGCTGGCGAAATTTCGGCGTTCAGGCCCGCTCAGATCTCCTCGATTCAATCGGTAATAAGTTGCTTAATCAAAAAGAGTCTATTGGCTCTCTTTTATCTCGGGAAGAGGGCAAAACACTACCTGAAGGTATTGGAGAGGTCACTAGAGCTGGGCATATTTTCAAATTCTTTGCGGGAGAGGTGCTCAGGCAAGCTGGCGATTTATTATCGTCGGTAAGACCTGGTATTGATGTGGAGATTGTCAGGGAACCTATGGGAGTCATCGGTATCATAGCACCTTGGAATTTTCCAGCTGCGATTCCTGCATGGAAGATTGCTCCAGCTCTAGCTTATGGTAATTGTGTAGTTTTCAAGCCAGCCGATCTCGTTCCGGGTACGGCCCATGCGATCTCTAAAATCATAGTCGATTCGGGTATCCCAAGTGGGGTATTTAATTTTGTCATGGGAAGGGGTAGTGTCGTTGGCGAGGAAATAGTCTCAAATCAAAGAGTCGATGCGATAACTTTTACAGGCTCGGTTGAAACTGGCCAGCGAGTCGCACAAACTGCCGTGGCGCGAATGGCTAAGTTCCAGCTAGAAATGGGGGGTAAGAACCCGCTAGTTGTGCTAGATGACGCAGACTTAACCAATGCGGTTGAGTGTGCTGTGAATGGCGCTTACTTTTCAACAGGGCAACGCTGCACCGCCTCATCTCGTTTAATTGTTACTGACAGTATTTATAATCAATTTGTTGAAGCACTTATCAATCGTTTGGACGGTTTAAAAATAGGTAACGCGATAGATCCAAACACGGATGTTGGTCCAGTCGTAGATAAAAACCAGCTCAATCAAGATCTTTATTTTATTGAAGAAGCTGAGAAAGAGGGGGCATCACTCGCTTTTGGTGGTAATTTGCTCAAACGTGATACCGAGGGTTTTTACCTGCAGCCCGCGTTATTCACCGAAACTAATAACAATATGAGAATCAATAGAGAGGAGGTCTTCGGACCTGTAGCCTCAGTTATTCGTGTTAGTGATTACGATGAGGCACTGGCCGTTGCAAACGATACGGCCTTCGGGCTTTCTTCGGGAATATGTACAACCTCTTTAAAATATGCTGCGCATTACAGACGGAACGCTCAAGCTGGAATGGTTATGGTCAATTTGCCTACGGCTGGAGTTGATTATCATGTGCCATTTGGTGGTCGAAAAGGATCCAGCTATGGCTCTCGAGAGCAGGGTAGATACGCTCAAGAATTCTATACAACGGTGAAAACCAATTATGTCGGCTCTTAAACGTTAAATGCATGTTTGGATTACATCTAGTCAGTAGGTCCTGAGCTTGGGATTTACTCTTTGTGTTCGATCCACTGCACCATAATTTTATTTCGAATTTTAATTCGCTCAATATGAGCTCGTATGATTCCTTTGGGTCTCGTGGCCAGGACCGTAGAGCTATTCATTTTGGTTCACGTAATATTCTTTTGGGGGCTTTTTGAAAAGAATGCTAGTGCGAGAGTGGTCCAAAAATCAGCGCCGACAGCTAAAATATCGTCGTTAAAGTCATAGTTAGGGTTGTGGACCATACAAGCCCCATGCCCGTCGCCGGCGCCATTACCAATTAAGAAATAGCAACCAGGAGCTTGTTGCAACATGAAGGCGAAGTCCTCACTGCCCATTAACATCGGGCCACTAGGGTTTACGCCACTTGCAGGGGCCATGGCTTGAGCTGTTGCGATAGCGAAATCGGTCGCCGTGGAGTCATTGACTAAGACGGCGTAGCCTTGTCGCCACTCAATTTCGGCTGTCAGGCCAAAGCTCTCCGCTTGGCCATAAATGATCGCTTTGACTTTTGATTCCAAAAGAGTTCGCGCCTCTGGATCGAGCGCACGAACACTGATTTCTAGGGTTGCGTGAGCAGGAATCACGTTGTTGGCGTGTCCCGCGTTAACTGCGCCTACGGTGACAACAGCAGAGTGAAGTGGATTAATGTTCCGAGAAACAACCGTTTGAAGGGCCATCACGATCGAAGCGGCAGCCACTACCGGGTCATCCGCAAGATGTGGCATAGCGCCGTGCCCACCGCGACCAGTAAGCGTCACCGATGCGTAGTCGGATGACGCCATCGTTGGACCCTTTCGAAAAACTAATTGTCCTGCAGTTATACCCGGCATGTTGTGGGCCGCAAAGATCATGTCACACGGGAAGCGCGTGAACAGACCATCTTCCATCATTTTCAGTGCGCCGCCACCGCCTTCCTCTGCGGGCTGAAAGATGAGATTAAGTGTGCCGTTAAAATCG
>ERZ1047472.1853-NODE-1853-length-15773-cov-3.475442_pt1 | contig 15773 bp, 13 predicted proteins | sample MGYA00383095_ERZ1047472 | MGnify/ENA primary metagenome ERZ1047472 (study PRJEB29581, sample SAMEA5548365) | metagenome | biome: marine; feature: coastal; material: water | depth 1 m | study: Short-term variability in the microbial, nano- and picoplankton... | reverse complement strand
GCAATTTGTCTATGGCGAGAAATCACTCAAGGCAAGCAGCGTTGGTTACAACGCCAAGGCTGGAGGTAGCGTGCGCATCGGCGAGACGAGTCACCTATACGTGAATGGTGGAGTTTACTCACGTGCTCCCTTCATTCGGTATGTCTTCACGAATTACTCCAATGTTTTGAGCAACGATCGTTTGACCAATGAGAAAGTGGCAGCATTCGAAGCGGGCTATCGCTTCCGATGGCGTGGAATTTCATTGGATGTCAATGCCTATCACACCCAATGGCGGGACAAGAGCATCATGAGCAGCCCGCTTTTACGACCTGACGGTACGGAATACAGGGCGTTCATTACGGGCTTGGTGCAAACGCATGAGGGCATCGAGTTTGAATTGAAAACGCGTCCGCACCCCAAGGTGGAGATTGGTGGTATGGCGTCTTTTGGAGATTGGCGCTGGGACAACGATGTCAATGCCGAAATCACAGCCGAAGAAGGTGGCGAAGTTTTGGAGACCCTTTACATATACTCTGCTGGTCTGAAGGTGAGCGACGCGCCGCAATCCCAAGTCGGTGTGTTGTTGGACGTGTCACCTACAAAAGGACTTCGATTTGGTGCGAATTACGTTTTGAACTGGAATTTGTACGCGCGATTTGAAGTGGATGCTGATCGCACCAACCCTGATCGGGCCGGACTGCAACCGGTTATGCTTCCGGAATTTGGTTACTTGGATCTGCGCGCGAGTTACCGGTTTGAAACGGGTGGACTGGGCTGGATGGCCAGTTTGAATGTGCAGAATGCGCTGGACAACATTTACATCAGCGATGGTTTTGAAACCTTCGTGACCAATCCTCAAACGGGTGTGAAGGAACAAGGCACCATCGAAAATGGAAAGATGGAAGGTTACTGGGCTTACGGCCGCACCCTCTCTGCAACACTGAAGATGATGTTCTGATCAACGGATGGTATCGCCAGCAGCGGTGCCTTCTTCTGGTGTTACGAAGCGCAATGATCCATCAGCTGATTCGGCCATCAGCACCATCCCTTGGCTTTCGACACCGCGGATTTTGCGAGGTGCGAGATTGGCCAGTAAGGTGACTCGTCGTCCTACGACTTCCTCTGGTTCGAAATGTTCAGCGATGCCGCTCAGCACAGTGCGTTCGTCGAGACCTGTTCGAATGGTCAACTGCAGCAATTTATCTGCCTTGGGAACACGCTCACACGCGATTACTTCACCGACCCGAAGGTCCATTTTTTGGAAATCATCAAAGGTCATCATGGGCTTGAGAGGTTCGCAGGCAGCTGCAGGTGCTGCGCTAGCATGGGACGTTCTTAATTTTTCAACTTGGGCATCGACCGTGGATTCCTCCACTTTTTCGAAGAGAATCGGCAAGTCGCCCAGCACCGCACCGGGTTGCAACATTGCGCCGCTGGCTTGCTCCCATTGAGCATTCTTGATGCCAAAAGCGGCTTGCATTTTCTGCGCAGTCTGGGGAATGAAGGGCTCCAACAGTACAGAGCAATTCGCAGCAACTTGAATGCATGTGTTCAGGATTACAGCCGTTCGTTCTTCATCTGTTTTCTTGAGCTTCCAAGGCTCCTGTTCGGTCATGTACTTGTTGCCCAAACGAGCCACTCCCATTGCGGTTTGAAGGGCGTCGCGGAACCTGTTGCGTCGGATCAATTCAGCCACCTCGCCGGGAGCGGAGTCCAAGGCTTCAATGATGGCATCTTCGTCAGCTGTCCACTTGATGCGATCGATTGGGGGCACCTCCGACTCATAGTATTTTTTAGTGAGGACGATCACCCGATTGATAAAATTACCGAGGACATCAGCCAATTCGTTGTTGACCCGTTCGCGGTAGTCCGACCACGTAAATTCACTGTCTTTTTGCTCGGGCATGATGCTCGTGAGCACGTAACGCAACTCATCGCTCTTGCCGGGGAATTCAGACAGGTAATCTTTCACCCAGACCGCCCAGTTGCGGGAGGTGGAGATTTTATCTCCTTCCAGGTTCATGAATGCATTGGCGGGCACGTTGGTCGGCAGATTGAAATCTCCGTGTTCTTTGAGTAGGATCGGGAAGATCAAGCAGTGAAACACGATGTTGTCTTTGCCGATAAAATGAATCAACTCAGCGTCATTTGATTGCCACCAATCGCGCCAATTTTGTCCTGATTTTTCAGACCATTCCATCGTGGATGTGATGTATCCAATTGGGGCGTCGAGCCAGACATAAAGCACTTTGCCGTCAGCTCCTTCGACGGGAACGGGAACGCCCCAATCCAGGTCACGGGTCATCGCACGGCTTTGCAAGCCGCCGTCAATCCAGCTGCGGCATTGACCATTCACATGGGATTTCCAGGCGCGAGGATCGTGATGCTTCTCGCCGTTGAACTGTCCATTGTCGATGTACTCACGCAACCAATCTTCGTGGCGCCCCATGGGCAAGTACCATAAAGTAGTGTCTTTTAAAACGGGTGTGGCACCGCTCAAGGTGGATTTGGGGTCAATTAAGTCAGTAGGTGAAAGGGCTGAACCACATTTTTCGCACTGGTCACCATATGCTCCGGCAGCTTCGCATTTGGGACAGGTTCCAGTGATGTATCGATCTGCTAAAAATTGCGCGGCTTCAGCGTCGTAAAATTGCGCGTCTGTTTTCACTTCAAAACTGCCCGATTCCAGCAACTTCAGGAAAAAATCTTGCGCGACTTGGTGGTGCTTATCGCTTGAGGTACGGGAATAATGGTCGAAAGCCATGTCGATTCCTGCAAAAGCTTCTTGCATTTCAGCGTGGTACTGATCGACAATCTCGCGCGGCGTAACACCGTCTTTTTTGGCGCGCAGTGTAATGGCAGCCCCGTGCTCATCACTCCCGCACACCCATAGCACTTCGGAACCAGCCATTCGTTCAAACCGCGCTCGTATGTCACCAGGTAAATAGGCGCCCGCGATGTGCCCAATGTGGATTGGACCATTGGCATATGGGAGAGCTGACGTCATCATCAAACGACGGGGATGACGAAATGGGCGAGAGGTTGAGGTCATGTGGAAAGGGCGAAAAGAAGTGCGAATTTCGGGCTTTTTCGCTATCCATTGCCATCTTGCGGTGTACCAATGAATGGAATCCATGAATGCATCGTCCTCATTGACTAGAATTCCTGAACCTTTGGAGCCAGGCGATCGGATTATGCTAGCAGCTCCGGCACGTTTCGTGACCGAGGAGCAGGCGAATTCGGCGGTAAAATTCATTACAGAGGCAGGATTTGTAGCTGTTGTTCCTGAGGGGTTGTTTCTCCGAGAAGGTCAATTTGGCGGCAGTGATATCCATCGTGCCGAGGTCATGAATCAGGGGTTTGCTGCGCCAGATATAAAAGCCATTTGGGTGATGCGAGGAGGTTATGGCTGTGCTCGGATTTTACCATTGCTGAACCCTGAATTCTTCTTGGATTGTTCCACTTGGATCATTGGTTTCAGCGACGCGACCGCATTGCATGGTTGGGCCAACCGGCTGGGAACAGCTACATTGCATGGGCCGGTTGCAAACACTTTTGCATCTGGTTTACCGGAGGAGCAGGGCGCTTTTTGGGCCAGTCTAGGGGCGTCTCATGAAGCTGTTCAAACATCAAAAGTGGTGGGGGGCAATTTGAGCGTGTTGTATAGTCTCTTGGGAACACCTTTTTTTCCGGATTGCTCGGGAAATTGGCTCATGCTCGAGGATTTAGATGAATACCTTTATCACCTGGACCGTATGATGCTGGCCTTGCGATTGGCGGGGGTTTTGGATGAGGTGAAGGGACTTTTAATTGGCTCATTCTCCGATCTGCACGACAATACCATTGCCGACGGTCAGTCCGTGGACAATCCATTTGGCCAATCGATGGAAGAAATTATCCGGGCACACGTCCCTTCGGACAAACCAATTCATTGGAATCTTCCGATTGGGCACGGGCAAAAAAATATGCCCGTTGTCTTTGGAGGAAGTTGGGAGCAACAAAAGCATCGCTTCGCCCACGGAAAGCCTTAATTTCGCGGAGTTAAACCTTCATCATTTATGCCATGTATGGTTCTATGAAACAACACCTTCGTGACGAATTAACGAACATCGAAGAGGCCGGATTATTCAAAAAGGAGCGTGTGATTGCTGGTGCTCAGGATGTCGAAATCACCTTGGAGGATGGCTCCAAGGTGTTGAATTTTTGTGCGAACAATTATTTGGGACTTAGCAACGACTCGCGGGTAAATGAAGCCGCAAAGCGTGCGATTGATAGCCATGGTTTTGGCATGTCCAGTGTCCGTTTCATTTGCGGAACGCAGGACATTCACAAGCAATTGGAGGAGCGCATCGCAGATTTCCACGAAACAGAGGACACCATTTTATATGCTGCTGCTTTTGATGCCAACGGCGGGGTCTTTGAGCCGTTGTTAGGGCCAGAGGACGCCATTGTTTCGGATTCCTTGAATCACGCTTCCATCATCGACGGTGTTCGTCTTTGTAAGGCTGCACGCTACCGATATGCCAACAATGATATGGCTGATTTGGAAGCGCAATTGCAGAAGGCATCAGAAGCCAATCACCGATTCAAAATCATTGTGACAGACGGGGTTTTTTCAATGGATGGATACGTCGCTCAAATAGGCAAAATATGCGATCTAGCGGATCGATATGATGCTTTGGTGATGGTCGACGAATGCCACGCAACAGGTTTCATTGGTAAGACGGGAAGAGGCAGTGTGGAATTGGGCAACGCACTCGGCCGTGTCGACATCATCACCGGCACATTGGGCAAGGCGATGGGCGGTGCGATGGGCGGCTTTACCACAGGCCGAAAGGAAATCATCGAAATGCTGCGCCAGAAGTCGCGTCCTTACTTGTTTAGCAACAGCCTTGCGCCGAGCATCGTTGGAGCGTCGCTGGAAGTGTTTAGCATGTTGAGTGAATCCACAGAGTTGCGTGATCGGCTGGAGGAGAATACGAGATACTTCAAAGCAGGTATGCGCCGGGTTGGTTTGCCCATCAAGGATGGAGAATCTGCGATTGTTCCAGTGATGCTGGGTGACGCCAAACTTTCTCAGGACATGGCGAATCGCTTGCTGGATGAAGGGATTTATGTCATTGGATTTTTCTATCCCGTTGTCCCAAAGGAACAGGCGCGAATCCGTGTCCAACTCTCTGCGGCCCATACGCGAGAACAGCTCGACCACGCCATTGCTTCGTTTGAAAAAGTGGGCCGTGAATTGGGTGTGCTGGAGGCTTCTGCCTGATGGAATTTAGCGCTCCTCGGAAAGTTCTAATTGTCGGAGGTGGATTGGCGGGCACACTCATGGCGTGGGGATGTCAGGAGCGGGGAGTGGATTATGAGCAATGGTCCAACGGCAGTCCGGCGGCATCTGACGTGGCTGCTGGCATGTTCAATCCTGTTTCATTTCGTAGAATTTTACCTCAATGGGATGCGGCCAATCACAGTGCCCGGGCGCGCCAGGTCTTTAGCGCAATCGAAAAATCCTTGGGCATCGATTTGTGGCATGATGTGCCCATCATTCGCGTTTTCCCGGATGCTCAATATGCGGCACTTTGGGAGGAACGAGCCAAAGGTGGTCATGACGTTACGCCTTTCATTGAAACCATGACGGCCGATCTTCTGCACCCTTCGATCAATGCTCCATACGGAGCGGGGTTGGTGCCTGATGCAGGATGGGTGAATGTGCGATTGTTGACTGAAAAAAGCCGCGCGCACCAGTTGGAGAATGGTAAATGGAACAATCAGTCGTGGTCGATGCAGGATGGCTGCCCATCTGGTTTTGATGCGGTGATTGATTGTCGCGGTGTTGGCGCTGCTGACGATCTGGCTCAATTTGGGCTGGAAGTGGGACGGAATCACGGCGAAGTGATCACGGTACAAACGAATATGGACTGGGGGGCACAAACCGTCAACAACGTAACGTGGGCGTTGCCTTTGGGCGATGGTGCGTACCGCATCGGCTCAACATATCGCTGGGACATCGAAGAGCCTGTTGTGCTTGAAGAGTCCTTGAATCACCTCTTGAGACGAGCCAATTTGGCCAGAACGAACCCGGCTTTGTTGGCGAGCGACGTAACGAGCCACCTCGGGGGCTTGCGACCGTCTTGCTTTGATCGACGGCCCATATTGGGGCGTGTGTCAACACAAAATCCGTGGTATGTAGCCTGCACGGGCTGGGGGACACGGGGTGTGTCCATTGGTCCGACCATGGTGGACTGGACCATGGATGCTCTGCTCGGGATCACAAGTGATGTTCCAAATGAGGTTCACCCCAAAAGATTTCGTACTTTCACAAAAAACTGAAAGTAAGAATTACGTGCCTTCTGCCCAACCAACAACTCTCCAGGAATCTTTCATCGAACATTGGCAAGAAATTGGCAAGCATTGGGGTGTCCCCAAGGCACTTCTTTCTGTGCATGCGTGGCTTATCCTCTGCTCAGAACCGCAATCCACAGATGACGTGATGAGCCACCTCGGAATGAGCCGGGGCAATGCGCATACCATGTTGCTCGAGTTGGTGCACTGGGGCTTGGTTCACAACATCAAAACCCTCGGGAGCCGCCAAATTAGATTCGTAGCAGAAAAGGAAGAGTGGGCGATGATGACCGCCATCATTCGGATGCGCAAGAGAAGGGAGTTGGAGCCGTTTTTGACCTTGGAGGATTGGCGAAAAGTGCATGCATCTGAGTTGAAATCTGAGGGTTGTGATGCATTGGATGAGCGGATTAGCAGTTGGATGGTGACCGCACGCAAATTGGATCGATTGACGCATTTGGCATCTCGGGAAGACGAATCATGGTGGAAGCGATGGCTGTTTTCGGCGTTGAGAACAAATTGAAAATTCATGGGAAGGCCAAGTGTATCCCTTAACTTCGAAACAAATTGAGTTTATGCATCCTGCGCGCGCTGAAAATGTCCAAACCCCAGCTTCCTCTTCCAGTCGGAGGTGGATCGTGCGCGTTGTTGAGCCCGGAGGGAGTGAACACGGGCAGGGGCCGTTTCGTTTGAATGATCTGCTTCGTGCCTCTTTCCTTGTGGTGCTTTGTTGTTTTGGTTCACTCGTGGATGCTCACCTCGGGGCCCAAACTCAATTTGTTGAGCCAAGTGCAATGGACGACTCGGACACCCGTTCCATCACCAAGGCGAATTTCCTCTTTCATTTTGCGGCTTCCAATGAATGGCCCGCTGAATTTATGGAGGGTCCTTTTCGATTGGTCATCATTGGGAATCCGTCCTTGCACGCCATCCTCTCGGATAAATATGCCATGAAAGCAATTGGTGCACAATCGCTTGAGATTGTGTTGCTCGATGATGCAGAGTTATTGAAGAAAGAGCCCTTTGCTCATGTCATCTACAGTGAGGAGTCTGGAGAAACGTTGCAGAAGATTTCGAAATCCATTCGCGATCAACCGGTCCTATTGATTTCAGATGCGGCCGATGGGCTGCAGAGTGGAGCGCTCATCAATTTTGTCGCGGTCAATAATCGCATTCGGTATGAGATCAATTCTGAAGAGGCCACGAAGCGGGAGCTCCTCATTGGTAATCGAATTTTGTCTTGGGCTGTAAAATGAGCACTATGAACACGAACATAAGATCCTTCCTTTTTGCGGGCCTGATTGTTTTGAGTGCAATCGGTTCTTCGGTTTGCGCCCAAGGCGAGGTGGAGCGTGCCACGGATCTCGGTCAGTTGGGGAAGTGGACAGAAGCCAAACAAGTGTTGGAGCCGGTCATGGCATCATCAGCGCACCAGTCGAGTGGCCGAAGTTGGTTTGTAATGGGATTCATTCACAAGGAATTGCACAAGTCACAAGGTGAATTTGGAGCTGATGCTCCGGAGCGACTGGCAGCTGTTTCCTGTTTTCAGCGAGCAATCCAATTGGGATTGAATGCGACGGATCGACGAATGGCTATTGAGGCGTTGGATTTCTTGGCGCGTAGTTATTTCCGGGAGGCCATTGCAATGGTCGAAGGATTCACTTGGGGCTCGACAACGGATATTCTATCGCTTTATGGTCGCTATGAAGCATTGGAATTGAGCTTGAATCCACAGAAAGATTTGAGCATGCAGCGGTCGGATTTGAATCGTTATTTGGGACAGGCGCACGCGATGCTACTGGAATCCCCATCAACACGTCCAGCAGCTGAATTGCAAGCCATTTTCCAAGAGGCAATCGATCATTATCGTGCAGCTTTGGAAGGCAATGAGAATGACTATGCCACCCAATACAACCTCGCGATCACACTTTACAATGAAGGCGTTCGAAAGTTGAAAGGCATCGGTCATGAAACATCGATGTTTGAGTTGATGGAAATCCAAGATGGGTGCATCACTCTTTTCGAGCAGTCTTTGGCTCCGATGCAGGCAGCGCATGCGCAGCAACCGAATCGTTTGGAGACCTTGAAGGGTCTGATGACGCTTCATTATGCACTATCGCAAAAAGATGAATCGGATCGGTACCGAGCACAAATAGAGAAGATTTTGGGCAATCGCTGAATCAGACCACTGCGTTCGAAGGGTTTGCGCCTTTCCCGCTTTAACTTGGGCACATGATTCGCACGCAGGAGCCGAGCCCGAAGGGCAAGCGTAAACCTGGAAAATTTCAATGGGGCATCGGATGGCGCATCTCGGTGGGATTTGGGATTTTTGGGTTGGCCGTGGGTGCCTTATTCCTTCTAACGCGAAGTACGCTGGAGGAAAGTCAAAAACTCAGTCAACACATCGACGGCGTACTTACACCGAGTATACAATCATTGGAAGAGTTGGATCGTTCCATTGGCGAGACACGAATTCTGATTCGGCATTGGTTGTCTGTGCAATCGGGGCCCCGCGATCCGGAAAAACTCGATTTGAGAAATCTTATGAGTGCGGAAATTCCGTCTCAATTGTCGAAGATGCAGCCACTCGTGAATGCATGGAGCCCGGGATTGCAATTGCAATTTGATTCGCTTCAACGCGATGTGGAATACTTGTTTCTCGCCTATTCTGAGGTGATACGCTTGTTGCCTGATTTTCGCGCGTATGATGACCCCGTTTCTATGATGGAGGCCGAGTATTATGCGCTAGACGGATCAAGCATTCCACGCTACACGTCAAGCATTCGCAGCCGGATGGACCTCATGTCCCGCGCGCAAACGGATGCTCTCACGGCTTCAACCGCAGAAATGGATGGGTTGAGCAATCGCTTAAAGCTCTACGCTGGAAATGTGGCTTTGGCGATTTTGATTTTGGGGTTCATGATCGCTTGGGCTGTGACCCGCTCCATTGTGAAGCCAATTGGTGAGCTGAAGCGAGCGCTTCTTTACCTCGGCCGCGGGGTGCCGTTGGCTCATGAAGTAGAGCCTACTCCTGATGAAATCGGTGAAATGGCCCTGGCAGTCAATCGCCTTGCGGCGGGTTTGAATCGCACACGGGCTTTTAGCATGCGGGTTGGTCAGGGTGAATTTGATGCGGATTACGAGCCATTGAGCGATGACGATGCTTTGGGTCACGCCATCCTCAAAATGCGGGATGATTTAGAGAGCAATGAGCAGGAACTTGAGGGTAAGGTTCAGATGCGCACGGCGGAAGTTGAGCAACAAAAAAAACGCGTAGAATCCCTTTATGTGGATCTTAAGGATAGCATCAATTATGCTGAGCGCATTCAAAAAGCCATACTGCCGTCACCTGAAGAACGTGCTAAAGTTTTTGAGGAAACCGCTGTTTTTTACCGCCCACGTGACGGTGTTTCTGGTGATTTTTATTGGTTTCATTCCGTGGGTCGAGTGCGGATGTTTTCGGCCATCGATTGCACAGGTCACGGCGTCCCAGGAGCGTTTATGAGTTTGATTGGGCACAACGCTCTGGAGCGTGTAACCAAGGTCTACACCCAGCCTGATCGGGTCTTGGAGCAGTTGAATCGCGCGGCTTGTGAATTGCTGAGACCGCAGGGATTTGGCCAAGATGATGGCCTGTCTACAGTCCAAGATGGTATGGACTTGGCGATGGTTACAGTCGATTTAGAGAAGATGGAGTTGGAATATAGCGGTGCCAATTGCCCTCTCTACCTCGTGCGCAAAGGCATGCTTCAGGAATTAAAACCCGATAAGATGGCCATTGCCTCGTTTGAGCCGGGCACGCGGAATTTCCAGATGCATACGATTCCGTTGGTGTCGGGCGATGTCATTTTCGTAGCTACTGACGGTTTTCCGGACCAATTCGGAGGGCCAAAGGGCAAGAAGTTTATGCGCAAACGATTCCGAGAATTACTCGTGCGCGTGTCCCCGATGCAGCCTGCTGATATGGAGACTGCTCTGGCGGATGCCTTCAATGAATGGAAGGGCGAGGAAGAACAAGTGGACGATGTCCTCGTTGTTGGTGTTCGAATCTGATTTGCTTACTGTGCAAAAACAGACCCCCGCACCACCCGTGTTTCAATCGGATTTATAATCAAAACGGGGATTTGAGCCTCATTGGTGATGATTTGCTGCTCATATGTTTGCCCCAAAATTCCCATGAGACTTTTTTCGTGCAGGTTCATGATGCTAATTAAATCCGCATCAATAGCCGCTGCATGCCGAACCACATCTTTGACAAACGCTCCAGAGCTATGCTCAGAAATTTTGACCGTGTATTTGATGTTTCGCTCTCCGAAATATTCTTTCGCGTAGTCGATGTTACGGTTCAATTGATTTTTCAAAAACTCATCAGATTCAGCCGGGCTAATGATGTGGACGCGACCGTTGAAGTAAGACGCCATCTCAGCTACCGTGGACAGCTTCTGTTTGGTGTCTTGATGAAGGTCCAAGGGGACGATGATGTCATCGTAGCCGGTGTCTTTGATTCCTTTTTCCTGGGTAATGATAAATGGCGTTGAGCAGTTGGTGACGATTTTCAACGCTCGTCCACCGGTCAAGAATTGCATGCCTTTCAATCCATGCGTTCCCATGATGACCAAATTCGCATCTTGCTCAATGGCCACATCATCAATGTCCTCGAAGATGGATCCGATTCGAATGGCCGTTTTTACATCATGCGTGTATTTGCCATCAAATCGTTGCATCAGGGCTTTAACCCGTAACCTGGCATCTGTCATTTCTTTCTTGGACGAGATGATGTGCAGCAAAAGAATTTCACTTTTGAATGCTTTTCCGACAACAAATGCGTGTTCCAGAGAAATTTCACTGACCGGGGTGAAATCCATGGGTACGAGGATGCGATGTTGAGCCATGTTTTTTGTTAATCAATTTCCGGACAAAGTTACGTTCAAAGCGATGATTCCAACGAAATTTGTGGCATGCGGAAACACGGGTTATTAAAAACGTTTGCAGCGGGTTTCAACCGTTGGAAACAATCCGACCAATCCATGATGGGTTGGGCGGTTTTGACGGGTTGTTCTGCAGGTTTGCTCGCGGTGCTTTTGAAGCGCACGGTGGGTGCGATGCATTTTGCCATGAATGGCATTGCGGGATTCATGGATGCACCTTGGTGGTTGGGCATAGGACCGCTTATGGGATTGCTTGCGACTCGCTGGGTGGTCCGAAACTGGCTGCGAGGCGATCATCCAGGACCGGGTGTTCCAAGCATTTTGCATGCCCTTTCTCAGCGACAGGGGCGCATCAAACGAATGTGGATGTTTGCACCGCTAATTACGAGTTCACTTTCGGTGGGTTTGGGAGGGTCAGGCGGTTTGGAAGGGCCTTCTTTGCAGTCTGCTTCAGCCATAGGATCGGAAATTGGTCGACAGACGAAGCGCGCATTCAACAGGCGTATGCTTTTGATTGGCTGCGCGGCATCGGCGTCATTGGCGGCTCTGTTCAAGGCCCCTGTGGCGGCCATTATTTTTGCGGTTGAGGTCATCATGATCGATCTGACCGCGACGAGTTTGGTGCCATTGCTTTTGGCGTCTTTGGCAGGTTTGATTACTTCGAGTTTGTTCCAAGGTCAGAACGATATTTTGACCATTTCCAATTTGGCGGTGTTTGAAATGAAGACGCTGCCTTGGTACATTTTGCTCGGAGCCGCATGTGGCGCTGGCTCTGTCCTTTTTTCCAAGCTCTACCTCGGAGCAAGTCATTCGGTTGCTCGCTTGCCTTCGCACCGTCTTCGAATTTGGGTAGCTGGCATAGGCATAGGCGCTGCGCTGCTTCTATTTCCATCATTGTATGGCGAAGGCTATCAAATTGTCAATGCTCTTTTTGATGGCCAAGTCGAAATGCTAGCCTCGGGCATGCAGCTTCAAAGTTTGGAATTGAACGGGTGGATGTTGATCGCTTTCTTGATGCTGGCTTGGGTGCTCAAGCCGGTTTTGACGGGCATGACCTTGGGAGCAGGTGGCGTGGCGGGTGTTTTCGCTCCTGCCATTTTTTGCGGTGCACTTCTTGGGCATCAGTTTGCGATTGTGACGGAATGGATCAATAGTTCCCTTGCACTGCCCATGGGGCACGCTGTTCTCGCAGGTCTGGCTGGGATGCTGGCGGGTGTTCTGCATGCACCTTTGACGGCCATATTGTTGACTGCTGAGGTGAGCGGTGGCTACGCTTTATTCGTGCCGGTTATGCTGACCTCTGCCATCAGTTTTCGACTTTCGAAGCGGTGGATGAAACACACTGTTTATACACGAGAATTGGCTGAGCGCGGTGAGCTACTCACCCATGACAAGGATCAAACCATTCTCACCCTCATGAACCTCATGGACCAAGTTGAAAGTGACCATGAAGTGGTGAATCCGCATTGGACATTGGGTCAATTGATTCCTATCATTGAACGAAGCAGCCACGACGTGTTCCCCGTGCTCGACCGAAATGGTCATTTACTCGGACTGATTGAGCTTCAGGAAATACGTGAGGTGATGTTTGACCGTGAGTTATACGATACCATGCACGTCCATGAAATGATGAACATTCCCGCGGCCTTTATCGATGTGAGTTTGCGCATGGAAAAGGTGATGGCGATATTCGAACGAACCGGTGCTTGGCGACTTCCGGTGTTGTCGGGAAATAAGTTCAAGGGATTCGTCTCGCGTACGAAGCTGCTTGCTAATTACCGCAACTGGCTCAAGGCGTCGAGCATTGAGTAAGGATTAGCTGGCAAGAAATTCGAGGGTGACCTCCTTGAATTCATCAGGATGCGAGGCGTGAAGCCAGTGTCCGGCGCCGCTGATGCAATGGGTGTCCAATTGGAGGCATGCCTCATCGAATGTTTCCAGGGCGTTGTCATCGACATAATTGGATTGCCCTCCATAGATGACCAATGTGGGCAGGGTATTTGTTTCCAGGGGAACTTCTCCAACAACTGCGCCGAGTGCTTTCGAGAGAACATTTACGTTGGGCCGCCATTGAAATCCACCTTCTTTGCGCCTTCGAGCATTTTTCATCAGGAAAGCGACCACACCGGGATCATTCAGTTGTTGTTGCAGGTGTTTTTGAATGGCATTGCGATCAGCTGCTTGTTGGAGAGGTGCAGATTGTACGGCATCAAAGATTGCTTGGTGATGAGGTAAGTAGCTGTGCGAAGCGATATCGGCAACAATGAGTTTTTCGATGCGTGCGGGAAAGAGATGGGCGAACATGAGGGCGGTTTTGCCTCCCATGCTATGTCCCAGTACCGAAGCCGTTTGCAACTTATTTTCTTCAAAATACTGCTGCAAGTCGAATGCCATCGCCTCGTAAGTGTGCTCGTCATGATGTGGACTTCGTCCGTGGTTGCGTTGATCAATGAGGTGAACGCAATGGGTTGCAGAGTACGCTTTTCCCAATGTTTGCCAGTTGTCCGAAGTGCCCAAAAGCCCATGCAAGACAATTAAATTTGGTGCATCTGAATTGCCAAGGACGCGGGCATGCAGCGGGAAGGTCGGTGTCATCTTTGGGCGGGGGATGAAGAGCTAAGGCAGTCAAGATAAGATTTCACAGTGGCTTCAAGACCTTGATACAAGGCATCTGAAATCAGCGCGTGACCAATGCTTACCTCAGCGAGGTACGGCACATTTTCGGCAAAATGCTTGAGGTTCTTTTGGTCTAAGTCGTGCCCTGCGTTCACGCCTAATCCGCAGCTGTGCGCAAAGGCTGCAGCCCGGGCGAATGGAATGACGGAATCGGTATCGCCAAGCGCAAAACCTTTGGCGTAGGGCTCCGTGTACAATTCGATGCGATCAGATTCAATCTGGGCGGCAGCTTCGATTTGGTTTTGCTCGGTCGAGGTGAATAGGCTGACTCGAATTCCAGCGTGTTTCAAAGCGCTAATGGCATCTTTCAGGAGATCCGTCTCCGAGATTACATTCCATCCTGCATTCGAAGTGAGCACATCAGGACCATCAGGGACCAGCGTCACTTGATCGGGTTTTACCTCCAAAACGAGGCTTAAAAACGCCTCAGACGGGTAGCCCTCGATGTTAAATTCAGTGTGAATTGCCGATTTTAAGTCCCGCGCATCGGTGTATCGGATGTGTCGTTCGTCGGGGCGCGGATGAATCGTAATCCCTTGTGCACCAAAGGATTGAATTCTATTTGCGGCCTCGATAACATCCGGCGTATTGCCTCCGCGAGCGTTGCGCAGCGTAGCAATTTTATTAACGTTGACGCTGAGTCGTGTCATACGTACCTTTAGATTCCAACACCTCCGGTGCATTCCATCGGTGGATAGACGCAAAATTACACCATGTATGCAGAGCGCATAATGAATTTAAGCCTCCCATTTGTGCGGCCCGAAGACTCGGCTGAACAAGTGCTCGGATTGATGGATGAATACAAGGTGCGGCACCTTCCTCTGGTCAATGGGGAAGAGTTTCAGGGCCTCGTTTATGAAGAAGACTTGATGGAGATCGACTGTCAAACACCTATGGCGACGCTTCATGCGCGTCCGGTTTCAATCACCCCACAATGTCACTTGTACGATTTGGTTGCTCAATGGGTAAAGGCTGAAGTTGATGCCATGCCCGTAGTCTTCGAAGGAAAATATGTGGGGAGTGTAGATGCGCCCTCTATCCTGCGTTTCTTGGCCGAGCAAACACACTGGGCGGAAAAGGGTGCTGTGATTGTTTTGGAAGTTGCCGAGCGAGACTTGGCGATTTCTGAAATTGCTCGATTGGTTGAAAGCAACGGCACCAAGATCATTGCTTGTACGACTTCTCAAGCGATCGATTCGAGCAATGTGGCGGTGACGCTCAAGTTGAATTCGGAGGACGTGCAACCCGTGATTTCAACGTTTCAGCGACATGCGTATACCATTCAAACATTTTTGCATGCACCAGAGGCTGAAGAGGAAATGAGGGAGCGGTATGATGCATTCATGCGTTTTTTGAAACAGTAAATCATGAAAATTGCAGTTCACGGCAAGTCGTTTTCACCAGATTTCGATGATGCCATCAAGCAAATCCTGAAACGAATTCAAACGTTGGATGATACTCCGATGATTGAATTTCATTTCAAGCGTTTTTTGGACGAGCGCATGTCTTTGACGCGTGATTGGCAATCTTTTGACGAGCCTCATCAGGTTCAGGAGGTTGACCTGCTCATTGCCATTGGAGGAGATGGGACGGTTTTGGAGGCGGCCACGCTTATTCGGGACACCGAAATTCCTGTTCTAGGCGTGAATACAGGGCGATTGGGTTTCTTGAGCAATGTGGGCATCGAGGAGATCGACTTGGCCATGGACGCCGTAGCCGCAGGAAAAGTCTGGTACGAAAAGCGATTGCTTCTCAAGGTCGAAGTTGACGGTATGGAGTTGGGAGAGTTTCCCTACGCTTTGAATGAAGTGGCGATCATGAAGCGAGATACTTCAAGTATGGTCG
>ERZ1047472.1848-NODE-1848-length-15822-cov-16.741739_pt1 | contig 15822 bp, 10 predicted proteins | sample MGYA00383095_ERZ1047472 | MGnify/ENA primary metagenome ERZ1047472 (study PRJEB29581, sample SAMEA5548365) | metagenome | biome: marine; feature: coastal; material: water | depth 1 m | study: Short-term variability in the microbial, nano- and picoplankton... | reverse complement strand
CCTTGTGGTAAAGGAGCCAGACGTGGAAGTAGGGCACGCTGAGCGTGTTTGGTAATCGAATAATGTCGCTGTCATGCGCCACCGTGAAACACGGTAGAGCGCCCACTCCCATCTGATTCAGCACAGCTTCGTATCGGGCGATACCGCCGTCGATCGAATGCTTCACGGCAATACCAAGGTCACTCGGCTTGGGTAACTGCGAGGGAATGCCCTCTGACGTATTAATATACGTCAGTTCACGTCGCCCCAGCCGTGCGTCGGTCAGTAGGTCGCGATGCACGTAGTAACCCAGTGTCAACAATCCGAGCTTAATACCCACGATGTCGCGGGGAGGACGCTCACCCACGGGCAAACCACGGATGGCAAAATCGGCCTCTCTGCGCGAGAGATCGACCACGTCATTAGAGGCTTTTACGTCGAGCTGAATGCGAGGGTAGCTCAGAGAGAACTCATTGAGTTTTTCGAACAAAACTGCATTTAAGGGCGCAAAATTGGCGAGCGACACTTTGAGCTTGCCGGCGAGAAGCGCATCGCGGCCCGTCAGCCGGAGTTGACCGTCTGAAATAGTGTCCTCAACAACTTTGGCGATAGGCAGTAGCTCCTCGCACAAGGCCGTGGCGAGAAGGCCGTCGGGTGTCCGATCAAACAGACGCCCCTCGACGGCATCTTCTAGTGACTCCAGCTTTCGGTGAACCGTACTGTTACTGACCTTTAACGCTGCAGCCGCTGATCGCGTAGACCCAAAGCGACTGCAGGCCAAAAGTACTTTAAGGTCGTCCCAGTCAAGCTGTTCCATCCATTGCCTCGGTTTAGAGTGCGTTGCCCTTGCGGTCTGTCAGCATCAGGTTGTTACTCGCTTTGGAAGCGTCGATCTTGCACAGCATACTCTGGCGAGCCTCACCAGCAGGGACGACCGATAATTTAACCGTCAGTGTGCCTGCAAACTTCTTACTGCCCTTCATGGAGATCCGAGTTTCGTCGCCATACTTTTCTTTAACCGCTGTCTTACAGAAGCTGTAGGCTTCGGTGACATTGTTGGACGCGTGTGCGGTTCCAGACAATAAAACTGCGAGTGTGAATAGGGAAATTACGGCCTTTAATTTAAACATGGTGTGTTACTCCTTGATGAATGTCGGCAAGGATACGAGTATTTTTCAGGCGTGGGCTGTAACGATTTAGCCTTGCTAAAACTCAAAAATGGAACACCTAAATTGTCACTTTTTAGAGTTGCGATTTCTGGCCCACGGCAGCAGGAAAATGTACTGTGACTGTCGAGCCACACTGCAGCACTTGCAGGCAGCGTGAAGAACTTACTCAGGGCCGCCTGATGAGGGCGCAGTCGCCGAATAAAAGAGAACGCATCGACTATGTCAGAAATTACACTCGAAGAAATTTGCCGCTATCCCGTTAAGTCTATGTTGGGCGAGTCACTTGCCGAGACCCTTCTCGGGGAGCAGGGTATTCCGGGTGACCGAAGTTGGGCGACGCGCGACGAAAAGCGGGGAGGCATTCGTGGCGCAAAAAAAATCCCAAGACTCATGTTATTTAGCGCTCGAACGTCTCATGGCGGAGTCGCCGAAATTCAGGCGCCCGACGGAAGTTTGTGTCTTTCCAGCGACACTACCATTAATGCCTGGTTGTCAGAGAAATTAGAGCACCCCGTCTCACTGTGGCCGCTTTTGCCGGCGGACAATCTAGACCACTACCGCCGAGGTGCGCCCGATAGCGCAAATTTTGAAGAGGAACTGCGGACGCTCTTTGGGCGTCTTCCCAGTGAGCCATTGCCTGACCTCAGCGCGTTTAGTGAGGTCTTAGAGTTTGAATCGCCACCGGGAACTTACTTTGACGCGTTCCCGATTATGTTGGCGACTCGACAGTCATTGAATACGCTTTCAGCCTGTGCTCCGAATTCACGCTTCGATCCGAGACGCTTTAGGGCTAATTTTATATTCAATGTAGAGGGATCAGACGCGGCGTATCCCGAGCAGGACTGGATTGGCCGCGAGCTTCAGGTCGGGGGCGCGGTTCTCAAAATAGTGGACACCTGCCCGCGCTGCTCCATGACGACCCATGCGACAGCCGATCTCCCGCAGGATACCGAAGTCATGCGTCACCTTGTAAAAGAGGCGGACGGCAATTTAGGGGTCTATGCGAAGGTGGTCAAGCCAGGGGAAGTGAGGGCGGGACAGACGGTGACAGTGGTTTAATTAGGCGTTCTCAAGAGGATTATGATTCCACCGCGTGATACCCCTTTTCTCGTGCCCTATGCGTTCACTGTATTGATGAACTGATCCCAAGGGCCTGTTATCGCCAGTGTCCTAGTGGGCGCGTAGACGTTGACAAAAAGTGTGGTCCCGTCGGGTGAAAAGCACGCGCCGGCGAGTTCCGTTTGCAATCTGAGTCTGGCCAACGGGTAGGCGTGTCCTTCAGGCGTGATGCCGCGTAGGAAGTTGTCGACTTTTTCTGTGTATTGATCCTCGCAGACAATAAGGTGTCCATTCGGGGCGACGGTCAGGTTGTCGCCAAAGTTGAATTGGCGGGTTGATACACTCTCAAAAAACAACTCAAGACGATCGTGTTCTCCAGTGTCACTCAAATGCAGTCGTAAGATCTGACCCAGGCGGGCCGCACCGCCGCTGGTGGAGCAAATGTAAGCTTCTCCCTGGGCCATATGAATACCCTCACCTCGAGCAATGAGGCTGGCGCCTTTGGCGCGAGCACGGTGGCGCAAATCGTCGTTTGGTGACTCAACATCGTCAAGGTCTAGCCAGTTGACAGCGCTGACACCACCGGGCCTCAAAGACGCCGCTGACCAATTACGAAGGTCTGGCGCGTCCACGACCTGCATCGCTTGCAGGCGTCCCCCCATCGCTAACTGGCCTGATTGTTTGGGGATAAACCGATAGAGCACGCTGTCATCGCGGTCTTCCGTGAGATACACAAAGCCTGTTTCAGGGTCTACACATGCGGCTTCGTGATTGAACCTTCCAAGTGCATAAAGTGGCTCGGGCGCGACCAGTCCTCTGGCATTAGCGGGTACCTCAAAGACCCACCCGTGATTTTTGACCAAGCCCTCTCCGAACTCTCGGCCTGGCCCTGTCGTTGACTCCTCGCACGTGAGCCATGTATTCCAAGGTGTGACGCCGCCGGAACAGTTACGGATGGTGCCACCAAGTGACCGGAACTGATCGGTGACCGTTAAGGTCTTTGCGTCCAAAATAACGTGTGTTGTGCCGCCCGGGACAAACCCACCATCTTTAGAACCAAACCCCACAGCAAACGCGCCACCACTGTCGTCGGTTGACACTAATTCGTGGTTGCGTACGAGGACCAGTTGCCCGTCACCCAAGTCAAAGCAGCCCATACCGTCTGCCTTGTCTGGCACGCTTGCACCGTCAGACATGCGATCACCCAAGCTGGAGACAACCCGGTAGGTAAAGTTCTCTGGAAGATCAAGTAAACCCTCTGGATCGGGCTGTAGCGCACCGTAAGCCGTGGGCGCCATAAAAAAACGCTCCCCCGTGGGTCGAACAACACAGCCGCTTGCGGCCAAGGCTGCAAACGCGGATCCCGTGACTTTTAAAAACGAGCGTCTGTTCATTTTCGTGGAGGTAACCCTCGGACCATCGTTAGAAACTCGAGCTTTGTCCCTGCCCGGCGATTTTCAGAAAGTAGCTGATACGCCGGATCATCGAACCAGTTGCGTGCCTTTTCTTCAGAGGGGAATTGGAAAATAATCATGCGACCTTGTCTCGGCGCACACCCCTCAAAGGTCACAGGATCATCATCGAAGGTGACGAACTGTCCATCGTATTTTTTCAATAGGCCGAAAAAGCCCTTTTCATAGATGCGGTAGGTGTCAGCATCGGTCACATGAAGATTGACGATCATGTAAACCGGTAAATCATTCATAAACGGACCTCTGCCTTTGTTCTTAAAACCCGCGCCTGAAACGACACTCATGCGGCGGTGCTTGGCGCATCGCATCCCCGCAAGACGTGCTAATAATAACGCACTCTTTATACATGCCAAATCCACGCTTTAGGACACCATTGTGCGTTCTAAAGGGCCCTGCACCCCTAATTTTGCTCGCATTCATTACGTCGTTTTCTCTCTAACGGGGACATTTAAAATACGCGGCCGATGAGTGAGAGCTGTTGGGTTGCTGCTCAAGTGTGGGCGGTTCGCGAGAACCTAGTTGCAGTCGTTATCATCCCTTATTAATATGACATAAAGTGTGCCAATATTTGGGTGCGCAAAAACCGAGCACTGCTCGCAACATGAGTCACTTGCTAATGAATAAAATAGTCAAAGGCCTAGGTGTCATCGTAGGGCTTGTCGTCTTAGTCGCCATCGCATTACCAACCCTGCTGCACAAAGGCGGCTTGCATCCTGCCTATGAGGGCGACTCGGTTGCTTTGCCGGGCAAGCGGGCGCTGATCATTACGACAAGCCACAGTACGCTCGCCGCGCCCGGTGAGACCGATGGCGCTGATACGGGCGTCATGGCCTCTGAGTTTACGCACCCCTACTACGTGTTCACGGACGGTGGAATGGACGTCGATATGGCCAGTATTAAAGGAGGGCAGATCCCCATTGATCCGCAAACTTTGAACTACATAATCCGAAGCCCAGAGGACGAGCGCTACCTTGAGGATCCCATTGCGCAAGCAAAGGTGGCGAACTCTGTAGCTGTTTCTGAGGTGGATATTACGCAGTACGATATTGTCTTTATTTCTGGGGGTTGGGGCGCCGCCTACGATCTGGCACAGTCTGCCGTGTTAGGTGACCTGGTTGCGACGTCTTATTACGATGAGAGAGAGGCGGTTATTGGTGGTGTTTGCCACGGTGTTTTAGGGCTGGTCAACGCTCAGGCCATCGACGGAAATAAGTTGATCGCTGGACGCAGAATGACGGGCGTCTCGGATAAACAGATTGAAGAATTGGGCATCGAGGTCACGCCCAAGCATCCGGAGACTGAACTGCGTAAAGCGGGCGCCATTTACGAGCAACAGACTGCGTTTCTTGACTTTTTTGCCACCCACGTGGTCGTTGATGACGAGCAACGTTTTGTCACGGGACAAAATCAAAACTCTGGATTAGAGACCGCGCATCGTATGATGAAAGTCATTTCGGATCGCGGCAATTGATTATGAATGCAATTCTCAGACTCCTCGTCTTGTTACCTGGGGTGTTGTTCTTGGTCACCGGTTTACGCTGGTTATTGGCCCCTCGAGGCATTGCTCCTGAGTTTGGACTTACGCTTGAGAGTGGTGTCGGTCTGAGTTCACAGGTCGGCGATATGGCAGCGTTTTTTTTGCTACTGGGCATTAGCATTCTTTCTGCGCTGGTGACTCAGCGTCGATTTTGGTACTACCCACCAATGATCCTGTTGTCGTTGACAGCACTGAGTCGAGTACTGGCATGGCTCATACACGATGCGGCACTGCCGATGAATCTTATTACACCGGAGATTGTCGTTGCGCTGATACTGTGGGTTGCTTCTCGTCGTTTACCCGATCGTGCTTAGTTGCGTAAACACAATGCGTACCCTTTGCCTTGCGTTGATGAGCAACCTCTTAATTGCGTCTGCATTGGCATCAAATGCGTTAACTGCCCAAATCACAGATCCGGTTCGCGATCAGCCAGGAACAAATGGCCCGCCCAATGTTGTTTTGATTTTGGCTGATGATCTGGGTTTTTCAGACATTACGTCTTACGGCAGTGAGATTAATACGCCCAGTCTGTCGGCCCTCGCGGAGCTGGGCGTCAGTTTTACCAACTACCACACGGCCGCTAACTGTGCGCCGGCACGGGCCATGCTATTAACGGGCGTGGACGCTCACCTCGCCGGTGTGCCTAATATTCCGGAAATGCTCGCACCCGAGCAACAACAAACGGCGCATTATCAGGGCGTACTGGGTCGCAACGTGGTCACCGTTGCGACCTTGCTGGAGGATGCGGGGTATCACACGTACATGGCCGGCAAGTGGCACTTGGGCGCTGACTCGGGCCTTTTACCCAGTGAGAGAGGCTTTGAGCGGACAGTTGCGCTCGCGGACTCCGGGGCCGACAACTGGGAACAGCGGCCTTATATTCCTATTTATAAGACGGCTCATTGGTTCGCAGACGGGGAGGTTTACCAGCTGCCCGAAGACTTCTATTCGTCTCGGTTTTTAGTCGATAAGACCATTGAGTTCATAGACAGCAACGCGGAAGACGGCCGTCCATTTTTTGCTTATCTCCCTTTTCAGGCTGTGCACATACCCGTGCAGGCGCCCCAGAAGTTTATTGATCCCTACATGGACGTTTACGATGACGGCTGGACAGCAATTCGCCAGCAGCGCTATCAGCGCGCTGTCGCGCTGGGCGTAGTACCGTCAGGTATCGACTTGGTGGACATGAAGACGACCGGCGTCTGGAACGCGTTGAATGGTGAACGACAGCGCTACGAGGCCAAGCGTATGGCAGTGTACGCCGGCATGGTTGAGGCGATGGATCATCATATCGGGCGACTGGTTCGGCATCTCAAAGCACAAGGGCTGTTTGAAAATACCCTATTTATATTTACGTCTGACAACGGGGCTGAGGCGTCTGGACCGAGCAATCCGGACAACTTTGCCACACAACGGCAACTGAGCTCACTGGGATACAACAGTGATTATGAGACTCTTGGTCTCAAGGGGAGTTTCAACTCGATCAGTCCAAGCTTTACTAGCGCCGCCGTTAGCCCGCTTGCAGACTACAAGTTTTACGTCGGAGAGGGTGGAATGCGCGTGCCGATGATTGTGGCGGGTGCGTCGCTTCCTCGACAGGGTGTTTTGAGTGACGCCTTCTCGTTTGTCACCGACATTACCCCCACTATTTTATCGCTCACTGGTGTCAATGCACCCGGAAAGCGATACGCAGGTCGCGCTGTAGAGCCCATGATTGGGAAGAGTCTCGCGCCCTTATTACGGGGTGATGTGGATCGTATCTACTCAGAAGACGACGCGGTGGGTTACGAGCTCGCGGGCAACGCGGCGTTGTTTCAAGGGGACTTCAAAATCGTTTTAAACCGCAGGCCATTCGGAGATGCGCGCTGGCGGCTCTTTAACATTAAGCGGGACCCCGGAGAGACGCGTGACTTATCACATGAGTCGCCCGAACGATTGCAGACCATGCTCTCAGCCTACCAACGATATACGGTAAACAATAAAGTGCTCCCCATGCCCCCCGGTTACGGACACCTGAAGCAGCTCGCCTTGAATACAGTACAGGACGGGCTGCGAGAGCCTCTGCTGATTACTTTAATCACATTACTGATGCTGGCGCCGTTTTGTGTTTATTTTTGGCTGAGGGGGCGCTAACGGGTCGCGGTTCGTTAAACGCAGGAGTCCGCTTGACCCAGCGGTGACCTGTTTCTCGAACAATCAACCTAGTGATCGGCCAGAGTGCCCAGATCAAAGCCTGTCTCATCAGCGACAGCGTTGGGCCAATTGGTGCGCCAGACCTCTCGGGAGACGGTGCCAACGGGGACTGGTTGGCGCTGAAACCCGGGCTCGCAGGCAATGAGTGGTGAGACGACGACATCGTGTCGCGGGACGACAAAGAACGGGAAGCTGTAGCGTTCTTTCCCCGAGGTATTCACAACTTTATGGGGTGTAGAGACGAAGTGGCCACCAGACCACAGCTCTAAGAGGTCGCCAATATTGACCACCATGGCGTGGTATGGCGCCCGGACTTCCAGCCATTCACTGTCGTCATGTGGACGTAGCCAAAGGCCGCCCACATCGTCTGGGAAGAGCAGCGTCAGTGCGTCGGTGTCTTTGTGGGGATGAATGCCAAAGCCGGTATCACCCTCATTTTGGGGAGGGTAATGGAGCAGTGTCATGTTGGTCAGCGGTTGCTCAAACAGATTGAGAAACGTGTCGATCTCGACGTCCATGATCTTTGCAATCAGACGAAGCAAATGCCGGCTTGTCGTCTCGCAAGCCTCCCAATACGCTTGCGTTGTTTCCTGTAACTGGACGGACATGGGCGGCCATCGATTGGGTCCATAGAGATCACAGACCGAACAGATAGGATCATCTGGCGCTGTCTCATTATGAAGTTTGTATCCCTCGTATTGGTCTCGCGTAGCCCCGTGGCTGTTGGGTGAAAAAAATCCAAGGGGTATGTAACCGCGATAGTTGTCAGGCGTAATACAGTCCGCCAGCTTTTCGCTGAGTGGCCGCGAAAAATAGGTTTCCAATTGTTGCCGCATTGTCCGCACGAGGTGCTCTGGCACACTGTGACCTTGAACCATGACGAAACCGATCTCTGTCAGTGCGCGTTCCAGAACGGGCAAGACTGTGTCGTCTGAATCCTTCAGGTCAATCAGTGGGATGGAACGGGATGTTGTCATCAATCGCACGCTTTATTGTCTAACCATAGGGTGTGGCTTGAGAGGAGCTCGCGCCGTTCTTATGTTCAACGAACCAAGGGTAGGCTGTAAACCGATGTGAGCTCAATACTGAGTGCCTTGGGAATTGTGCTGTTAAGCGGTAGTGTTACATCTCTAATGACGGGGTTCATTCGATGAAGTTAATACGTGTCGCCACTTTAGTTTGTGTCATTGTCTGCGTCAGTTTAAGCGCCCGAGCATTCGCTCAAGAAGGTGCGACGATTGCACGCGATTACCACGTAAAAAACACCCACCGTATTATTTCAGATTTCCGCACGTTCCTGAGCTTTCCCAATGTTGCCAGTAATGTAGAGGACATGATGGACAATGCGCGGTTCATCGAGGGCTACGTCGCCAAACGCGGATTTGTGTCAAAAATTGTTTCGGCAGGCGGCGCTCCTTACGTTGTGTCTGAGCGTCGAGGGTCAAAAGACGCGCCCACCGTTCTCATCTACGCGCACTTCGATGGACAACCGGTTATTCCCAGTCAGTGGTCATCGCCCCCATTTGAGCCGACGTTATGGACGTCGAATCCGTTAGACCCGAAGGCAAAAGTCTTGACCTGGGATCAGGATGAGTTCGATCCAAACTGGCGAATTGTGGCGCGGGCGGCAGGCGACGACAAAGGACCTGTTATTGCGCTTATGGCGGCGATCGATGCGCTGGTTGCTGCAAACGACATGCCGGACATCACGATTAAGCTGCTACTCGACGGTGAAGAGGAGCGAGGCAGTCCAACGCTTGCGGGCGTTCTCGAACAGGTTGCAGACGACCTGAGCGCTGATGTCATGCTGTTTTGCGACGGGCCCATGCATCAGTCGGGTCGTCGCCAACTGGTATTGGGTGTTCGAGGGAGTATGACCGTTGACCTTACGACGTTTGGGCCGAACCGACCGCTGCACTCTGGACATTATGGTAACTGGGCGCCTAATCCCAACGAAATATTGATGAAATTGTTGATGTCACTCAAGGATGACTCAGGCCGCGTTGTTGTTAAGGGGTTTTTGGATGATGTTCGTCCCGTATCCGGCTTGGAGAGGTCGGCCATTGCGGCAATGCCTGCCGTTGACGCCACGCTTCGATCTGAACTGGGACTGGGCAGTAACGAAGTGGCTGACGAGCGTTTAGAGTCTTCTATTATGCGTCCGGCTATTGTCGTTAAGGGACTTAATGGCGGCGGTGTGGGTGCCGAGTCACGCAATATCATCGAACCGACAGCCGAGGCCTCATTGAACCTAAGATTAGTGCCCGGGCAACAACCAGCAGTCCTACTCTCGGCGTTGAAACGTCACTTTGAGGGGCTGGGAATGACGGTCTCTGGAGACGGCCCGACAACAAGTGCCCCCCGTGAAACCCATCTTCAGATGATCGCGCGTCCAGGCGGGTATCGATCGTTCCGCACAAAGATCGACGCTGAGGTTGTCTCGGAATTGAAGGTCATTCTGGATCGTTTAGGCGAACAAGAGACGCTAATTACCCCAACCATGGGAGGGTCGCTGCCGATCTACCTGTTTGAGGATAATTTAGAGGCACCGATTGTGATTCTTCCGATTGCTAATCACGACAACAATCAGCACGGAAAGGATGAAAACTTAAGACTGAAAAATCTGTTCGACGCAATCGAGATGTACGCCGAGGTCTTACAGGGTCTTGCCGCCGGCTCCTGACGCGATGACCGGGCTTCGCGCCCAGCGCGCGTTGGCCTTGACGAGGGGGTCACCCAGGCCCCGGTCATTCCTAATGGAGTGCCTCGGTTAATCTCGGGTACTTTGAGGGCCTTTGTAGCGCTCAAACCAGGCGAGAATATGATCAACTTTTGTGATCAGTCGCGAGGGTTTGCTCGCGATGCCGTGGGACGCGCCAGGCAGTCGCACCATTGCTGAGTCGACGCCGCGCAGTCTCAGTGCTTGGTAGAATTGCTCAGTCTCTGACATGGGGGTCCGCCGATCTTCTTCACCGGTGAGCAACAGGGTGGGTGTAACGACATTCCCCACCAACGAGAGCGGTGAACGTTTCCAGTAGTGCTCGAAGTGCTGCCAAGGTGGGCCTGGAAACTGGTGATAGATCTGTCCGACCATGGAGTCGGCGGTGAGTGTTTTGCTGATCCAGTTAATGACCGGTTTGGCGGCAACGGCTGCGTTGAAACGGTCAGTCAGTCCAACCGCGTAGGCCGTGGCTATGCCCCCCGCGCTCCCACCTGCGATAAATAAGTTGTCTTTGTCGACGAAGCCCTTCTCGATCAGGGCGTCAATTCCTGACATGTGGTCGGCAAAGTCTTCGACACTTGAGTACTTGTATTGCAGCAAGAGTGCGAAGTCCTCACCGTAGGACAGGCTCCCGCGATAGTTATTGTAAAAAACGACGTAGCCGGCGGCTGCCATCAGCTGTAATTCGGCAGAAAAATGGGGTCCGTACGCGAGGTGAGGGCCACCATGAATTTCCAAAATGAGCGGGTACTTTTTAGTCGGATCGAAGTTCGGTGGCGTGACATACCACCCCTGAATCTCTTGGTCGTCGAATGACGATCGATAGGTGACTTCGGTGACCTCGCCCAACGCACGATAATCCAGAAGGTCATCGTTTAACGCGGTCACGACGTTGAGCCGCTTGTTTTTGATGATCGCCACATCACTGGGCCGATGTTGACGTCCCTGGGTAAACGCAGTGACGCCATTTGCGTGGTGGAAGCCGCCGGACAGGTAAGGCCGTCCGATCGTCGTTCCCCCGACATCGTCCGCAACAGTCGTAACGACTTTACTTCGAGTGATTTTTCGAATGTGTCGCATTCCGCGCTCATCAAACGAAAAGTACAGCGATTTGCTGTCTTCAGCCCAGAGAATATTGTTGGCGTCACCATCGAGGTTGTCTGTCAGGATTGTCATACCCTTGGTTCGTAGATCCAGCAAGGCAATTCGGTTCGGGGTAAACGCCAGCGGTCGACGTTGTTCGTAACTAAAGGCGAGCGTTTCGCCGTTGGGCGCCATGACGGGATTGCGCTCGGCACCCGGAAGATCACTGACCTGCCTCATGCGGCCGTTAGCCAGAGCAACCGCATAAATATCGGCTTCGTTGCTGCTCAGTTCCCAGTCTTCGGATCGATCGGCAGAGAAAAATATTTCTGTACTGTCTGGGGTCCACGCAAGCTGTCCGAAGTGGTTAAAGTCGCCTTCAGTAAGCTGTCGCGCAATGCCGCCCTCGGCCGGTATCACAAACACGTGTCGGTGTGCTGGATCAACAATGCCGCGACCGTCGTACTGATAGCGCGTGGTCGTCACCGTCACAGGTGCATCTGCCCAGTGCGCACCATCAGGTGCAGTCCGTGGCTTGGCAATCGGCTTGGTCTTCTTTTTCACCTCCATGGTGAAGGCCAGCCACTGACCATCGGGTGACCACGCCAAATCAGACGGTGACTGCTGCAGTTTTGAGACGACGGTTGTATGGCGGGTATCCATCCATCGGACGTGAATTTGCGAGGAGCCGGTTTCTCGCGAAAAAAAGGCAAGTTTACGACCATCGGGTGACCAGCGCGGTGACCTACTTCGTCCTGAGCCTGCATCGAGCGGCCGGTGAAAGTCTCCGTCCACGGACACCTCCCAAAGGTCGGCTCGTCCCGTATCAGTCATGATCTCAAAGGATCGTCGCACATAAACAACGGATTGACCGTCCGGCGAAACTTGGGGATCCGACGCCCACTCAAGCTCAAATACGTCCATTGCATCAAAAGAAGGGTGCTGTTCTTCGGTCTGTGCGATGGCGCACCAGGGTAAAAAGAGCGCGACTACAGTTAGTGTGTGTTTCCAGCCGGTAAATCGTGTGACGTCGGTCTGCATAGTTATCGTCTCGTGTCCACTGACCATACGGGTCGATGAGCGTGCGGTATTCTGGTTTGCGACAGATGTGTCGCCTCTCAGTCGATACGGTCTGAGTCTGTGTTCAGTTTTTATTGCGCGGTTGCTCACGCCTTTGGGGTGGGGTAGGGCAAGTCCACAGCCAAAGGTAAGAGCAGACTGATCAATACATGCCTGACGGACGACTATTGCTCGCAAAACGATGATCAGATAGTTTCGAGGCGCTAATGATGCGCATAGATGTGCATAAGGGTAATCCCTAGCGAATTGTCGCGTTGAGCTCGGTGTTACGCTGGGGGGTACTTATTCGCGACTAAGGACGAGTGATTTTTACATGCACCAGCCATTTTCTCACGTGCGGACCTTGGCGTTCTGGCAAACGCCAGAAGTGACCGGCTGGCAACGTCTAGCCGCACACTCGCCTTTACACAGCTGGCGTGCAAGCGCAGATGCTGAAACGGGTGTGCCCTCGACGTCTCGGCGTTCGTTAGACGGCGCATGGCAGTTTGAGTATTTTTCATCGCCCAACGACGTGCCTGACGATTGGCCTTGTGCAGCGCTGTCGGCAGACACCATCGAAGTACCGGGCCATTGGCAGCTCCAAGGTCATGGACGACCGGTTTATACCAACGTCAAATACCCTTTTCCCGTAACACCGCCGGCAGTGCCAGAAGAAAACCCTACGGGCTGCTATCGACGCGATTTTTTCCTGGAGGAGCGGGACCTTGAGGGTCAGCTTCGGCTTATTTTTGACGGTGTCGACAGTGCCTTCTTTGTTTGGTGCAACGGGCAACTTGCAGGTTATTCGCAAGACAGTCGACTGCCCGCTGAATTCGACATTAGTGCTCTGGTCCACCAAGGGGATAATCAGCTGGCCGTCATGGTGTTGCGTCTCTGTGACGGTAGCTACCTAGAAGATCAGGATATGTGGAATCTTTCTGGGATTTATCGCAGCGTACACCTCCTCTTCAAGCCGCGGATTCATATCACTGACTTGCGCGTGACTGCCACTCTCGATGAGCACTATCAGGCTGGCATTTTGAAGATCGAGATGCTGTGCAATCGACCTCATTCCGGTCGCGCTCAAGTCTGTCTGTTGGATCAAAACGGGGTGCAAGTGCTGCGTCATGAGCAGCCAATAGGCACGCCAGCTGTGGACGAGCGTGGACGCTATAAGGACCGTGTTCATATGGCGCTTGCGGTCCCTTCTGTGAGTCCTTGGAGTGCGGAGCGGCCAACGCTGTACCGGCTGGTCGTGTCACTGTTCGATAGTGAGGGTGAATTGAGCGAGTGTGAGGCCGCAACTATTGGATTTCGCACCAGCGAGATTGTTGACGGCAAGCTGCTTCTCAACGGAAAGCCACTGATGATTCGCGGGGTCAACAAGCACGAGCATCACCCTGAAACGGGGCATGTCGAATCACTGGCTCAGGTTGAAGCCGATATTCGATTGATGAAGCAGCATAATTTCAATGCCATCCGTTGCTCGCACTATCCTCACCAGACGGGTTTGTACGCGCTCTGTGATCGATTAGGCATGTACGTCGTGGATGAGGCTAATATTGAGACACACGGACTTACTCCCATGAGTCGCTTGTCTGACGACGACGCATGGGCAGCGGCCTATCTTGACCGGATGAGTCGTATGGTGCGGCGTGACTATAATCATCCGAGCATCATTATTTGGTCGTTAGGGAACGAATCAGGTTACGGACGAAACCACGACGCGATGTATGCATGGACTCGCGAGGCTGATCCGTCACGGCCCATTCAGTATGAGGGAGGCGGCGCAGACACAGCAGCTACCGATATTATTTGCCCAATGTACGCGCGCGTTGAGGACGACATGCCATCCCCCTTCGGCCGCCCTGCCCACAGCATTACGCGATGGGCTGCGCTGCAAGAGGCCCTCGACGAGGGCGCACGGCCGGTCATTCTCTGTGAATACGCGCATGCTATGGGAAACAGCCTGGGTAACTTTTCCGACTACTGGGATGCATTTCGGAAGCATCCGCGGCTTCAGGGTGGGTTTATTTGGGACTGGGTCGATCAAGGCTTATCAAAATACGATGAAGCAGGGGTTCACTACTTCGCTTACGGTGGCGATTTTGGAGACACCATTAACGACAGGCAGTTTTGTATTAATGGATTAGTCTTTCCCGATCGAGAACCGCACCCCGCGTTACTCGAGGCAAAGCGCGTTCAGCAACCTTTCACGTTTACTGTGTCGGAAGCCGCGGGGACCGTATCGGTCACTGTCACCAGCGAACACCTGTTTAGGTCGACCGACAACGAGCGATTGAACTGGCGCTACGGTTCGCTCCTGGTGAGCGTCGGCACTGGATCGCGCGACATTGTTATCGAGCCAAGTGGCCGTCTGACGTTCACACTCGATTCGGATTTGAGCGTTTTTGACACTGCTGACGATCGTATTTTGGATCTCTGGATTACCGTGATCGAGAGCACACCCTCATTGCCAAAGGGGCATGAGATAGCGCGCCATCAGACAATATTGGCGAGCGCAGAGCCCGCAGCTGATCCCGACACGTCTCCAGCGATGTTGAGGGTCGATGACGGTACGATTCAGGTGGTGACGGATGATGTTAATTGGACGCTGAGTACAGATACGGGTTTTATCTCTGGCTGGGACCATCAGGGTCGACCACTCATTGCCGACGCACTATCGGATTGCTTTGTGCGAGCGCCGATCGATAATGATATCTGCAGCAGTGAAGTCGATAACCCCTCCCCTGATGCATGGCTTGCCGCTTGGCAGAGGGCTGGGTTGTTTGATCTTGAGCACCACTGTCGACGCGTCGACGTACGTGGCAATGTCGTGGTCAGTCAGCACGAGTATACGGCGTTGGGCGGGGTGCTTATTCGTTCGCAGTGGACCCATCGGTTTGATGCTGACGGCGCCGTTAATATCGACGTTGAGGTCAGCAAAGAGATCCCTGATTTGCCACTGCCTCGGGTCGGTGCACGACTCCTACTGACCCAAAAGCCTCCATCAGTGGCCTGGGTCGGTCGAGGTCCCCACGAGAACTATCCCGACCGAAAGCAATCGGCGGACTTGGGCATATGGTCCTGTTCGCGCCAAGCAATGCAGACGCCTTATATTTTTCCCAGCGAAAATGGTTTGCGCTGCGACGCTCAACTGGCGCAGGTGGGGCAGGTTCAGGTCGAGCGTATTAAAGACAGTTTTGCGTTTTCAGTCAGTGACTTCGGTGTGGACAGTCTAATGAGTGCTCAGCACACCCACGAGCGGGTGCAGCAGCAGTCATTGCATCTCCACATTGATGGATTTCACATGGGTGTGGGTGGTGACGACTCATGGACGCCCAGTGCTCGTCCTGAATACCTGCTCAACGCCAAGCAGTTCAGCTGGTCTTTTAGGTTGAGCGCGACGCGTGACAGTCACGTGCTAGCGTCGTTGGTGAACACGAGACACCCAGGTCGATGAGCACGGCTGCGTCCGGGGCTGACGCGATTTTACTGAGAACCAAGTGCAGTTACGGACTCGGCGCGCTGGGTAAAGATTTCGCGTGT
>ERZ1047472.1847-NODE-1847-length-15831-cov-5.558316_pt1 | contig 15831 bp, 12 predicted proteins | sample MGYA00383095_ERZ1047472 | MGnify/ENA primary metagenome ERZ1047472 (study PRJEB29581, sample SAMEA5548365) | metagenome | biome: marine; feature: coastal; material: water | depth 1 m | study: Short-term variability in the microbial, nano- and picoplankton... | reverse complement strand
GGGGCAATATGGCTATTATACTGTAGCTAGCGATAGTCATCGTCCTGGGCTTCATCCAGTAGAAGCATTATGCCAAGCCATTCAAGATAATCACTATCATGGCGGCTATGGTTTTGATAGGGGCTGTAATGGGGGCTATGATGGCGGTTATGGTGTCGATGCTTTATCCCATGCCTGTTATAAAAATTGTGTAGTGAATAGTGATTGTGGTGATATTTGCGGTGAGCATAATACCTGCGTGCTTTCCATTTACTGTAGTTATGGCCGTTGTAGTGACGGTATTTTTCAATCCGGTGGCGCTTCTGGTGAATTCTTTTCTTATGCTGACGTCGCTCTGACCTCAACTCATCAATAGCTCGATCATGCTTTTGGTATTTGTGCTCGCTGAATTTTTTATGCTTGTGGGAGCTGTCAGAATCTGCCAGCGCTACAGTGGGGAAGGTCAGTAGTCCCAGACTTAGGGTTAATGCAATCAGTGCCTGTTTCATAACTATCTCCGTTTGTTACCTTTTGTCGTGTTTTGTCGGCTTTTCAAAACCTCGAGATATACAACGGCAACTGTGGAGATTGGTTGACTAATAAAGTGGGCTTATTTATGAGGTGGTCTTAAAACAACAAACCTCAATTATCCCAAGTCAGCCCAAATAGGGCAGTGATCTGAGGGCTTTTCAAAACCCCTGGCTTGGATATCGATACCGCTGCCGCTAAGCAATTTTATGGCGGCAGGGCTGGCGAGTATTAGGTCAATACGCAGTCCACGCTTGGGCTCCTGTTCGAAGCCTCGGCTGCGATAATCGTACCAGCTGTAGCTGTTATCTTCGCCGTTCATATGCCTGAAGCTATCTTGCAGGCCCCATTCTTTAAGGTTTTCCAACCATTGACGCTCTTCGGGCAGGAAGGCGCATTTGCCGGTTTTAATCCAGCGCTTGACATTCTCGGGCTTTATACCCACATCTATATCTTCCGGGGCGACATTCATATCACCCATCACCAGCACTATATCCTCAGCGCTAAAGTTACCTTGCAGATAACTCAGAAGGTCGGCATAGAATTTCTGTTTGGCGGGGAACTTGGTGGGATGGGCGCGGCTCTCGCCCTGGGGGAAATAGCCATTAATAATATGCAGGGTTTGGCCGTTAATATTGTATTGGCCGTGGATCATTCGTCGTTGGGCATCATCATTATCTGAGGCATAGCCTCGAGTTACAGAGACCGGATCAACCTTGCTAAGCAGGGCAACGCCGTAGTGACCTTTTTGGCCATGATAGGCAGCCCGATAACCCATAGCGTCGATAGCCTCGCTGGGGAATTCTTCGTCGCTAACCTTGGTTTCCTGGAGGCCGATAATATCGGGCGAGTGCTGGTCGATTACCGCCTGTAGCTGATGCAGGCGCGAACGCAGGCCATTGACGTTGAATGAGATAATACGTACGGACAAGGTTATTTCTCTCCACTCTGGCGCAACACTAAAAGCTGCTTTTTCCTAGATTTTGATGTTATGCGAATCTGGTCCGAGAGGATATAGCCGGCTTCCTGAAGCATAGGATCTGACTCGGCGATACTTTCCTCCGGCTCTTCTTTATCTTTGCCTTCAGCTTCATTCTCGTCATTTTCATCTTCGCTATCGGCGACTTTCTCCTCCTCATCTTTATTTCTGTTAGCCGATTTCCAGGCTTCTCTATCCGCATAGAGTTCCAGGCCCTTAGTTTTGCGGCGCTGGTTTTCCATCAATAGCTGTTGTTCGTCCCACTTTGTCGAGCGCAGGCGGCGCTTTTCAATATTTAGTGAGATGGTTTTATCGGCATCCCAGCTGTCGCTAAATTCAAGTCGGCTAACCAGGTGAACAAAATCTGGGTCTTTGCTGATGCGCTTCTGGTGGGCGCTACTGAGCCGCGGGATATACTGCTTAACCCCAGCAGATGGCTTAAAGGGCACGGCGTGAATGCTGTCCCAGGGCAGGGCATTGTCCTTCTGGCTCTCGCCGACTTCTTCTTTGTCGTAGACCGAGGGGAATTCTATATCTGGCACCACACCGCGATGCTGTGTACTGTCACCCGAGACACGGTAGAACTTGGATATGGTCAGTTTTAGCTGTCCACTGCTTAGGCCGGTAACATCCTGGACTGTACCTTTACCAAAGCTTTGGCTGCCGACAATAATCGCGCGGCCGTAGTCCTGCAACGCACCGGCAAAAATCTCTGAGGCCGAGGCGCTAAGGCGATTAATCATTACCAGAAGAGGGCCATTGTAGACCGCACGAGTGGTGGCGCGCTGGTCCCGAGAGACCTGCTGGTAGGCATTGCGAATTTGCACCACTGGGCCGGCATTAATAAACAGGTCGGTGAGCATAGTGGCTTCATGGAGGGAACCGCCGCCATTATTGCGCAGATCGAGAATAATCCCGTCTACTTGCTCTTCGCGGAGCTCCATTAACAGCTTATAAACGTCCCTAGTGGTGCTTTTATATTCAGGGTCGCGCTTGCGATAGGCTTCGAAATCCATATAAAAGGCGGGGATATCAATAACCCCAAGGCGCATCGCAACACCATCCTGCTCGATATCAATAATTTTGCTCTGCGCGGATTTCTCTTCGAGTTTTACCTTGTCGCGGACTATGGCAATAACCTCGGTGCTGTCAGCAGAGTCGCTGGCACCATCAATTACCTCGAGGCGAACCGTTGAATCCTTGGGGCCGCGAATAAGGTCGACAACATCATCGAGTCGCCAGCCAATCACATCCACTAGCTCTTTGTCGTTCTGGCCAACACTAATAATTTTATCTTCGGCTTTTAAAAGTCCCTGGAGATCTGCGGGACCACCGGGAATAATTCGAGCGACCTTGGTATATTCATCTTCGATAGTCAGTTCGGCGCCAATACCCTCCAGTGAGAGCGACATATTGATTTGAAAATTCTCTGTAGTGCGCGGCGAATAATAGGCAGTGTGCGGGTCGTACAGTGAGGCGAGGGCGTTTACATAGAGTTGAAAGACATCCTGGCTATCGCGCTGCTCCATCTGTTTCTTGCGGTTAGTAAAACGCTTTATTAGCAGTTCCCGCGCTTTTTCAGGCTCTTTATCGTTGAGCAGCAATCTGATCATGGAATCCTTGATGCGCTTGCGCCAGTAATCGCTGCGCTGTTTTTCGCTCTGATGCCAGTCACGCTCCTCACCGTCGAGAACAATGGTCTCATCCACTGTAAAATCAAATTTGTGGTCGCTCTCAAGCAGTGCAATATTTTCCTCATGTTGTTTTATGACCTGCGAGCGCAGCCGATTGAACATGATAAAGCCCGGGCTGACATCGCCGCGGCGGGCGAGGTCATCCAGCCGGGTTTGCCACTGTGAGAATTCGTTGATATCTGTCTGTAAAAAATAGCTCTTTAGCGGGTCGAGCATTTCTATATAGGTTTCGAGATAGCGCTTGGACAGTTCGTCATCTATTTTCTGGCCATGATAGTGGCGAGTGGCGAGGCGATCGAGCACCTCTCTAAACAGTGCGGTCTGTTGTGATTCCTTTTCAATTGGCTCCAGAGATGCCAATGCGCTGTTCGACGCAAAGATGCTGAACGATGTAAATGTGCAGATAATACTTAATAGAAGGGTGAGGATAACGCGCTGCATGGTAAGTTCCTTGTCCGAGTCGCTAAGCATAACAGAAGTGAATTCAACTATTATAGACATCGCAATAGAAGGTTAACTCCACAGCTTTCAAAAGTAGTGGATGCAGCAAATATTAAATGTCCTCTAATCTCAATTAGTGGACATAGGTAGACAGTAGTAAAACAGGCTGTTACAGTGCATGCCAATACATCACTGGTCTAGAGCGTTTGTTAAGAGATAATTCAGCATGACAAAAACATTTGCAGCTACGCCACTCTTTGATGCCCATAAAGCGTTTGTGCGCTTACCTATGGGCATGGCCATGTTCGATGATTACCCGGACTCAAAACAGTTTGTCGAAACAATCTGTGAAACCAATCCGGATGCTCGCCAGGATCTTTTACACACCCAGGCCTTCCTGAAAAGCTACAGCAGAAAATCTGAAGCCACCTATCGTGGTTACCGCAATGAAGTCGAGCGTCTTTTACTCTGGGCATGGACTGTCGCCAATAAGAGCGTTATCCAGTTAAAACGCCCGGATCTGGAGGCTTACTTTGATTTTGTCCACAGTCCAGCGGCGGCCTGGGTCGGCAATTCAGTTCAGGATCGCTTTAAAATAATCGGCGGAGAGTCGCGTCAAAATAAAAATTGGCGGCCATTTGCCGTGAAAATCGCCAAGGAAGATCGCAAAGAAGCCGTCGCTGAGGGCCTGAGCATTGACGTTAGCAGAGACGGGCACCTGTTATCCCATGAGGCAATGAAAATCTGCTATTCGGCGGTTTCCTGTTATTACGACTATCTAACGGATGAAGGCTATGCCTTTGGTAACCCTATACCGGCTATTCGCAAGCAGTCGCCATTTCTTATAAAAGGCGCAACCCAGAAGAATATAAAGCGTCTATCGGATCTGCAGTGGGAATATGTACTCGATTGCGCGGAAAAGGCCGCAGATGAATCAGCTGCCCATGAGCGTACATTGTTTATTATCGCGATGTTAAAAACCCTCTATTTAAGGGTATCGGAGTTATCTGACCGAACCAACTGGCAGCCGGTGTGGAAGCACTTCTGGCGTGATAGCGACGGCAACCAGTGGCTTAAAGTGTTGGGTAAAGGCAATAAAATGCGTGATATTTCGGTGCCAAGCGCCCTTTCACCCTATATAGATCGCTACCAGAAATACCGTGCCTCGATTAGCTCTACCTTTGGTGTTAATTCAACTTTAGTGGCTAAAAACCGCGGCGTTGGCGGTATGACATCCCGCCAGCTGCGCAGAATTGTCCAGGAGGCCTTTGATCTGGCCTATGACAAGATGATTGCTGAGGGTTTTAACGATGAGGCAAAGGCTCTGCGTGAGGCTACAACTCACTGGTTACGGCATACAGGTGCTTCCCAGGATATTGCTACTCGACCCTTAAAGCATATGGCGGATGATTTGGGCCATGCCAGTATGGGTACTACAGATCAGGTCTATATTCAGTCCGATATGAAAGAGCGTGCCAGATCTGGTAAAACTCGCGATGTATAAGCGGCTTTTTTAAGTCCAGCTATATTCAACTTAGTAACAATATCAATAAGTTATTTGCCATTCTTCAGGGAAGTGACAGCAATTCTATTGCTGTAGTTTTCTAGTTGCTTGCCGGTACATTGTTACGTCTCTTTTTCATCCAATTTCCTCATTCTTTGTAAGTCTTCACTATTGCCCTTTGGGGTGCCGCAACTGTCTTTCTTATCCACAATATGTATAAAATTTCTCTATTTATCGATATTTCGAATAATTGTTCAATAATATTTGAATATTAATTCGAATATAAGCTAGACTATGGATTATTAATTGCCCTGAAAGTGCCTAGCTATATAGCCTACAGTCATATCTACAAGGAATAAGAGATGTCGAATAGCGATAAATTATCCCCTCGATCCGAGCCGGTACAGAAGCGGGCGCTTGAGCGCAGGCAGGCAATACTTCAGGTAACCGCCCTGCTGTTGGAGGAAGTCGGCCAGGATGACTTAACAACTATTCTTGTCGCCAAACGCGCAGGTATCTCTGTAGGAACTCTCTACCACTACTTTCCCAATAAGCACGCGATTCTCTACGCGCTGGGCGAGCAGTGGCTTGAGGAGGTTGAGAGTGCACTTAATGAGCTTGAGGCTTTTAGGGTTGAATCCCTAAGCCTAAAGCGCTTTGTGGATATGAGCGTAGAGCGTATTTACGCTGCCTATACCGCGCAGAAAGGGCTTCTGCCCCTGGTCAGGGCAATGTATGGCGTGCCACAGCTTAAGGAGCTGGATAATGTCTATAACCAGCTAATTATTAGCGCTATGGCACGACTGTTTGAGCGCTTGGAGGTTGCTGAGCGCCCTGCTGAGCTGGCAAGGCTTGGGCGTGCATACCATGAGGTGAGTCATGCAATGCTATTGCTGGTGGTTAATCAGGGCAAAGCAGATAGGCTTAAAACATTAAATGATCTTAAATATCTGACTCTATGCTTGCTTGAGCGAGCAAAAAGCCAGTTTTAAAGCTGTTCCATGAGTCATACATAGGATTAGATAAGACATGTATCCCATTGATATTATTGAGTAATGGCTCTTATTTTTTCTATCGATTCTGGGTTCTCATAGTGACAAACTCTTCTGCTGCAGAGGGATGAATACCCACGGTGGCATCGAAATGGGCTTTGGTAGCGCCAGCCTTTAGGGCTATACCAAGCCCCTGGATAATCTCAGCTGCATGCTCACCCACCATATGGCAGCCAACTACCCTATCAGTCTGGGTATCAACCACCAGCTTCATGGTGATTCGATCAGCACCGCCGCCCAAGGTTTGCAGCATGGGTTTAAAGTCGGATGTAAATACGGCGATATCCTCATACTCCGCCCTTGCCTGCTCTTCACTAAGCCCTACGGTACCCAATTCAGGCTGACAGAAGACTGCAGTTGGAATATCGCTGTAGTCTATGTTGGCGCTGCCATCACCAAACAGATGATCGACAAGCACCATAGCTTCCTGGATTGCCACAGGTGTCAGCTGGACTCGGTCGATTACGTCTCCCAGGGCATAAATACTGGGTTCAGCCGTGCAAAAGTTATCATCAACCACAATCGAGCCATTATCACGTAGTACTACTGCGGTATTTTCAAGCCCGAGATTGATGGTATTCGCCTGACGACCTGTTGCGTAGAGCACCAGACCGCTTTCTAGTGCTGTCAAATCCTGTAAGACCACTGAAAGACCATCGTCGGATTTTATAATCTCGTTGATCTGCGTATTCAGGTGAATATTCACGCCCTTGGCGATCATACCCGCGGTCACCTTATCGCTCATCTCGCGATCAAAAGATTTGAGTAGATTGGAGCCGCGGTAAATCAGGTGAGTCTCAACCCCCAGGCCATTTAAGATACCGGCAAACTCAACGGCGATATAGCCACCGCCAACGACGACGGCAGTTTTAGGCAGCTGATCAAGGGAGAACATCTCATTGGAACTAAGGGCATGCTGACTACCGGGAAACTCGGGAATATAGGGCCAGCCGCCGGTGGTTATAAGAATGGCTTTAGCGGTGTAGATCTTGCCGTTAACTATAACTCTATGTGGCCCGGCAACAGTGGCGCGACCATCAAACAGATCAGCCCCACTATTGTCGATTAAACTATTATAGATGCCGTTAAGGCGTTCTATCTCCGTGGTTTTATTATCCCGCAAGGTCGGCCAATCAAAACCGGGCTGCTCTGGCAGAGACCAGCCAAATCCCTTGCTGGCATGGAAAAGCTCAGGAAATTGCGAGGCATAGACGAAGAGTTTTTTCGGCACACAGCCAACATTCACGCAGGTGCCACCGAGATAGCGTTCCTCTGCCACTGCCACCTTTTTGCCTTTGGCTGCGGCCATTCGCGCAGCGCGGACACCGCCAGAGCCGGCGCCAATAACAAAAAGATCGTAATCAAATTTGCCCGTCATCTATCCTAATCCTTGATATTAAACCAGTTGAGCTTGTTATGCAGACTGACTACATGGCCAACAATAATAAGGGTTGGCGCTTTGGCACCAGACTCACGAACTATTGCCGGCAGTGTATCCAGGTCACCTATAAACACCCGCTGGTTATCAGTTGTGCCCTTCTCTACCAGAGCCACAGGCGTATCTGCGGCAAGCCCGTGATCTTTAAGATGCTGGCAGATGGTTTCCATGCCGCTTAACCCCATATAAAACACCAGGGTTTGATTGGGCTGGACTAATTCCGGCCAGTTTAAATCCATTTTCCCGGAGCGCAGATGGCCGGCAATAAAGCGCACTGACTGGGCATGATCGCGGTGGGTTAACGGAATTCCGGCATAACTTGCACAACCGGAGGCGGCGGTAATACCTGGCACCACCTGAAAGGGAATATTGTGTTCGGCAAGAGTTTCAATCTCTTCGCCGCCGCGTCCAAAGATAAATGGATCGCCACCTTTAAGGCGCACCACACGGTTGCCTTCGAGGGCATAATCTACCAGCTTCTGGTTGATATTATCCTGGGTTACCGGATGGTCACCGGCGGTTTTGCCCACATAGATCCGCGAGGCATCACGGCGCACAAGGTTGAGCACTTCCGGGGAGACCAGGCGATCATATAAAACAATATCTGCTTGCTGCATCAGGCGCAGGGCTTTAAAGGTCAGCAGGTCCGGATCACCGGGGCCGCCGCCAACCAGATAGACTTCACCGGTTTTAAATTCATCGGTGTTTTCGAGCTTATCGGTTAACAGGCGCTCGGCTTCGTCAAGATTATTGGCATAGGCTTGCTCAGCGATCGGACCGTAAAATACCTCTTCCCAAAAAGCTTTGCGGTCTGCGCCATTGGAGAACTTGGCTTTAACTCGTTCGCGAAAACTGCCGGCCAGGGCGCCGAGTTTGCTCATGCCTGCAGGCAGCAGAGCTTCAAATTTAGTACGCAACAGTCTTACCAGTACCGGCGCATCTCCACCGCTGGAAATAGCGATCTGGATAGGTGAGCGATCGACAATGGAGGGGAAGATAACGGTAGAGAATCCTGGGTCATCGACCACATTGGAAAGTATATTGGCACTCTGAGCGTGCTCTGAAACTAGGCGGTTGAGATCGCGATCATTGGTGGCGGCTATCACCATTACTATATTGGGGATATCGAGCATATATTGATGTTCATAGGCAGCGGTAATCAGATGTAGGCCATTACAGCCATGCTTCTTATCGGCGGCATCCATCTCTAACAGATCCGGGCAGAAGTCTTTGGCAACTATAGTGATAATGGCGCTGGCTTCTTGCACCAGGCGTACTTTGCGCAGGGCGATTTCGCCGCCGCCGACTACCAGAATATTGCGGCCTTTAAGGTTGTGGAATAGCGGGAGGTAGTCCATTTTTTCTCTTTGGTTTAATGTTTTTAACTTTTATAGATATGAGAGGTCTTCGGGAGATCCCTCGTCACTTTGCTCTGTCGGGATAACTAGATCCTTCTTCGCTTCGCTCTGTCAGGATGACATACTGGGTGTCTCTGACACCCAGTATGTCACTTAATAACCGTCAGCCCGTTCATTAGTGGCTGCAACACTTCAGGAACGGCAATCGAACCATCTGCTAGCTGATAATTCTCCATTACCGCCAGTAGTGTGCGCCCTACTGCCAGCCCTGAACCATTTAAGGTATGTAGCAACTCGGGTTTGCCATCGGCATTTCTAAAGCGGGCTTTCATGCGGCGCGCCTGGAAATCGGCAAAGTTACTGCAGGAAGATATCTCGCGATACTTTTCCTGTGATGGCAACCAGACTTCAATATCATAGGTTTTAGCCGCAGAGAAACCCAAGTCGCCACCGCAGAGAATAACTGTTCTGTAGGGAAGCTCGAGCTTTTGCAAGATAGCTTCTGCATGACCGACCAGACCTTCGAGTGCATCCCAGGATTCGTCGGGATGGACAAACTGCACCATCTCAACTTTTTCAAACTGGTGCTGGCGAATCATACCTCTGGTATCACGACCATAGCTGCCCGCCTCACTTCTAAAACAGGGGGTATGTGAGACAAATTTGATCGGCAATGTATCGACAATTTCATTGCGGTAAATATTGGTAATCGGCACTTCTGCGGTTGGAATCAAATAGAAATCGCGCTCGTCGTCGAGCTTAAACAGATCCTCTTCAAACTTGGGCAGCTGCCCGGTACCATACAGGGAATCGCGGTTAACGATATAGGGGACATAGACTTCTTCGTAACCGTGCTCGTGAATATGGGTGTTGAGCATAAACTGGGTCAGTGCCCGGTGCATGCTGGCAAGGCCACCGCGCATTTGTGAGAAACGTGAGCCGGTAATTTTCGAGGCAGTATCAAAGTCTAGGCCATTGAGGGCATCGCCCAGATCCACATGGTCTTTTACCTCAAAATCAAAAGTCTTTGGCTCACCCCAACGACGTATTTCAACATTGTCGTCTTCATCGTTGCCTGCAGGAACAGAGCTGTGGGGAATATTGGGAATGCCCTGCAACATCTCATCGAGGGTGCCCTGCACTTCTGCCAGGTTGGCATCAGCCTGAGCACTGTCATTTTTTATCTGCTCGCCTTTAGCCTTAAGAGGTTCAATATCCTCACCTTTGGCCTTGGCTTCGCCGATCAGTTTACCCATGGACTTGGCATAGGCGTTGCGCTCCTGCTGCAGGCTTTCAGCCGCTAGCTGAAGTTCCTTGCGCTGGGCTTCAAGGGCGAGAAAAGCCTGAGTATCAAGATCGTAGCCCTTGATTTTAAGGCTATCGGCAACGGCGTTTAAATCCGAACGTAACAGCTTCGGGTCGAGCATGGTGGTTTCCTTAAACTATTTTTGAATACAAATTTATACTAAACGGGCAAGCCAGATTGAGCAGCTAATGGCAACAAGGCAGAGAACAACAGTTGCCAGCACATAAACCAGCGCCAGAAAAAGGTGGCCATTTTGCCACAAACCGAGGGCATCAAGCGAGAATGTTGAGAAGGTTGTAAAGGCGCCCAGAAAGCCAATCATTAACAGCCCGCGCATCTCTGCCGGCAAGGCGGCTCTTTCAACGATAAAAACAAACAATATGCCCATCACAAAGCTTCCCAGCACATTGACCGATAAGGTCGCATAGGGGAATTTATGGCTCGTAGCATTAAATATCCAGGTGCTTACAGCGTAACGAGCCATAGCCCCAAATGCGCCGCCAACGGCAACAGCTAACCAGTGCATTATTGTTTATCCTCTCTGTTGCTTTTATCGAGTGAACGCAGATAGTCGAGTTTTTCGGCTATCTTTTTTTCCAGCCCGCGGTCAGTTGGAAAATAGTATTGTTTATCAGCCAGTTCATCGGGAAGATAGGTTTCACCCGCCGCATAGGCGCCCTCTTCATTGTGGGCATATCTGTAGTCTTTCCCGTAATCCAGCTCTTTCATCAGTCCGGTAGGCGCATTGCGCAGATGCATGGGCACTTCGTAACTGGGCAGCGAGCGCACATCGGCCATGGTCTGGTTAAACGCACTGTAGACGGCATTGCTCTTTGCCGCGACGGCAAGATAAACCACGGCCTGTGCTAGGGCCAGCTCACCTTCAGGACTGCCTAGGCGCTCCTGGACATCCCAGGCCTTTATGCAGATATCCAGGGCACGAGGATCGGCATTGCCAATATCCTCACTGGCTATACGCACCAGCCGTCGCGCTATATAGATAGGATCACAGCCACCGTCCAACATACGGCAGAGCCAGTAGAGAGCAGCATCAGGTGAAGAGCCACGCACGGATTTATGCAGTGCAGAAATCTGGTCGTAAAAATATTCGCCGCCCTTATCAAAGCGCCGGGTATCTCCGACTAGTACCTGCTCGAGCACCTGCTTATCGATAACCGATCGATCGCCCTGCTCGGTTGCCAGATCATTGGCGATCTCCAGCAGGTTGAGAGCACGGCGAGCATCGCCATCGGAGGCGGCTGCCAGCAGTTCCAGCGCCTGGTCATCGAGCTTTAATTGACGCTCACCCAGACCGCTATCCTGATCGGCCAGTGCCTGTTGAATAACGGTTTTAATCTGCGACTCTTGCAGGCTTTTAAGCACATAGACGCGGCAGCGTGACAGGAGTGCATTGTTTAATTCAAAAGAAGGATTTTCAGTTGTGGCACCGATAAACACGACAGTGCCATCCTCGACAAAGGGCAAAAAGGCATCCTGCTGTGACTTGTTAAAACGATGCACTTCATCGACAAAAAGGATAGTCTTTCGACCGCGCAGATCGCGCTGTTCTGTAGCCTTGGCTATGGCCGCTCGAATCTCTTTAACGCCTGATAAAACCGCCGAGATACTTTCAAATTGGGCATCAGCAGAGGCGGCAATAATCTTTGCCAGAGTGGTTTTACCAACGCCCGGCGGCCCCCAAAAAATCATTGAGTGCAGTGCGCCACTATCTATGGCCTCGCGCAGGGGTTTGCCGGGGCCAATAAGATGTTCCTGCCCGTAAAACTCATTGAGGGTTCCCGGCCGCATACGCGCAGCCAGTGGACGGTAGACTTCCTGGGCAAACAGATCAGTTGGCATTCTTGGTTACATTGCCCTGCAAATTGTTAATAACATCGATATCGGCAGGTACATCAAATATAAATCGATCTGCTCTGATAACAGGATTGAGCTGCAGCGCTGTAAATTTAATTGTGGTGGTCTGCTCAAGGGTGTCAGTTAAAGAGATCGACAGAGGTTGCTGATCAACAAACTGAATCTGCATGCGATTAAACAGACTGCCAGCGCGCTCGGGTGTAAGGGTAAAGAAACCGCTGGATTCCTCGCGAACAAAATAGGCCCTGTCGAGCTGATCCAGGTCACCGGAAAAAAGCACTGCAGGTGTCGCCGCTAAATCCTGATTAAAGGGCTGGATAATGACCTGCTCCAGATCCGGATCGTAAATCCATAAAGTACTGCCATCGGAGATAATCTGCTGTTCCATAGGCTGGATAACATGCCAGCGCATTTTTGCCGGCTGTGCGACCTCAAACAGACCCTCCGAGGCTTCCAATTTAAAGCCTTCGCTATCGGTTATCTGCTGGGTGAATTCTGCCCTGAGGCTGGTAATAGGTTGCAGAAGATCGCGCAGCGCCTGAATATCTTCGGGGTTGCCGCCTGCCTGTAGCTGAGTCGAGCCAATAAGCGCTAAAACCAGAAACATTCGCTGTATAAGGGCCATTATTGCGATCCTGTTGTGGTTAAACACGCCCTGCCTATTCTCTACCGCCAGGTGCCAGTATCTCACGACTGCCATTACTGCTCATTGGGCTGACCACACCGCTGGCTTCCATCTGTTCAATAAGACGGGCTGCGCGATTGTAGCCGACGCGCAGTTTGCGCTGCACTGATGAGATAGAGGCTTTGCGGCTTTCCAGCACAAAGGCTACTGCTTCATCATAGAGTGGGTCTGATTCACTGCCCTCTTCGCCACCGCCCTCTTCACTGCCGCTATAACCGGGGACAGGAATGCCGGAGACCGCAGCTTCATCGGTAATCTCGGAGAGGTAGTTGGGTTCACCGCGGCGCTTCCAGTCGGCAACCACTTTATGCACTTCATGGTCATCGACAAAGGCGCCGTGAACGCGCTCCGGAACACTGGTTCCCGGTGGCAGATAAAGCATATCGCCATTACCCAGTAACTGCTCTGCACCGCCCTGATCGAGAATGGTTCGCGAGTCAATTTTAGACGAGACCTGGAAGGCAATTCGAGTTGGAACGTTGGCTTTAATCAGGCCGGTAATAACATCCACCGAGGGACGCTGGGTGGCAAGAACCAAATGGATACCTGCGGCACGGGCTTTTTGCGCAATACGGGCAATCAGTTGTTCCACTTTTTTGCCAACAATCATCATCATATCGGCAAATTCATCGATCACTACGACTATATAGGGCAGTGTTTCCAGAGTCGGCGCTTCCGGTGGCTCTTCATTGCCATCCCAGCCCATTTCTGCGGGATCAAAGGTCCACAGCGGGTCTGTGATCGGGTTGCCGGCTTTAATCGCATCTTCAATCTTGCGGTTGTAACCGGCCAAATTACGCACTCCGAGCGCGGCCATCAGCTTATAGCGTCGCTCCATCTCGCCGACACACCAGCGCAGACCACTAGCGGCATCTTTCATATCGGTAATCACTGGCGTCAACAGATGGGGTATACCATCGTAGACCGACAGCTCGAGCATCTTTGGATCGATAAGAATTAATTTAACTTCTTCCGGTGAGGCTTTAAACAGTAGGCTTAACAGCATGGTGTTAATACCGACTGACTTACCGGAACCGGTGGTACCAGCTACTAGTAAGTGCGGCATACGTCCTAGGTCGGCAACCACAGGAGAACCGGCAATATCATGGCCCAGGGCCAATGTGACCGGTGAGCTGGAGCGATCGTAGGCTTCCGATGAGAGGATTTCGCTGAGGCGAACCATCTGGCGTTTTTCATTGGGAATTTCAATGCCGACAACAGATTTGCCGGGAATCACTTCAACTACGCGAACGCTGATAACCGCCATAGAGCGGGCCAAATCTTTGGCAAGGCCGCTGATACGACTGACCTTAATGCCGGCGGCGGGCTGGATTTCAAAGCGTGTCACCACTGGGCCGGGCAGCACTTCGACAACTTCAGCTTTAATACCGAAATCCAGCAGCTTGTGTTCCAGCAGCCGCGACAGATGCTCAAGAGAGTCTGCAGAATAGCCATTACCACTATTATCATCCGCTGGATCGAGCAGATTAATCTGCGGCAGCGTCCCCACTACAGCACTGTCCTCAAAGAGGGTCTGCTGCTTCTCGCGTTCGATACGTTTGCTGACCACTGGTTTTGGCTTGGGTGTCTGGATAGTCGGTGGCACGCGAAGCTTTTGCTTTTTGGTCTCTATTTCAACTTTGACCTGGCGCTCCATCGATGCTTCGCGGGACTTGGCCTTCTCCACACGAGCCAGCTGCCACTCGGTCAGTTTACTGCGGGCCATATCGTAGAAATTAATCGCCGCAATACCCAGCCGATCGATTAAGGCAATCCATGAGATATCGACAAACACTGTAAGACCAAACAGAAACAGCGACAACAGGATCATGGTGCTGCCGACATAGCTAAATACAGCTATTGTGGCATCGCCGATCTTATTGCCGAGAATACCGCCAACACCAAAGGGATAACTATTGTGAACTTCAGCATACTGAATGTTGGCCAGGGATGTTGCACTGATCATTACCAACAAAAAGCCGATAACACGCAGGGTAAAAGTAACAGAGTCAAAGGGCTCGGCTTCGCGAAGAATATAGTTTTTTAATATTTGGATAGCCCGAACAGCAAGCAGTGCCGGGAAAAGGTAGGCCATAACGCCAAACAGTGCGTAAAAGATATCAGCAACCCAGGCACCGGCGAGTCCGACTGCATTGCTTACCTCTGTTCTGGTTCCTGTATGGGACCAGCCTGGATCGTCCGGTGAATAGCTGAGCAGTGCCAGAAGCAGTATTGAGCAGAGAGCAATCCAGCCGATTAATGCGCCCTCAGCTAACAAACGTTTGCTGCGGCTTTCATTGCTGGCTTGATCTGTGGGTGCAGAGCTGCGCTGCTTTTTTTTATCTGTGCTCAACGGGTCTATCCCTGTTAATTTTTAAGCCTCAATTGTAGCCGGTTCACAATTAAAAGCTATATTTGAGCCGCGCATTTAGGCAGGTTCGGCAACTTTTGTACATGATTGTTTAAAAAGCTATTTGTGCTTATCGTACTATTGATTATGATAGCGCCCTATTTGTCATCTGTGACTAAACAACTACCAAATTTGGAGAGAATCCTTGTCTACCGAAGAGACTAATACACAACATTATCCGTTGATTATCCTAGGTTCCGGTCCTGCCGGGTGGACCGCCGCAGTCTACGCTGCCAGAGCCAACCTAAGCCCGGTTGTTATAACTGGTATGCAGCAAGGTGGCCAGCTGACCACAACCACTGATGTGGATAACTGGCCTGGAGATCCCGACGGCGTTCAGGGTCCAGACCTTATGATTCGCATGCAGAAACATGCAGAACGCTTTGATACTAAAACAATTTTTGATCATATTGATGAAGTTCAACTTGATCAGCGCCCGTTCAAATTAAAAGGTTCCAGCAGCTATAGCTGTGATGCTTTAATTATTGCTACCGGTGCTTCAGCACAGTACCTGGGTCTGCCCTCTGAAGAGGCGTTTATGGGTAAAGGTGTCAGTGCCTGTGCTACCTGTGATGGCTTTTT
>ERZ1047472.1845-NODE-1845-length-15844-cov-8.326620_pt1 | contig 15844 bp, 18 predicted proteins | sample MGYA00383095_ERZ1047472 | MGnify/ENA primary metagenome ERZ1047472 (study PRJEB29581, sample SAMEA5548365) | metagenome | biome: marine; feature: coastal; material: water | depth 1 m | study: Short-term variability in the microbial, nano- and picoplankton... | reverse complement strand
ATATTATTAGGTTTTAATGTTTTAAATCCATTTTTAACTACAAAGGGTAAAAAAATTAATAATACAAATATTGTTCTAAAAAAAGCCACCTCAAAAGGATGATTTTCTTCAGTTGCAAAACGAATTAGACAGTGCATCGAAGTAGCAAAAATACCGGACAAAACCATAAATAAAATTGCCAATATAGAAGGTGTAAATATTTTAGAAAGATTATTTTTTTTGTTGGTCATATAATTTAATTTGATACTCTAGAGTTTTGATAAAGAAATCTATTTAAATTTAAATATTTAAAAAAATATATAAATTATTAATATGAAAGTTTATTAATTAACATATTAACAGACAGCAGGCAAAATGTTAAAAGTTAAAGCTCTTTTATTTGATGTTTTTGGAACAGTTGTTGATTGGAGAACTGGGATTGCGAGAGACGTCAAAGTAATTGCAGATAAACATAATATATCTATAAATCCCGCTGATTTTGCTGACGCTTGGAGAGCTGAGTATCAACCTGCTATGGAAGAAATTAGGCAAGGTAGAAGAGATTTTACTATTTTAGATAAACTTCATTTAGAAAACCTTAAAAAAATTGCGCCAAGATATAACTTGGATAACCTAAGTAATGAAGAATATAACTTTCTAGTAACAGCTTGGCATAGGCTACCTGGTTGGCCAGACAGTAGTGAAGGATTAAATAAATTAAAGAAGAAATTTATTTTGGCAACGCAGTCTAATGGTAATATTGCTTTGATGGTTAATATGGCAAAACATTCTAGTTTAAATTGGGACGTGATATTAGGTGCTGAGGTTGTCGGCCATTACAAACCTGAACCAGAGGCTTACCAAAAAGCATGTAGTGCATTAAATTTGAAAACAACAGAGTGTTTAATGGTTGCAGCTCACGATGATGATTTGAAAGCTGCTAGTCTCCAAGGAATGAAAACAGCTTATGTTCATAGACCTTTTGAATACGGTAGGGAGAAGTTATTTGATCTTGCTGAAGTAGATGATTATAAAGGTGATAGAGATTGGGACATTGTTTCAGCTGATTTTCATGATTTAGCTAATCAATTGGGATGTTAAAAATAATATATAAAAATTAGAAAGTTCTTTATTCATTATGGCTTCTAGTAAACCGTTAATTGGAATATCTACAAACGAGATAACAAATTTTAATGGAAGACAAGTTTCTCATTCAACAGGGTTGAGATATGTTGACGCAGTAAAAAAGTTTACTAATGGCATACCAATATTAATACCCTCGTACATAAACAACGAAGATCTAGATCAACTTCTTTCTAAAATTGATGGTTTAGTTTTGACTGGTGGAAGAGCCAATATTGAACCTCACCATTTTGGTGGAAATCCATTTCCTCCTGATGAACCGATAGATATCGGTAGAGATGAGATAGTATTAAAAATAATCCCTAAATGTGTAAATCTTGGGATGCCAATTTTTGGTATATGTAGAGGTATTCAAGAAATGAATGTCGCTTATGGAGGCACGCTTCATTACCGGGTTCATCTTCTACCAGATAAAAAGGATCACCGCATGCCAAGAGGTGATGATGTAACAATCAAAGAAATTTTTACTTTAAAACATAGAATTGATTTTTCTAAAGGCGGTTATTTTTCAGAATTAATAAAAAAAGATAGCTGTCTTGTTAATTCTCTTCATGGTCAAGCAGTTGATAAAATAGCGGACAACTTAAAAATTGAGGCAATATCTGATGACGGAATAGTTGAAGCTTTGAGTATTCCAGATCATCCATCCTTTGCAGTTGGTGTTCAATGGCATGCTGAATATGAACCTGAAAAAAATGATCTTAATAGATGTTTATTTAGAGAGTTTGGCAAGGCTTGTTTAGATTACTCTATTAAACAATAATGTTTTTAAAATAAATTTTCTGGACCAATAGGTATTATTCTATGTGGATTGATATGTTCATGAGAGAAATAATAGTGACGTTTTATATGTTCAAAATTAGTTGTGGAACTTATTGCATCAATTTCAAATAATTTTTTTAAATATCGACTGATATTTTTAAATTCACTTATTTTTTTTAGACTACATTTAAAGTGTACATAATAAACACTATCAAACCTTAACAAAGTAGGTGCAAATCTGATATCGGCTTCAGTTAGCATATTACCTACTAAATAATCCTGGTGTTCCAACTTATTTTCAATCATCTCTAGTGAAGAAAATAGTTTTTGAACCGCATCATCATAACTGGATTGGGTTCTTGAGAACCCTGTTTTATAAACTCCATTATTAATGTTTTTATATATAACATCATTTATATCATCAATTTCAGCTCGCAGGTTAACAGGATAATAATCATCATAGTTTTTAGAAATATTATTAAAAGATTGGTTCATTATCCTAATAATTTCAGATGACTCGTTGTTAACGATTGTATGTGTTTTTTTATCCCACAAAATTGGAACAGTAGCTTTTGTGGATACCTTATTATCAGAAATTTGGTAAATTTCATGAGCGTATTTCTTATTGTGGATAGTGTCTCCTGTTGTTTCAGGAAAGTTTGTTGCGAAAGACCAACCCATATCAAGCATATCTGGGTGAATATAGTCAACTGAGATATGGTTCTCTAGTTTTTTTAATTTACGAAAGATAAGTGTCCTATGAGCCCAAGGGCACGCGTAGCTCACATATAAATGATATCGATTAGTCTCAGGTATATATTTGTCGTTATCGTCACTGATATTATGTCTAAAAACACTTTCTAATCTTTTGAAACTTCCGCTTTCATCATTGCTTGAAACTGAACCTTTTGTCCAAATACCATCTACTAATTGACCCATTTAATAACCTTAAAAATTATGTATTAATTATAATCTTATCATGCTTTTAAAAATTAAAAAAAATAATTTATATTATAAGTTTACTTAATCTATAAATAAATATCAGTTTTTTAATAAATTAATTAGAGGAAACTAAGATGACGAATGTTGGTGTAATAGGAGGTGGTTTAATAGGTGCTAGTTGGGCTGCTATTTTTTCCAAAAGTGGTTTTAAGGTCTATGTTTATGATTCACACTCAACTGTTTTTGAAACTTACATAGAGCGGGTTAAGCTCTTTCTAGAAGAATTGAAAAGTATTGATAAGGATATAAATATTGAAGAAAGCCTTGATAGAATATTTACAAATGTATCAATTGAAGAGTTATGCAGTAAGGTGGACTACATTCAAGAAAGTGCTCCAGAAATATTGTCCGTAAAACAAGAGTTATTTGCAAGGTTAGACAATTTATCTCCTGAACATGTAGTAATTGGTTCGTCTTCCTCAGCAATGCCAATTTCAAAAATAACACAAAATTTAAAAGGACAACATAGGTGTTTAATAGCACATCCAGCTAATCCTCCACATCTAATCCCTTGTGTCGAAATTTGTCCAGGGCCTAATACTTCAGAGAAAACTATAGAAAAGGCCAAAGAAATTTTTAATAATTCTGGTTCATCAATTGTTAATGTTAAAAAGGAGATTGATGGTTTTATTTTAAACAGACTTCAAGGTGCATTATTAAATGAGGCTATGAGATTATATTCTCAAGGGTATGCCAATTCAGACGAAATTGATGCTACTATTAGAGATGGATTAGGATTAAGGTGGGCTTTTATGGGACCATTTGAGACGATTGATTTAAACGCCCCTGGAGGCATTAAAGATTATATGTCTAGATATGGTTCCATTTATACAGAAATGGCTAAAAACCAAACTCAAGTTCCAGATTGGTCGGATAAAATGGGAGAGAGACTTGAAATTGAAAGGAGGAAAATTTTGCCGAAAAACCAATTAGATGAGCGTGCGAAAAAAAGAAATTTACTTTTAAAGTCACTTAGAAAAGTAAAGATAGAAAATGGTGAAGTTTAATCATTAAAAGGTTTTTAAAATTTTGTTACCATTAGAAAATATAAAAGTCTTAGATTTGTCGAGATTAGCAGCAGGCAATATGGTTAGTCATATGTTTGCTGACTTTGGAGCTGACGTTATAAAAATTGAAAAGCCAGGACAGGGTGATGATCTAAGAAACTGGCAAGTCAATGATATATCTCATTGGTGGGCTGTTTATTCTAGAAATAAAAGAAGTTTAGCACTTAATTTGAAGAATGATGAAGGGTTAAATCTTTTAAAAGAATTAGTAAAAAGTGCAGATGTATTTATAGAAAATTTTATCCCAGGCACTTTAGAAAAATGGGGAATTGGACCAAAAGAGTTAACAAAATTAAATAAAAATATAATTATTCTTAGAATATCTGGGTGGGGGCAAACTGGTTTATATAAAGACGCACCTGGTTTTGGCTCCCTAGTTGAAGGAATGAGTGGGTTTGCCTCTATGAACGGTGAAGAAGGAAAAGGGCCTCTTCTTCCACCTCTAGCCTTGGCTGATATGGTTGCTGGTTTAACTGGTTTTGGAGCTATTTTAATGGCGGTACTTGTTAATAAAAGAGATAATATCGGAGGTCAGGTTATTGATTTATCACTATTTGAACCACTTTTTTCAATTTTAGGACCCTGGGCAGCTAGCTATCAAATTTCAGATCAAGTTCCGCCTAGAATGGGTAATAGAAGTAACGTGGCCGCTCCAAGAGGAATTTATAAAACTAAAGATAATAAATTTGTTTCCCTTTCTGCATCAATGCAATCTATGTGGGAAAAACTTGCTATTACTATTGGTGCTAAGGATTTAATTAATGACAAGAGATTTATAACTAATTCAGATAGAATGAATAATCAAAATGATTTAGATGATGTTATTTCTCAGTTTATTAAAAGGTATAATAGAGACGATTTACTAGAAATGTTTTCAACAGAAGGTATTACTGTTGGTCCTGTGCTTGATATATCAGAAATAATTAAACACCCATATGTTATTGACAGAGAAATTTTAATTAATCACACTCATGAAGAATTTGGAAATATTTTGATGCATCAAGCATTTCCGAGATTAAGTAAAACTCCTGGGAAGGTAAAAACTTCTGCGCCTTCAGTAGGTGAAAATACCAATGACATTTTAAAAGAAATTGGAATAACCCCTGCTCAAATTGAACAGCTAAAAAAGAAGAATATTATTAGTTAGTGACTAAATCCGAGATTAAATCAATTATTGACATAGAAATATTTAAAGAACAAAATATCATTTTAAGGAGGATTTTCTTATGGATGGTTTAAACAGAGCAAGTACCGATTACGATTTAATTATAAAAAATGGTACACTTGTTGATGGAACTGGAAATACTGCAAAGACTGGAAACATAGCTATTAAGGATGGAAAAATAGCAGCTGTCGGTGATTTTAATGGAAAGGCAGATAAAGAAATTGATGCCAATAATTTAATAGTTTCTCCCGGTTTTGTTGATATTCATACTCATTATGATGGACAAGCTATTTGGGACAGTCAGCTAAAACCTTCCTCTATTCATGGGGTTACAACTGTAGTTATGGGCAATTGTGGAGTTGGCTTTGCTCCTTGTAAACCTGAGGACAGAGTTAAATTAGTTGAATTAATGGAAGGTGTTGAAGACATTCCAGCTCCAGTTATGCATGAAGGGTTAGACTGGCAATGGGAAACTTTCAAAGAATATGTAGAGGCCCTTGAAAAAAATAATCTAGATATAGACGTTTGTGCTCTTCTACCTCATGCTGCATTAAGAGTTTACGTAATGGGTGAAAGGGCTATTAAACACGAAGCAGCCAATAAGAGTGATATGGATCAAATGAGACAACTTGCTAAAGAAGCTGTAGAAGCTGGAGCATTTGGGTTTTCAACATCCAGAACTATAAGTCATAAAAGTTTAAAAGGGGAGTTTACCCCAACCTTAAGAGCTCATGAAGACGAGTTGACAGCTATAGCGATGGGATTGTCAGATGCTGGATCAGGTTTTATGGAAATAGTGTCAGACTGGAATGAACCAGATCCTGAAACTGAGTTTGAGGTCCTTAAAAGAATAGTAAAAAAATCAGGAAGACCTGTTGTATTTAGCTGTACACAAAGACATGACAGACCAGAGTTTTGGGAAGATTTAATGTCTATGGCTAGACAAGCTCAGACAGAAGGGTTGCCTATTAGACCTGTAGTGACACCTAGGCCGATCGGTTTGCTTTTGGGATTAAATGGAAGCCAAAACCCTTTTTCTGGAACTGATACTTATAAATCTATTGCAGATTTACCTCTTAACAAAAGAGTTATAGAAATGAAGAAAGAGGATATCAAAAATAAAATTTTGTCAGAAGATCCAATCAAAGGAAGTACATTTCCTTTAATCAATAGAATAGGGTATTCCCAGATGTATAGATTTGGTTCTCCACCAAATTATAATCCAAAACCTGAACATTCAATTGAATCATTAGCAAAAGTTAGTAGTGTTTCATCAGCTGAACTAGCTTACGACATACTTCTTGAAAATGAAGGTAATAACTTTATTTATGCACCTCTAGTAAATTATGCTGATCATACTTTTGGTGTGTGCCAAAAAATGCTTGAAGACAAAAATGCTATTATGGGTTTGGGCGATGGCGGTGCTCATGTTGGTTTTATTTTAGATGCAGGTTACCCTACATGGCTTATTTCATATTGGTCAGTAAAAAAGAAGGTTTTCTCAATGGAAGAGACAATAAGACGTCTTACTTCTGATACAGCTTCAGCTGCAGGTTTACAAGATAGAGGTTTACTAAAAGTAGGCTTAAAAGCAGATATTAATATAATAGATTGGGAAAAAGTTGGTTCATCAGACCCTTTCATGACTCAGGATTTGCCAGCAGGAGGTAAAAGGTTAATGCAACACACTCATGGTTATGTTGCTACAATAGTATCAGGAAAAATAACTTATCAAAATGGTAAATCTACAGCTGAAAGACCAGGTTCACTTGTTAAATCAGTAAAAGATACTAAACAAACACACGAGTTTGCAAATTAGTTTTGAAAGTTAAATTTTGAGTGATCTAAAATTTTCAACTAGTCTAACAGAATTACCATTTTCCAAAATTTTTTTTAAGCTAGCTATCCCTAACCTTTATTCAACTCTAATTGCTTCATTAACGGTTATTTTTGATCTTTGGTATGTTGGCCAAATAGGAATTTCACAATTAGCAGGTGTTGCCTATATTTTCCCAATTTATATGCTTACCAGTATGTTGTCTAATGGAGCTTTTGGAGGTGCAGTCAGTGGTGCTACAGCAAGAGCTTTTGGGAGCAGAAATATATTTCTAGCGGAATGTATTTTTAGATCTGCTATTCTTATTGCCTTGATTGGTTCTGTTATAATGATGGGCATTTTTTTTACTTTTGCAGAAATGTTTTTTAAGTTTTTTGAAATCAATCAAGAAGTAACTTTTTCAGCTTTAACTTATGGGACTATTCTTTTGAATGGAATTTTCTTGATTTGGTTTTTTAATATTATTATCGCTATAACAAGAGGTTCTGGAAATACAATAATACCAGCTATAGGTTGGTCTATTGTTTTGGTTTCACATGTTATTATTGCTAGCTTAAATTTTGAATATAAAGAAGGAATAATTACCTTAATAAATACTGTTGATTTATTTAATGGTAGTTACGTTTTTACGTCACTAGAATGGTCTGTTATGTCTTTGTTAATAGGCTATTTAATAGGTATATTTTTTGTTTGTGGTTTTTACTTTTTTGGGAAGCATTCTTTTACATTTTATTCAAAAGATATTTTAAAATTTAATGGAATAATAAATCTTATAAAATCTGGGTCGTTAGCCAGTTGTCAATCAATTATGACGATTGCGTTAGCAATTTTTTGTACAACTGTAATAAGTATGTTTGGAACAAATTGGACTGCTGGATTTGGAATTGCAATAAGATTAGAATTATTACTTATACCTGTTATTTTTGGAGTTGGTGGAGCTTTAATTGCAATTGTTGGAGCAAATGTAGGAGCTAAAAAGTATTCAAGGGCAGTAAGTATGACCTGGAAGGGGACATTTTTCTCTGTTGTTATAGTAGGCACTATTGGCTTATTTTTTTCTATTTTTCCAAATTTTTGGTCAGATAGTTTCACTGATCTTTTTGAAATAAGAGAAGCTTCAAATAGTTATTTAAAAATAGTTGCACCATTTTACGCATTCTTTGCACTAGGTCTTGGTTTATACTTTACATGCCAAGCATTTAATACATTGTTTTGGCCTGTCATTGGTACTTTAATAAGACTGATTTTTGTTGTTGTGGTGACATTGATTCTATTTTATTTAGAAATTAGCAACCCTCAATCGATATTTATTATCATGTCATCAGGTCTAATTATTTATGGATTATTTATAAGTACAAGCCTTCATTTTGGCCCTTGGAAAAAATATTATAATTAAGGTTTAGCTTGGAATAAACACACCTTTCCCGTCAGATTGAAGATCAAAAAGTTGATAAGCTTCTTTAGCTCTATCCAGTGACCAAGTATGTGTAAATAGTTTATCAACATCAATATTTTTTTCGGCAACAAAGTTTGCGCATTCCGCCTGTCCATGTTTTGAAAAAGTCCAGCTACCTATTAATGTGACTTGTCTTCTTAAGAGATCATTGCTCACGTCTAATGTTACATCTCCACCTTCTCCAACAAAGCATGCTTTTCCCCAAGTCCTTACACATTTAACTGAGTTTGATCTTGCAACAGGTGAAGATGATGCATCAATTGAAGCATGTACTCCAAGGCCATTTGTTAAGTCTTTAATTTCTTTTAAGACGTCATCACTTTTTTCAGGGTTGATTGTTATATCCGCTCCAAATTCAAGAGATCTATCTAGTCTTTGAATATTTGTATCAAGTGCAATAACTTTGGCGCCCATTTTATGGGCTAACATCACTGCAGACAGTCCAACTGGTCCCATACCAAATATAGCAATAGTCTGGCTTGCTCTTAAGTCTAATCTGTCTAGAGCACCCCATGCTGTCCCTGTGCCACATGAGATGGCAGCTCCAGCGATAAAAGAAATATCATCTCTTAATGGAACTATCGTACTTACAGGACATTTCATATATTTTGCATGAGCGCCGTGGCCGGTAACTCCAAAAACAGCTTTGACCCCTTCATCACATAGTTGTTGCCATCCAGTTGAGCAATGTACGCAAGTACCACATCCTTGATAATGATGTTGCATAACACGCATGCCTTTATAAACTAGATTTTTTGGAACGTTTGATCCAGTTTCTACAATAATTCCACAAGGTTCATGACCCGCAATTACAGGTTTATCGTCACCACCAAGTCCCAGGGAAGAAGGGCCTGCATTAGCTCGATAAAATTTTAAATCACTTCCACACATTCCTGAGGCTTGTATCTCTAAAATTACTTCGTCTGGACCTGGAGTAGGATCGTCAAAGTTTTGCAATTCTAGCTTTTTATTACCTAAAAAAACTATACCTTTCATGTTGAATGCTCCTTAGTAAAAAATTATTTTTAATTGCGAAATTTTTGATGACAGCCTTTACAAGTTCCGGCTAAATTACGAAATGCGTTAATTGTCTTGTCTCTATCACTAGTATTTGATTGGTTGATTAGTTCTAAAGAGGCTAGTTCAAAGTTTTTTATAGCTTTACTAAAACCCTCTGGGTTTAACCATATATCAGATGATGCCTCTGATGGGGAAACATCACTGCCCTTAGGGAAAAATTTATGCATTTCCTTGCTCCATACCAAAAGCATTTGAGCTGATTCTTCAATGACTTTAAAATTATTATTTTGCAGTCCAACATTAATTTTTTTCATTAATTGTTTGCTTTCCTTAAATTTATCCATTCTTTCTTTAATTATTCCTTTTGCTCCTTCATGTGCAAATGTATTGGCTGTTGAAAGTAGGATACAAAATAAGAAAATATTTATAAAACTTATTAATTTTTTAATTTTCATTAACTAACACCTATATTATTGATTAATGTAAATTAGCTTAAAACTATTTTAGAGTTAATGTAATTAAAATTTTTTGTAAATTTTAACTTAATCCTCAGTGCTTTATTAGGACATTTATTATTGAAGAATATAGATAAACAAAAAGTAAGTAACATGGATATTCTATATTCATTTTTCTTGCTTGGATTAACATCTTTTGGAGGCCCAGTTGCTCATATTGGGTATTTTAGAAATATTTTTGTTAAACAAAAAAAATGGTTAGACGAAAAAACATATATAGATTTTGTATCTTTATGTAATTTTTTACCTGGTCCCTCATCTAGTCAAGTAGGGATGTCTATTGGATATTATTTTAAAGGCTTTAAAGGTGCACTATTAGCCTGGATTGGTTTTACAGCACCTTCTGCTCTAATTTTAATTGTATTTGCATACACTATTTTAAATTTTGAAAATTCAATTTCTTATGGAATCATTCAGGGATTAAAGGCAATAGTTGTTGTTATTGTCTTTCAAGCAATACTCGGAATGAAGAAAAACTTATTGAAAGATTATTATGGATATTTTCTAACCATTATGACTTCTATCCTTTTAATTTTGTTTCCTTCGTCATTAAATCAATTTTTATGTTTAATTATGAGTGGCATATTTGGAGTATTTTTTTATGAAGATCAAAATAAAATTAAGGAAAAAAATATAAATTTGTCTAAGATTAATTTTCTTAATTATTCTGCTTTAATTTTATTTTTTTCGTTATTGATTTTTCTACCAGTAATAGAAGGTTTTTTTGACTCTAATCTATTAAAAATAGCGAATAGTTTTTATAGAATTGGGTCTTTGGTTTTTGGCGGAGGGCATGTGGTTTTGCCTTTGCTACAAGAGGAATTTGTTACCTCAGGTATTATTAAAGAACATGTTTTCTTGGCTGGTTACGGTGCGTCTCAAGCGATACCTGGTCCATTATTTACGTTTTCTGCTTATTTAGGGATGTTTTTAAAAAGTGGCATTGATAAAATACTATTAAGTATAATTTGTTTATTTTTCATTTTTCTTCCATCTTTTTTATTAGTCACAGGGACTTTGCCATTCTGGCAAAAATTAAGGGAAGTTAATCTATTTAGTAGGTTTTTAAAAGGCGTCAATGCTAGTGTTATAGGTTTGTTAGTTGCTGTTTTATATGATCCAATAATATTATCTTCTTTAAAAAACTTGAATGATGCTAATTTAATCATCTTAGCATCTATAATTTTATTTTTTACAAAAACGCCTCAGTGGTTGGCAGTTTTAATATTGTCTATTTCCGGTTGGGCTATAACATTATAATTATTTTTAATCTTCAACTTGAATGATTTTATCACCTTTCTTAATTATACCGCCTCTTTCAACTGAACAATTCAGACCTGATCTATTATAGAGTGGTAAAACAAGAGGCTTTTGCAAGAGATCTGCTAAATATTTGCATGGAAAATTTAATCTTCCACCTTTTAAAATAACTTCTCCTATTTGGAATGTTTTACCTACTAAATAGTTTAGAGGAACACCGGATGTTGTGAGGTTCCTTCTATGCTCTACTGGTTTTAAAATTATTGGTTTTTCTTGAAGTGGTGGTTGATTAGAAGCTAGTGCCTCTAACACTTCATTTTCAATAAGGGTAATATCTCTTATGTCAGGAATTTTTGAATAAGTTCCATTCTCATTGTAATACCTGTCATTAACAATACCCTTGCCAGCAACTAATTCAGCTTCATCTAACTCAACCATATTGGCAGATGCCATAGGAGCTATGTGAATATGTAGTAAATAACCACTTTCCCAGCGCATTATTTATACCCTCCATAATGAAAAAATAATTAAATCTTAAATCATTTTATATCATTGTAAAATATTTTTTGACAAAAGCTAAAAATCATATAATAGGGAAGAAATTAAACATTTTGTGGGTTAAAATCATGGAAGATAAAAATGTAACTTTAGTTTCAGATCAAAGTAATGAGACTGCTCCAAACCTTGCTGGTAGTTCTATGACAAAGGCTGGAAGATTAGCTATGGAACTATCCCATGAAAAGAAAAGATTAAAGCAAGAATTAGAAGAGCTTCAAACTGAATATGATGAAATTAAACCTACTACTCCTACTGGAACGACAGATTGGTATGTAAAATGGCTTTCAATGCTTTTGGCAGTTGCTGGTATTTTCCTTATTAGTGCTTCATTAACACTTTATGGACAGATTGCGTATGTAATCAGTTGTGTTGGATGGATATATGTTGGAATGCAATGGGGTGATAGAGCAATAATGATTGGATCTGCAGTAAGTTGTACAGCTATAGCGATGAACCTAGTTAATACATTAACCTAAAATTATTTATCTGATTTTCTTTTAAATATAAAGCTTCTTAAAGAATATTGATTTTTTTGATTATTCTTTAATAGGTAATTAGCTACTAACAAACCAAACATTAATGTAATTAATGAAGCTGCATACCAATTTATTTCGGTATTTTTAATTAAGTATGACAAGCAGAAAGGCAATAATAAACATAAAATTAATATAAAAAATTTCATGATTTTATTTTAATTCTATTGTTTTATTAAACAACTTATTAATTAAATTGTTGAACTACACTTAAATATATCAGCAGTTACACTTGATAAAAGATTAGTCTCTTTAATAAGTGTATTACTTACATCATGACTATTTTTCTTTTCAGTTCTATGATTAGTAAATGTAACCTCTTTGTTCTCATTTAAATCTTGTATGCCAATAGCATTACCGCCCATAGTTTTTGCTCTTTTTTTAAGTTCATACATAAGCTCGTCATAACTCAGACTGCCACCTACTTTTACTCGAATAATACTAATACAATCTGCATTTCCCTTAAGAAATTTAGTTGAAGAAAAATTTATATTTTTAAAGGTGTTTTGGTCAAATGTTTTAATTTTGTTAGGTTTTGTGTTGGGCTTAATTAAACTTGTTAGTTTTTGATCTGATATTGTTTCAGTATTAGCTGAGATATTTTGTGTCTCACTAGGATTTAATACAATACTTTGACCATATCTTGACACGTAAGAAGATCCTTGATGGCAACTAGATAATAAAAGTATAAAAATTATTGATTGTATTACTTTGATCATTATTATGCCCTCAAATTAATTACTATATTTACTTACGTCTTATATCCCAATATATTTAACGAAATAAAATTATATACGGTATATTAACTAACTTTATAAGTAGGATTTTATATGAAGGTTATAAGGTGGACATTAGGAAGGTTAATTATTCTTTTAGATTTTATTTTTTCTCCTAAACCAATATTGAGGGATAAAACGTCTCAAGATTTAGTAAATACAGTTACAAATACTTATAAATTATACCAATATTACGCTTGTCCATTTTGTGTAAAAGTTAGACGTTTCTTAAGAAAGGAATCCATTAACATTAAATTTATTGATGCTAAAGATGAGTTTCATAAAAAGGATTTAATCCAAAATGGTGGAATACTTAAAGTTCCTTGTTTAAGGGTAGAATCAAAAAAAAATCAAGTTAAATGGATATATGAATCTAATGAAATAATTAATTTTATTTCTCAAGAAATAAAAAGTATATAAGTCAATTTTTACATTTAAAGTTGCTTACAAAAAATTTACCTACTACTTTATTAGCTTCAAAGCTCATGAATTCAGCGTTATCAATAATAAAATTAACAATAGATAATCTAATATTTTTGATAGATACGTTTTCAGGAATACATATATTTGTGTTTTCTTTTTTTAAACTATAAATGACATCGTTTATAGCTATTATATAGCCATCACAAATGCCTTGCTCATACAAATTTTCACTCTTGCAATAAGTCATAAATTGAGCTGTAGTAAAAAAAAGATTATTTGAAGCTGCGTATGTTTTAGTTGAAATAAAACATATTATTAACAATATGCTAATTTTTTTTACCATGACATACCTAACGAAAATTTTCCCATACTATAATCTCCAGAAACAGCGCTTCCTAAAGAAAAGTCCATTGGCAAATGAAATCCATCATAAATTCCAACAAAGTTTAACCCAAAAGCAAATTCATTATTAGTAGATGCGCTACTCAAGTTAAGAGAATGCTTGTTGCCATATAATGGTAATCTAGTGTCAAGCGCAGTTGCCATAAGACTCACTCTATCTGCGTATCTTCTTGTGGCGGCATGGTTGGCATCAGTGGGCTCTTGTATTATAAGGTCTCCCATAATGGTTGTCGTATCTGTAGCATTTTTTCCAATTTGCACATGACCTGTTGACGAAGCCATTATATCTTTTCCATATGTAGACGAATCGTAAAAAAGCATTGAATTACTTCCAATATGAACCACGTCATTAACAGTGTCCTTATATAAAAAATTTTCACCACTACTATCTTGAAATGTATTAGCCTTAATAGTATTGGCAGTTAATGTATTGAAACCGCTAATATTACTCGTTCCATCGACTATTACAGCTTTTCCGGCACTAACAGTCCCAGGGGTCACGTCATCAATTGTCTCTAATTCACTTTCTAAAATATTTGCGTTACCAATTATCAAAGAACCATTAGCAGTAATATTACCTGTGCTTGTAATGTTACCAGAATTTATAGTGCCTAGGCCTGAGACATTTCCATTTGTATCAAATGTATAGTTGCCGTCAGAGAATGAACCAGTTATTACTAAATTATCATTAATTGAAACGGTATTACTAGAAAAGTCACCATAAATTAATGGTGTGTTAGTTTTGCTGTTATCAATATATAGTTTATTAGAAACATTGCCGGACGTAGGTCCAGCTTCATAACCAACAAATACATTTCCAGAACCTGTTACATTAGTAGCGCCAGCTTTGTAGCCAATTGCTGTATTATTATTTCCTTGAGTAACTGCAATAAGACTATCTGAACCCACAGCTGTATTATAACTTCCCGAAGTAATCAGTCTTCCAGCTTCATAACCTACAATAGTATTTGCGTCTCCAGTTGTAATTTCTGTTCCCATTGCATGATAACCATGAGCAGTATTAAAATTTGCTTGCCCCGTTGTTATATCAGGAAATAGCGTACCTCCTGCACCACTATCTGAACCACAATTGTCGGTTTCTGTACAAGTGGCATAGGCTGAAAAATCAGTCATAACACTCATAGTCAAGTAAATGATAATTAATATTTTAAGTGTAATTAAAGCCATACATATAATACGTCAGCAATAATATTTTGTTAAAGTTTATATTGTTACATAAACATCATATCTTATTGTTTTGCCTAAAATTTGATGGGAGCAACCTTTAATGTTATCTAAAGTCTCTGCATATCTTGGTTGTTTAATAACAACTCTTTTTGAAGCATTATTTAATGCTACATTAATCAACTCAACGTGATCTGAATCTGAGCCTACAACCTCTCTTACTAATCTCATATCATTTTTAACTAAAGCTGATTTTTTTCTGTCTTTATACATAGTGTCAATTAATATAACCTCTGGCGCAATATTAGGAAGAATATCTTTAGAATCTCCAAATAATAAATTCATCCTATTTACTATTTTACTTATTTCTCCACCATATAATTTTGCTTCTGAAATAGCAGCTTTTAAAAGATCATATATTTTTTCTGAACGTTCAATTAATGTCACATTTGCCCCAAGTGAAGCAAGGATAAAAGCATCATATCCTAACCCAGCAGTTGCATCTATAATGGTTCTGTTTTTATTAAATTTGAACCCGACTGCTTTTGCTAAATTCTGACCTCGACCTTTTCCATATTTTAATCTATGTAAAATTGGACCTTCAATAAAAGAACATTTAAGCATTATTTTATTATAAATTTTAAATTCATTTTTTAGAATTTTTAATCTTTTTCAATTGGTAAGTTTTCATCTATTGCCCACTCGCTTAAAGAGTTATCATAAATCATTATATCTTCAAAACCTAATTGATATAAAACAAA
>ERZ1047472.1829-NODE-1829-length-15898-cov-32.712744_pt1 | contig 15898 bp, 10 predicted proteins | sample MGYA00383095_ERZ1047472 | MGnify/ENA primary metagenome ERZ1047472 (study PRJEB29581, sample SAMEA5548365) | metagenome | biome: marine; feature: coastal; material: water | depth 1 m | study: Short-term variability in the microbial, nano- and picoplankton... | reverse complement strand
AGCCAACGAGGCTCAGTAACAACTTCGTCCGCGGTTACTCAGAGCTTGAAGTGGTGGTTAAGCGGCAATGAGGGTTACGTGACTTTTTGGCCACTGCCTTTCGGTGGTAGCGGCAAGTCACCACACCACGCGACAACTCAGCGGGTCGAAAAATAAAAATTAAATGAAAACAGAAGCTTAAGGATTTGGTAGGACCAGGCGGATTCGAACCGCCGACCTCTACCATGTCAATATAGACGGGTACACAAACATACACAGCTCACCACCGAGGTTAACATCTAAGTATCCAGATGGTTTGGTTTCGAAATGCAAAACCCTACCTGCCAGTCGCTGCCAATTAAATACCCCGTTGATTTTTATGCTGATAATCTATCGCAAGCTGGTTGCGAGGTGTTCGTCTAATATTGTGAGACGAGTGCGTATTGAGACAAACCCAATTCTAAATAATCAATAGAGCCCAAAAGTCGATTGGCCCTATCCATCAACTGGACGCTGATACAATTTACTGACCTAAGATCTTTTCCGGGCGAGGGTTTAAGTTGTCTTTTGATTTGGCTTAATCAAAACTCTTACCTCATCGCTATTTAAATGCTTTTTTATGTTGGGTTATTTTAATAATGAGTTTGGGGAGCTTCCAATGGGTTTTGTGCGATTACTTTTTTTAATGGCCTTCGCGTCAACAAGCTTCGATACCGGTGCGAATCAAACGCGGCAAGAACCTAACGTTGGCGCAACATCGATAGAGACAGCCATCAATCGACGCTCAGTTTCTGAAGGTTGCACGATGGACACCGATAGCAGGCACACTCAGTTAGAGAGTGGAAAGCACACTGTAAATTATCAGGCAATTGAACGTTCTTTTTACTTAAGCGTTCCAGCGTCTGCAAATATTAACGCTCCCAGTCCAATGGTCCTGATCTTTCATGGGTGGGGAGGCGATGGAAATGAATTCCTGCAAAGTGATCTGGTGATCCGAGAGGCGAATCGTCGTGGCTATATTCTTGTCGCCCCCACAGGGCTTGGATCGGGAGCGCCTGATCATTCACTGAACTCTTGGTCATTTAAAGGGTCCATGAGTGGACTAGATGGCGATGGGGGCAAAGGCCTCACAGGTAGTATTTGTGACTATCAAGTCACCAAGGATTACAACTACGCTAGCTGCTCTGAGGTGGCGGAAAACAGTTGCTCGTGGACGCAGTGTCAGCAGAGTGATGTGGGTTTTGCATTGGCACTAGCGGAATACGTCGGCGAAAAACTCTGTGTCGATAAAAACAATATATTTGCGACGGGGGGTTCAAACGGAGGGATGTTTACTTGGGAGCTAGGGCAAAATTCTGCCTCCGCGCCGGCTTTTCGGGCCATTGCCCCGATTATTGGTCTACCTCACAGGGGGTATTCGAGTAGTCAGGGCAAGAACACTTCGTTACCCGTACTGCTTATTACTGGTACAGAAGATGCAACTGTGCCGCCAGGTGAGTGGGGTGTCGACGGCTACACCACAACCTCTGACGGAGACGCTTTTTTCTATGAGAGCGCTACCGCAATAACAAAAGCATGGGCGTCCGCACACGCTTGTAATATAGATTCAGCAGCCATGGTCTTTGATACTGACTACCCTGCTGCAGACTGTCGGACGTTTTGTGGCAGTGATAGTCATTGGCCGGAAGTGCTCGACTGTCGCGCCGATATGGCACACACCTATGAGTTGGAGTGGGTTTGGCCATTAGTTATGGATTTTTTCGATCACCACTCTGCTCCGAGTATTCGTTAATCCCTACACATCAGCCCGCGTGTCAGCCGCAGCTGAATTTCAATCTGGGTAAAAAATGGGATTGTGGAACGAAGACATTCGCTGATAGTTTTGTGTTTCTCGTGAGCGCACAAGGTGAAGAATATGCGAGCGAAACGTTCAAAGTTACCCCCGTTAACCGCCCTGCGCGCTTTCGAGGCCGCTGCTCGGCGCTTGAGCTTCAAGGACGCAGCGATTGAGCTCTGTGTTTCGCAGTCAGCAGTTAGTCACCAGGTAAAACTTCTGGAAGATTTTCTAGGACTGCCTCTGTTTCGCAGGAAGTCGCGCTCAGTGGAACTTACCCCCAAGGGTATTATCTATTACCCGATACTTTCTGCTGCGCTCGATAACATCGCTGAGGCTACCGAGACGATTAGAAGGGACGCCAGCATGCGCAAATTGAAATTGCACGTGTACTCAACGTTTACTATCCGATGGTTGTTGCCGCGCTTACATAAATTTTCCGCTGAATATCCAGATATTGAGATTCAGTTGTATACGGCTCAAAACGACATTGATTTTCTCCAGACCGATCTCCACGCGTCGATTATGGTCAGCGACACTTCGCAAATAGATGTCCATTACGAGCCGCTATTCAGAACGGAACTTTTCCCGGTTTGCAGCCCAAATTTCTATGATACACATCGTGAGCAACTATCCACCGGTGAGCTATCAAGACTGAATGTTTTGAATGTTTTTTTGTCTCCAGATGATTGGCCCACGTGGCTGGATTCGAATGGCTACTGCGATATTGATCCTAGCTTGGGTCTGCAGTTTGACAGCTACGAGGTTGCCCTGGCAAGTGCGGCACAAGGTATGGGCATTGCCATGGGGCAGCAGCCTTACGTTGAGGACGATTTGGTAAAGGGGAACCTAGTTGAGGTATTCCCGGAGCGCCGGGTTGCAAATCCTAAAATGTGGTATTTGGCTTGCAAGAAGGGATACGAGGCGCATGAGCGCATAGTGTGTTTTTCGTCTTGGCTGAAGACGCAAATTGATGCCGACGCGCCGCTATTGAATGCTAAACGAGTCACTCAGGCGTGAATTTAATTGATGCCCTTATGAAAAAAATTTAGCTGTTCATTGAGGTGTTTTGAGTTAAAAAAGGAGAATCGGAGAGCTTTTTTGAGCGTCTTGTTGGTTTGGTCTTTCGCAGTATGCTGTCCTGCTTTGAGAATAAAAAATGAATAAAATCAGAACGGTAGATACAACTTTTACAGACGCGAGTGATCAACTTCATGGGAGGATTTTGCTCATGCTAGCCGTACTCGCGTTACATATTGGTTTTGCTGAATCGGTTCGGGCAAGCATGGTTTCCCATGATCTCGTTTTTGCGGGCGAGTCGAGGCATTATTTTGTCTTCGTGCCTTCTTCATATGACATCCAAACGCCTTTGCCTGTTGTTTTTGGTCTTCATGGATATACGAGTACGGCGACGGGCTTTGCCACTGCACATGGTCTGGACCACCATGCGGAAAAGCACGGTTACATTGCGGTGTTTCCTCAGGGGTCTTCCTTTACCGCGAACGAAGCTGAAACATCGGACTCGCAGCTCATAACATCATGGAACGATATGGCGGCAAACCTCGCCGACAAAGGCGATACCCTCCACTGTGTAGCCGAGAGCTTCACATATCCCTGCCCACCAAATTGCGAATCATGCAGTAGTTGCATGTGGACATCTTGCGGTGACGATCTCGAATACCTCAATAGAGTGCTTGCCGACATAAAGGCGCGATACCAAACGGATTCCAGCCGTTACTATGTATTGGGTGTAAGTAACGGTGCAATGATGGCCTTGCGGTGGGCCTGTGATAGCAGTGAACATTTTGCAGCTGTGGCTTCGATCATTGGTCAGCTTGCCCCCGGATTTGCCTGCCAGCCATCCACAAAGTTACCGCTTATACATTTAACAGGTGCGCTTGATGATGTGGTGCGTGAGGACGGCAAGCCGGCGAGTGATGGTTTTATGTACGAGACAGCGGAGAAAACGCAAGCGTTGTGGGCGACTGCACTTGGCTGCCGCAAGAAAACCAGTTGGCGATCGGAAGATCCGCGGGCACAAAACTTGAACTGTCGTGCATGGAAGGATTGTGACGCGCCATCACATGAGGTGGTCGGGTGCTCTGATCCCGCCGGAACGCACCAATGGCCTGGTGCTCGCACGGGTAATATGAGCGCCGTTTGCGTGACGTCAATTCAGCGCAAATTCTTTCCCGGACAGCCAGAATGTATGTCAGCATCAGCCATTGAAAACATGGACTGGGGTGTTGATCTCGTCTGGCGTTTTTTCAATCGTTATCGACTAGATCCGAGGGGCGTGTCTGTAAGCAGTGGTTAGGAGATGTAATTTTGGACATCGGTGTTGAATATAAACATTTAATGGCGATCGATGAGGGAGCACTACGCGAGGTGATACTGGCGCAACCTGATCTTGCTTGGAAGGAGCAGCCGCTTAGGCAACAGAACTATGAGGTGCACCGTGATACGGAATCTATTGTCCTAATGTTTTGTGACGAAGCTTGGCCAGATGGAGAGGTATACCAGGAAAAAGGCTGGGATCGACTTAACGAAGTAGCAATGCCGCTCATGCGTTCGATATTAGATGCCCATTACCCGCCCGGAGGCACGATCGTTAGAGCGATGGCCGCGAAGCTTAAAGCGGGTGGGCGTATTGTACCTCACCGCGACACGCTACCTTCGTTTTGTATAGGGCATAGAATACATATACCCATTACGACAAATAATGGGGTTCAATTCAATATTGGTGGAAAGCCCTGTCGATTGGAGATGGGAAATGTTTATGAGATCAATAATCAATCTCGGCATTCAGTCATGAACCTTGGCCGGGAAGATCGCATCAACTTTATTTTTGATTACGTACCTCCCCAGAGTCCGCAGCGAAACCAATGACGACAAAACAAGAGAGTCTCTCTATTGCGCTGGGCTACATGCGGGAAAATAGACCGCTTAGAACCGAAGAGCAGTGCCGTGATTTTTTAGTCGAGTCACCTGGCTGTACTGATCACATTAGGTTGCTTGCCAATGCGCTTACTCGGCAAAAAAGGCTTATAGAGGCCGAGGACCAAATAAGGTTCGGGCTGTCGATAGAGCCCGAATTCCCACAGTTGCACGAAGATTTGGGCAGTGTTCTTGCTATGCAAGGGAATATGGAAGCCGCGGTCGCGTCATTTGAACACGCTATTGCGCTCCAGCCCGCTTTGCCTTTGGCCCATAAAAAGCTCGCACAGGCATTACACGCGCTGGGCCGTCAATCAGAGGCTGGTGAGGCGCTTTCTACCTACATGGGAAGTGATAAAGAACGCAAGTTGGTATTCGAGGCTGTTGAGCGCCTTCGTAATGGAGACAATGACGCCGGCATCGAGGCGTTTAAGACAATTCTTCGGCAGTACCCTAGCTCGGTTAACGCCATGAGGCACTTGGCGAGTTGTTATCTTAGTAAAAAGGTGCGGTTAGAGGATGCCGAAGCACTTGTGCGACGAGCGACGCAGTTGGCACCTGGCTTCGCTGGTGCTTGGATGACGTTGGCATCAGTACTGCTAGAAAAGAGTAATACAGTTGAGGCGATCAAGGCCTACAAGGAGGTTACGCGCCTCGAACCCAATAACTCAGAGTCTTGGGCTGGTTTGGCGAATGCGCTAGCAGTAGCCATGTACCCTGAGGAGGCGACCGAGGTATTCAAGCGCTCTCTGGCGCTAAATCCGAGTGTTCCCGGTGTTCAGATGGGTTACGGACATGTACTCAAAACGATCGGGAACCAAGAGGAAGCGCTCAGAGCTTATCGCGCGGCAATTGCGGGTCGGCCGGATTTTGGTGAAGTGTATTGGAGCATGGCAAATCTCAAGATTTTCAATTTCGAAGATGAAGAGGTTGAGAAGATGCTCGCACAGGTTGAGCGGGACGATATTTCAGAGTCGGCAATTGTGCATTTTCACTTTTCTTTGGGTAAGGCACACGAAGATAAAAAGGACTTTGATAATGCGTGGCGGCATTACCACACAGGCAATCAGCTCAAACGTGGAAGTGTTGAACATGAGCCATTGGAGATGCAGTCACGCTTCGATGCGATTAAAGAGACTTTCAACGCCGACTTTTTAGGTGTAAGGACGAATCAAGGATTTGAGGCAAATGATCCTATCTTTATCGTTGGATTACCTCGATCTGGCAGTACGCTGGTCGAGCAGATCATCGCCAGCCATTCGCAAGTTGAGGGAACGTCTGAGCTGCCCATCATCAGTGGCATCAGCGCCTCCATCGGTCGGTATCGAACTGATGGCCGATTTTTTCCAGAGGCGGTACAAGACCTGAGAGCAAGAGATTTGCGTGCTTATGGTCAGCAGTACCTCGAAGAGGCCGAACGCCATCGCGTATTAAAGAGACCATTATTCACCGATAAATTACCCAATAATTATCCATTCGTCGGGCTGATCCACCTTATTTTACCCAATGCAAAGATTATTAACGCGCGCCGCCACCCTTTTGACTCCTGCCTTGGTGGCTACAAGCAATTGTTTGCGCAGGGGCAAAATTTTACTTACGACATGCTGGACTTGGCGCACTATTACCAGCAATACCACGAGATGATGAATCATTGGCACGAGGTGCTACCGGGTAAGGTTTTAGATGTTCACTACGAAGAGACGGTTTCCGATTTGGAGGGTCAGGTCAGAAGAATCCTTCATCATTGCGGGCTGCCTTTTGAAGAATCTTGTTTGCGTTTCTTCGAAAATGATCGGGCAGTAAAGACAGCCAGCTCTGAGCAGGTCAGACAGCCTATTTATAAGGGTGCGCTGGGAACATGGCGACGTTATGAGGCCCATTTGGCAATGTGGCAGGATCAACTTGGTTACATCGTAGATAGTTTGCCTGAGACGGTTCGACGCGCTGGCTTGTAACGCGTGGCAATTGTGCGGCCGTCGATTCTGAGACGCATAAGGCGGAGCTGCGCGAGAGGGGGTTAGATTCATGAAATTATTTTGCGGAGCCCTGCTATTTCTTGGTTTGAGTGGTTTTCTGGTAGCGTGTGTCGAGCTGCCGGGTGCATTGGAAATGCAAGGTTCTGTGGATTCTCAATCGCATACTGTTCGTATCCGCAGTGATCAGCGCGCACAAGTAATGGACGGATTTGGCGCCTCAGACGCCTGGATCATCGATCCGATGATTCGAAACTGGTCGGAGCAAAAAAACCAAAAAGCTATTAACAGACTGGCTGACTTGCTTTTTGACGATCAAAATGGCGTCGGCCTTTCAATGTGGCGTTTTAATATCGGTGCGGGTAGTGCAGAGCAGGGCGCAAAGAGTCGCATTCCTGATCCGCTGCGGCGCGCAGAGTTGTTGATAAGCGAGCCGGGCGGCATTGTTGATCACTCAAAGCAGATGGGTCAGATTGCATTTGCACAAGCCGCCGCGAAACGCGGTGTCAAAGACATGATTGCCTTCGTGAATAGCCCCCCCACCTGGGCGACAAAAAATGGACTCGCTCATCCAGGCTCGTCGGACGACGTATCCCTGATAGGGAGTACCAATCTTGATCCCGCTAATCACTTATCGTTTGCGCGATTTCAGGCCGATGTTGTGCGCTATCTCCGTGATGTCAGGGGCTTGCCCATCAAATATTTGAGTCCTATTAATGAACCCACTTGGCACTGGACCGACCAAACTCAAGAGGGCAATCGCTACAACAATCGGGAGGTGCGCGACGTGTACCTAGCGACGCATCTTGCCCTGTTAGACGCTGGATTAAAAAATGTTGTAGAAGTTGATGCCGGTGAATCAGTGGAGTACCTCGCTGCACTCAGTGATCAAGTCGTAACTGAGTTCTCGGGCAAGCCTTATTCGGCGGGCGTGAACGGTTTGGGGTTGGGTGATTATCGTGATTACGTCAATTTACTTCTGGGCGATGCTGAACTACGACAGGTTGTTGGAAATAAAATTTCCTTGCATGGCTATTGGTCGGACGCGCTCCCAGAGCGGATTACTGATCTCAGACGCTTGGTGAAAAGAGAGGTTGCGGAAACATCACCGGATGCCCGTATCTGGATGAGCGAGCTATGTGTGCTGGGACCCGCCGCCGGTGTGAGACCGTTTGATGGCCAAGGGTTTGACATCAATGACATGGATTACGCGCTTCATATTGCCCGCATTATTCATCACGATCTTGTTGATTTGGAGGCGACAGCTTGGATGTGGTGGCTGGCAGTTACGGCTTATGACTACAAAGACGGCCTCTTGAAAGTAGACCGTGCGCTCCGAGCTGAATCGCTTGAGGCGTCAAAGCTGATGTGGGCATTGGGTAATTTTTCGCGATTTATTCGACCCGGATTTCAACGCATTGAAACTGACTTCATATCTCGGGAGTCGCCGGTGGGAGCGGCTTCAGAGCTATTGGTTTCTAGTTATATCAGCAGCAGTGGCTCTGATTGGGTCACTGTGATTGTGAATCTCTCAGAGAAGTCACAGGTCGCCCGTATTGAGTTGGAGTCAACTCCGACCAAGTCAGTATCACCAACGGCTAATGGTGACTGGGATATCTATCTCACCGATGAGGCTAACAACCTGACCTGGGTCGGTCGCACCAAAAAAAGCAAGGTCACACTTCCCGCGCGGAGCGTCGCCACGTTGACCCGAAGTGAGCGGCATGAGGGGTAACTGCGACAGTATAAATAAGACGCAAAGAGTAAACGTTATCGGCTTACGCGGGTGGAGACGTGCGAAGTCAGGGGGGTGAGCCAGCAAGAGCCTCAGGGAGGATAGCGCAGTAGGAGGACTGAGACCTGCCTAGACGATCATTAGTCACAGGCTCATCGTTTCGAGAGAACTCATGCTTTATAAAACGTGGGTTGTTCGACGGTTGCTAATTAGTAGCTTTGTTGTCAAGACATGCTTGGGTGAGTTGTAACTGAGGTTTGATGAAGAATGGGTGCCGAATAGGGGTTAATGGCAATTTGTTGGTGTGATGAGCATACGACGGATGTGCTATCGCGAAGAGCAACCCTCTGACGGAGGTTGCGAGGGGAGCGCTTATAAAAATGCGGAATTCCGCGGGAAATCAGCTAAGGCTGGAGACTAAATTCAGTTATGGGCTCGGTGCTTTAGGTAAGGACTTTGCCTGCTCGATCGTTTACATCTTCCTTATGTTTTACTACACCGATGTGGCGGGTGTACCCGCCGTCTTTGTCGGAACGCTCTTTTTAGTCGCTCGAATACTTGACGCGATAACAGATCCGTTAATGGGACTTGTGGTCGATAATACACGTAGCCGGTTCGGTAAATTTCGCCCCTGGATTGTCGCTGGAACCGCAGTTAACTCGGTAGCCTTGTTGGCGTTATTTTCAGCGCACGAATTCACCGGGTCGGCACTGCTTTTATTCGTCACCCTTACGTATCTGCTCTGGGGTATTACTTATACGATCATGGATATTCCGTTCTGGTCCATAGTCCCGGCGTTATCTTCCTCGCGTGAGGAGCGTGAAAGGTTGGTGGTTTGGCCACGTCTATTTGCGAGCTTTGCTTGGATGGTCATGGGCACCTATGGCCTCGCAACGGTTGCGTATCTCGGAAATGGGTCGGAGGGGGAGGGCTTCTTCAAGCTATCGGGGGCGATTGTTCTCGTGTTTATGGCTTCTGCCGCAATTGTGTTTTCGAGAGTCAAAGAGCAGGTAGATACCAAGATCGCACCTGAGAGATTCAACATCAGTGAGGTTTTCAGTTTGGTGCGCAGCAATGATCAGCTAGCATCGCTGATCGGATGTGTTTTGTCCTTCAATATCGCGACCCAACTCGTTGGTGGTTTTGCGATCTACTATTTCACTTACGCAATTGATAAACCCGAGTTATTTCCCATGTTTGCCTTGGTGTCAGGTATAGCGGAAATGCTGGGGGTTTTCTTGTTTCCCTGGCTGTGTCGATATTTGCCGCGAGGGATCACCTGGTATATTGCCAGCTCATTTGCAGTGGCGTGCAGCGGCATCTTGTTGGTGGGGAGTATTTTAGTCCCAAGCAGCGGCTTGCTTGTCGCTATTGCTGGCGCAGCCCTCAAATTTGGTGGTGGTATCTCTAATGGCCTAAGCACGGTCATGCTTGCGGATGTTGTTGATTACGGTCACTACAAGACAGGTAAAAGAAGCGAAAGCATCATATTTTCCGTGCAGACTATGCTGGTAAAATTTGCGGCCGCATTCTCAGGTTTCTTCATTGGTGTGGGGCTGACACTTATCGGTTATGTACCCAACGAGGTGCAAGCTGATATGACGATTTTCGGACTGAGAGTGCTGATGATTGCCGTGCCCGCTTGTTTTTTAATGATCAGCATCTGGATTTATAGGAGCACGTTTCGCTTACACGGCCCTCTGTACTCTGAGGTTGAGGCGTTTATGGCTCGATATTAAATTAACTGAGCCGGTTTAAACGTTTCGTTAGGGACATCGTTTTAGACTGCAGCACGCTCGTCCTCAATGTCTTCGCCATCAAACTCCAGTCGATCTAGTGCGGCCATATCTCCAGACCATGTATTGCGTTTCTCACATCGCGACTGATTGCCACCTCAACAACCCTTTTGTTTTCTCGCAGATCGTAGATGGAAACAGTTGAAGGTGAGCTGCCTCCTGCCACGACTGAATCTGTTACCTGGCATAAACCGCGGGCAAAACGCGGACGTGCGACTTCCCCATCATTGGCCCATAGGTGCGTCATTTCCTCGTCCCCATAGATCGGAACTTCGATGGCACGATCCTCGTCGCCCTCTCCTCGGCCAGTGTAGCGAACAACATTAGCTTCACTGTCGTTAAATAAAACACCGTCTCTGAAGGGTTGGGCGTTGTGTGTGCCGTTTGGCAACGTTACCGCCATGGTAATTGTTTTACCGTTGTAATGAAGCATCCCGCCTGTTCTGCGACCACCGATATACATGCCGGCAGCATTGCAGTGAACGTTGTTGATGTGCATACGGTTCAGCATCATTGGACCATCGTCACTTGTGGGATCAAAGCGCGCTGCTCTGAAACGGTACTGGTTCTCTTGTATCTGCATCCCCCAATCGAACACTGCAGTGTCGAGATTAAATCCAAGGATGCAGTCGAAGCCTGTCGACGTAAGGAACAGTGTTCGGCCAAAAATCGAGATTTCGTGGCAATGCTTGAGATATTGGTTACGCCACGACCCCAATAGTTTGAAACTTTTTGAATAAGCAAAAAGTTCATCGCTTGCGGCCACGTAGATTTGTTCATCGTCAAAGGCAATTCCGCGCAGCCCCCGATCGGCCCCGCGACCCGCCCAGTCAATATTGCCTGTGTTCCAGTCTAGGACCTGATCGACCTGCTCAGTCTGAAGATCGATTATATAAAGACCGCCATGACTCTCGCCCTGTTGGCTCCCGCGAACGACTGAAGTGGTGATTAATTTCAATTATCGCTAAAAGAATAATTCAGAGTGAGCCAAATAGTGCGTGGTCGATCTATATTTCGAACGTTATGCCATCGCGGGTCACCAAAAAGATCAGCCGATCCGTTGTCAAAATTATTCACCCAACTATAGGTTCGTTGGTCAAATAAATTCTCTACGAAGAGCGTCGCCCACCAATTTCCGTCATTGGGTTCATAAGCAACCGATAAATTGCTGTAGTCCCACGCTTCTGCGAGCCCGGTTCGATCATTCGAGAGAATGGAACCCGTTGAATTCCATGTCTCTGCTTGGTAGGCAATGTCGTAGTGGAGAGACAGCGTTCCTCCAGCTAGATCCGGAATACTGTAGTCGACACCTAAAAATGCTTTTCGCTCAGGCGAACCTGGCATAGGCATGCCATTCCGCGTCACGATACTACCCGGATCATTAGGATCGTAAAAATCACCCGAGAATTCGGGAGATGCTGCAAAAGCTGACATCGACAAGTAAAGTTGGTCGGAAACCTCCCATTCGACCGCTACCTCGAGACCGGTCGTCTCGGCGCCTTCACCATTCACCTTACCGTTTAGCCACCAGGTTCCGTTGATACCAAAAGTTTCTGATTGATAATCAGACCATTTCATGTGAAAAGCGGACATATTCAGCTGCAGCGAATTATCTATCCACTGACTTTTTAGACCGATCTCGTAGTTATCTAGGAAATCAGGGTCATATTGTTTGGGTACGAGGCCCGTCGCTGCTGCCCTGGGGCTATTTTGGCCCCCTAGGCGAAAGCCCTGGCTATGCAGAGCGTAAACCATTTTGTCGTCATCTATCTGGTAACGTGCTCCGAGCTTGTAAATCATATCGCTGTTGTCACCAACACCGTTGAATGCCCCGTCTGTCCCAAAACCCGTCGAAAATCCGGGAGAATTTCCGGCTGCAAAACCAGGGAGGCCCTGAGGGAACTGAAAACTCTCGAATTCGTTGCGCTCGAAGTCCGCCCAACGGGCGCCAGCTGTTACCGTCAGTTTTTCCGTCACATCGTAGTCAAACTCACCAAACACGGCTAATTGCTCTACGGTGCGATCGAGCGTATTTGAGTAACCGATGTCAGTTGGCGCCAAGGGGTATTGAATCGCTTCATTGTAAGCTGCATTGTAATAGGCATAAGCGTTTGCAGCTGCGAAGGCCGTCGTTCCAGCAAAGCCAGGTACGTGGGTGTAATAAAACCACTCATCGTAGACATCTTCGTAATACGCACCCAAGACCCAATGAAAGCGGCCATCTGTGTCCGTGTTTGATGTCAGCCGGATCTCAAGGGAGTCACGTTCTTGATTCTGGTCATTGATGATGCTCGCGGGGAGGTAGTTGTTGTAATACAGCGGGAAGTTATTGTAGTTCGCGTAGTTTGGATCGTACGCGTTATAGAGCTCCTGATAGAGCCCGAAATTGTAGCGGTCGCGTTGTTGTGAGTAAGTATTTCGGTCCGATTCGTAGGCAATTTTACGATCAAAGTGCGCATAGGTCATGGAGAGGTCAGCAAAGCCCAGATCACCATCAATGGTTATCGCACTGGAGTACCAATCTTCATCGCGGTATTCATCGACAAATCGAGTGATTTTGAAATCGCCTAAGTAAGGATCTGACTCCCAGCTACCGTCGCTTTCATTACGCTCGGTGATGATTGAGAAAAGTGCCTGCCAGTTATCGTTGATGTTCCATTTAAGTGCCGCGCGACCACCTTGCAAATTCCAGGTATTGAAGTCCTCTTCAACGACATCAGCATTATCAAAATTTCCTTTCAGGCTGCTACCTAAGACATTATCGACAAAGCCACCGTGGCTTTTGCTGTAGCCCACCAGTCGCAGTGACAAGACGTCATCGATTAGGGGAAGGTTTAGCACCGCCGCCCCTTCGTAGCTATCGTCGCCACCACTTGTAGTCGCAACAGACGCCTCAATATTTCCGTAAACCCCATCGAAATCAGGTTTGTTCGTGATCATACGGATCGTGCCAGTTTGCGAGCTCGACCCAAACAGCGTGCCCTGTGGTCCAGGAAGCGATTCTATCCGCTCCATATCCACCGAATTGGGACCAACCTGCTGAGAAATGCTGGTCATGGGCTGCTCGTCTAGGTACACCGCAACTTGCGAGTCAGTGCGAAACTGATCTGAGCCCGTCGATATGCCTCGCATCACCAGTTGATTCCTACCGGGCTTGGTCGCCTGCATATAAACACTAGGGAGCGCTCTAACGTAGTCCTCCATTGAGTCCAGGCGCAGCCTCTTTAAGTCCTCTTCCGTGAATGCACTGATGCTTTGCGCAACATCTTGCAGATCGAGTTCGCGCTTCGTAGCAGTGACCACGACTTCTTCAATGCCGTTGGTATCTTGTGCTAAGACATTTGTTGGATACAGTACAGATGCAACCGCGGCAGCAAGAGGGGTGATAGAAAACGTAGTAGCTTTGACTAAATTTTTCATGACTCTACCTTTATTTATCAGCTCATTAGGCAATTTATCGTAGAAAATGTAACACAACAATCGTTATGCATGGATGAGAAAAATTCATTCAAACAGCTAGTACAGTGAATAAATGTTTGTCACTTAATAGATCTTGAACAAGTCCGCATGGGGTGGGCGTGGGATAAAGTTATACAAAATCTGATTACTGAGGTTAAGTAAAAAAATGAGACGCATTATTTGGTTGATTACCGCGCTGTTTGCAATGACGGATGCGTGGGCATCCATGCCTACTGAGATGCTCAACGACCGCCGTTTAATCGATATTGACGACCAGTTTGCGTTTTCAAACCTAAGTACTCCTGTGCTGACGCCCGACGGTGGCTCCCTATTTTTTGTGGTCGAGCAGATCGATTATCAAGCGGGATTATCTCATTTTCGAATAATGCAAAAATCGCTTCCCGATGGTCCGGTGACGAATTTCACGGATCTCGATCATGATTCGTGGCGACCCGTTTTAAGTATCGATGGTCGTTCTCTATTTTTCTTGTCAAACCGCGAAAGTGGGGCGACACAACTCTGGCAAAAACCGTTGGATGCAGGTGCTGGAGCGGTTCAAGTCACCGCCGTGGAGGATGGCGTTGACGATATAAATTTTTCATCTGATCAGACTAAACTTTTGTTAGTACGAAAAGACAAAAAAAAACAATCGCCACTGGTGGAGGGCAGTCAGCCATGGGTGATCGATCGATTAAGTTTCAAGCGTGATTATGAAGGATATGTCACACATCAACGTAACCATATTTACGTTTACGACGTTCGAACAAAAAATCTACAGCAGCTCACGTTTGGTGATTACGACGACAGCGAGCCAACTTGGTCGCCCGATGACAATTGTGTGGCATTTGTTAGTAATCGCAATGCTGATGGGACTTACGATACCGACATCTGGATTGCTGTCCTAGATAAACAGGTGGCTCCGACAAAGCTGACTAGTAATCGAGGAGCTGACAGCTCGCCTCAGTGGCACCCGGATGGAAAGTCGATATTAACGCGTTCTGCCAAGCCCGATAGCTACGATAACTATGCGGTATTGCATCTCAGCCGAGTTGACCTCTCTACAGGCAAACAAATATGGCTTACGGATGGCCTCGACAGGAATGTCGTTCAGCCGATTATTCAGCGCGACGGGCGTGCGGTTTATTTTATTGTTGAGGATCGTGGTCAGCAGCAACTTGCGAGAATGACCTGGAATGGTGGAAATATTGAGAGGCTCATTGCTGGCCCCCGGGTAATCTTTGATTTCGACGTTGATGATGGGCAGATTGTTTTTGTTTCATCTATGAGCGACAAGCCTCAGGAGGTTTTTCGTCTGGCAGGCGGCTCGGTTGAGCAATTGAGCCATATCAACACCACTCACTTGTCGAAGCTGCAGCTGGGAGATACGCGAGAGCTTGAGTTTACAGCGCATGATGGACTACCAATGCATGGGTTCCTCACCTTACCCCCAAATCAACCGTCTCAGCAGCGGCATCCCGCTGTTTTGCTAATCCACGGTGGGCCAGTAAGCCAGTTTGATCATCGGTTTTCGTTTGAGGCGCAGTTCCTTGCAGCGAACGGCTATGCGGTGGTTAGAATTAACCCACGAGGCTCATCTGGCTATGGGGAGGCGTTCTCATCTGCGCTTTGGCAAGGTTGGGGAGAGAAAGACTATCTCGACGTAATTGCTGGCATAGACCATGTGATTGAGCTGGACATCATCGACTCTGACCGCCTGGGTGTCGGCGGATATTCCTATGGCGGCATTCTCACTAATTACATTCTCGGTCACAGTAATCGTTTCAAAGCAGCTGTCAGTGGGGCTGGCTCGGGTCACTATTTGGCAAGCTACGGACATGATGAATACCGTTACTGGTATGAATCCGAGTTGGGGCTTCCGTGGGAAAATCGTGGTCTTTGGGAGAAGCTGTCGCCCTTTAATACGATTCATCGAGCGACGACACCAACATTGTTTTATGGTGGCGAGAAGGACTGGAACGTACCGATACAGGGTTCAGAGCAGCTATATCAGGTCATGCGACGAGTCGGAATCGAAGCTCAGCTGGTTGTTTATCCCGACGAGCACCATGGGGGATGGGCCTTTCCAAATGAACGGGATGTTATGCTTCGGACGCTTAATTGGTTCGATGCTCATCTGAAGTAAGGTGCCCTAGGCTTTTTCACGACCACTTCAATTCAGGCGATC
>ERZ1047472.1826-NODE-1826-length-15925-cov-7.733207_pt1 | contig 15925 bp, 11 predicted proteins | sample MGYA00383095_ERZ1047472 | MGnify/ENA primary metagenome ERZ1047472 (study PRJEB29581, sample SAMEA5548365) | metagenome | biome: marine; feature: coastal; material: water | depth 1 m | study: Short-term variability in the microbial, nano- and picoplankton... | reverse complement strand
AAATAAATTTAAATTAATTCTTTGAGTGCAATTTCAAATGCTGTTGAGCAAATTTTTGTTTTTGATGCACTTTTGTTAAAGGTTCTTTGTAGTGCTTTCTTAATAATATTTGACGTATCGTCAAAAATAGCCTTGTCTTGCATTGGCAATGCAATTCGAGATTCCATAAAATAGGCAAATACTCTAGCAATTCCGCAATTTGAGATAAAATCTGGCAATAAACTTACATGTTTGTCAGTATGCTCCATAATAGGTCCAAAGAAAATTTCTTTATCCGCAAAAGGAACATTCGCTCCTGGAGATATGACTTCCAAACCGGTATCGATCATTTTTTGTACTTGCGCTTTGGAAACCAATCTTGAGGCTGCTGCTGGAATAAAAATTTCGGCAGGTAAACTCCATATCTGATCGTTTACTTGATCAAAGGAAATCATGTTTTCTGAAACCAGTTTATTGCCATCTTTCGATAAAAACAATGCGGTCATTTCTTTGAGAGAAAAACCTTCCTCGCGAATGACTCCGCCTTCTCGATCAATAATGCCTACAACTTTTGCTCCTAGTTTTGTTAGATAGTAAGCTGCTGCAGAACCGACATTTCCAAAACCTTGCACAATGGCCCTTTTTCCTTCAATTCCACCTCCATATATTGCATAATAATGTTTTACTGCTTCCGCAACACCATAGCCGGTTAGCATGTCTGCTACCGTATATTTTCCTGCCAAATCTGGCGAAAACTGAGCATCTTCAATCACTTTAATTACTCCCAAACGCAACTGACCAATACGATTTATTTTATCTGCTTCTGAAGGCTTAAAATGTCCATTGAAAATTCCTTCTTGAGGATGCCAAACGCCACAATCCTCTGTAATTGGAATGACATCTTTATCTGCATCAACATTTAAATCCCCTCCCGTACCATAATAATGTTTTAAAAGTGGGGTTACTGCTTTGAACCATCGCTCCAAAACACCTCTTTTTCTTGGGTCATTTGGATCGAAATTAATGCCCGATTTTGCACCGCCAATTGCAGGTCCTGAAACTGTAAATTTAACCTCCATCGTTTTTGCCAAGGACATTACTTCGTTTTGATCCAACCCTTTTCTCATGCGCGTACCTCCACCTGCTGCACCTCCACGAAGTGAGTTAATAACAGTCCATCCTTCTGCTTCAGTGTCTGTATCTTTCCAGTGAAAAACAATCTCTGGTTGTTTATTTTCGTATTTTTTTAATAATTTTTTCATCTTATCTTTTTTTTATAATTTTCAACTTTTTAGTTCGTCATAAGGCCATTTCTATTTTCCTAAAACTGGATTTAAGTGTAACTAAAGTTGATTCATTTATAAAAGTTTAAAGATTTTAGAGGGTTGATATATTGAATTACAAATCTACAGTAAAATTATGAGTGTTCAATTCTTTTCTTTTAAAAAACTAGGGATAAAATACGACACCAGAAACGTGGTTTTTATGCGCTCCAGTCACACTTTTTAAACAATTTATTTCATTCTTAATTTTCAACAATCCCAAAAAAGAAAAGATCAAAGCCTCTTTATAATTCACCAACCTATTAGAGACCTTTACTACTTTTCCCAAAGATAAAATACGTATTCGACTCATTAAAAAGGAGTTAAAAACACCACCTCCTGTAAACAAAATAGTAAAATCTTTTTCAATAATCTTTGAAATCTGAATCGCTACATGCTCTACAAAGGTTCTCAAGATGTTAGACACATCCGCTTCCATTTCATCTATCAACGGAAAAATTTCTCTTTGTACCCATTCTAACCCTAAAGATTTTGGATGCTTTTTTTTGTAATAATCTAATTGGTTCAACTTTTCTAAAAGTCTATGATTTAGTTTTCCTTTGGATGCCAATGCTCCGTTGTCATCATAATCCATTCCTAATTTTGAAGCATAAAAGTTCATCACAATGTTTACGGGACAAATGTCAAATGCAATTCTTTCTTCATGCTTCTGACAAGAAACATTCGAAAAACCTCCGAGGTTAATGCAATAATCGTATTTAGAAAAAAGAAGCGCATCTCCAACAGGAACTAAAGGTGCACCCTGCCCTCCTAAAGCAACATCCTGCGATCTAAAATCACAGACAACCTTGTGCTTTGTTTTATTGGCAAGTACCTGGCCATTTCCAATTTGTAGCGTAATCCCTTTTTCTGGTTGATGCAAAACGGTATGTCCGTGGGAGGCAATAAAATCGATTTTTGTAATGGCATATTTTTCAATAAAATCAGAAACATGATCTGCCAATAGTCGACCATACTCAATATCTAATTTTGTTAAATCATTTTCAGAAAAGTCGATTGATTTCTGTAAAATAGTCTTCCATTTTTCAGAATACGGAACCGTATCTGTATGTATAATTTCAAAATCCTGATAATACTGAGTATTTAATTTTACATACACCAAATCCAGTCCGTCCAAAGAGGTACCGGACATCAATCCAATGCTATAAGTATAATTTACATTCACATTCGTAAAATTAACAAAAGAGTACCAATAATATGTTACGAAATCGATATATTTGCAGTCTAATTTTACGAATACAATAAAAAAAAACACATGAACTTCAGTTTAACGGAAGAACACCTCATGATTCAGGAAGCGGCAAGAGATTTTGCTCAAACAGAGTTACTACCTGGCGTAATAGAAAGAGATAATAAACAAGAGTTTCCAGACGAACTCGTCAAGAAAATGGGCGCACTTGGTTTTATGGGAATTATGGTAGATCCAAAATATGGAGGTAGCGGAATGGATGCAACTTCTTATGTAATTGTCATGGAAGAGCTCTCCAAAATAGATGCTTCTGCTTCTGTCATTGTTTCGGTTAACAACTCATTGGTTTGCTACGGCCTAGAAGCCTTCGGAAACGAAGTGCAAAAGCAAAAATATTTGACAAAATTAGCTACTGGAGAATTCGTTGGCGCATTTTGTCTAAGCGAACCTGAAGCGGGTTCTGATGCAACTTCACAAGCAACAACAGCAGAAGACAAAGGGGATCACTATGTAATAAATGGAACAAAAAACTGGATCACCAGTGGTGGACGCGCAGATGTCTATTTGGTAATCGCACAAACCGACAGAGAAAAAGGACACCGAGGGATTAATGCTTTTATTGTAGAAAAAGGAACAGCAGGTTTTCACGTAGGCCCAAAAGAAGACAAATTAGGAATTCGAGGAAGTGATACACACACCTTACAATTTAACGATGTAAAAGTCCCCAAAGAAAATAGAATTGGTGCAGATGGATTTGGTTTCAAATTTGCCATGAAAACACTTTCTGGTGGTAGAATAGGAATTGCTGCACAAGCATTGGGAATTGCTGCTGGAGCCTATGAATTGGCATTAAAATATTCGAAAGAGCGAAAAGCTTTTGGTACTGAAATTTGCAATCACCAAGCAATTGCCTTTAAATTAGCAGACATGCACACCGATATTACTGCTGCAAGAATGATGGTTATGAAAGCTGCTTGGGATAAAGACCAAGGCAACAACTATGACATGTCATCGGCAATGGCAAAACTATACGCTTCTAAAGTTGCGATGGAACACACTGTAGAAGCGGTTCAAATTCATGGAGGAAATGGTTTTGTAAAAGATTATCATGTAGAACGTTTAATGCGAGATGCAAAAATCACTCAGATTTATGAAGGAACATCTGAAATTCAGAAAATTGTAATTTCAAGAGGGGTTCTCAAAGGATAAGTTTACTCATTTATATTTACCCTAAAAAAACCACCTTTTAAAAGATGGTTTATTTGATTTATAGCATGCAATAATTTCAGTATACCTGTCCTCTATCTAAACAACAAAATCAATATCATATAATTGCAGCCCAGAACCTGGCGCAACATTTCGTAAGGACTTTTGATCGTTGTCTTTTTTTAAAGATGCCTTAATATACTGCAAGGATAGATTACCATTCCCTACTTCAAATAAGGCTGCCATCATCAACCGGATCTGATAGCGCAAAAACCCCTTGCCTCGCACCTTTAATACATAACTTTTTTCGGGAAAGAAATTGGCCATTAAAACATCATTTTCTAAAATCTCACAGAAATCTATCCTCCTTTTAAAAAGAGTTTTTGCTGAGGGTTTTGTGCAATATTTATGAAAATAATGTTCTCCTTCAAATAATTTCGCTCCCAATTTCATCTGCTCAAGATTTAAATTTTCTTGCAATCCTGTCATAAATGGGGCTGCAAAGGGGTGATTTTTTTCACCAAAAGAAAAATAATAATGATATTCTTTGATCTTTTCTGAATTGATCAGATCAAAACCTTCTGGCAGTTCTTTAAAAGAAACCGCTTTTAAATCTGCGGGTGCATTTTTATTAAATTCTTTTAAAAACGTTTCTTTATTCAATTCAAATCGAGTAAAAAGATTTATATAATAGCTACTTGCAGAGACCTTTGCATCTGTTCTCCCGACGCCAAGGGTTTTATAATCTTCTCTTTCAAAAACAAAATGCAAGCTTTTATCTACAATGTCGTGAACTGTTTTTATCCCAGGTTGCTTTTGCCATCCATGAAATCGAAAACCTAAAAACTGAATTTTAACTAAGTGAGAAAAAGGGTATTTCATAGCGTCAAAAGTACAATAAAAATATTTTTTTTTACCAAATTGCATTTTTATCAGTTCCACAATTAAAGTAATTTTTTTTCAATAACCCTATTATTTATACCCTATGATTTTAATATAATTGCATTATAATCATTTTACCCCCCTTTTTTTTGAGGGTACACTCTTTAAAAATGCCTTTTTAAAAATACATAGCCTTGTTTTTGAATATTTAATCTCTACTTTTGTCCCATCACTAACTAAAAAAACTGAATTATGAAGAAAATTATTTTTACACTATTAGTAGCTAACAGCTTTTTAACAATGGGGCAAGAAAAAGAAGAAAAAGGAACTTTTACACTAAGTGGGAGTGTTGACACTTATTTTTCAAGCAATCTATCAAGCAGCGATTTAGGAAGCGTTGGCGTTTTATCTGATGTTGGAGCCAACGGATTTGGTTTGGGAATGGCGAATACTGTTTTTACTTATGAAAAAGGAAAAGGAGGCGTTGTTGCAGACCTTGCTTTTGGACCCAGAGCGAATGCTGCCAATGCATATACAGGAGCCATCAACCAATTGTATGCTTATTATCAAGCTACTGACAAACTAAAATTTACACTGGGACAATTTAATACTTTCTTTGGGTACGAAGTCATCTCTCCATCAGGAAACTTTAATTATTCTGTTTCCTACTTATTTAATGCAGGACCATTTTCTCATACTGGGTTTAAATTAGATTATGCGGCCTCTGAAGACCTCTCTTTTATGGTGGCATTCACAAACCCTCATGGAGTTGTTGCAGGAGCAAATGATACAAATGATTATCAATTAGGATTTCAAACAGGATACAAGGGGCAATTTTTCAACCTTGCTTATGGTGCAGATGGGTTTGGTTTTACAGACGTCTTGTACTTAGATTATACTGGAGGGTTTGATGTAACAGATTCGTTTTTCTTAGGAATTAATGCGGCATATGCAAATTCAAGTGATGCCGATTCTGGATACCAAGGAATTGCATTGTATTTACAACAAACACTTTCAGAAACATTCTCTTTAGGATTAAGACCCGAATTATACACAACAACCTCTGGAGCTGGAGACGCAAGTCAGACCGCTTTTACTTTAACAGGAAACACAAACTTAACAGATAGCTTAAAATTAGTAACAGAACTAAGGTACGATACCTCTAATGATGTTACCTTTTTTGGAGAAAAAGACATTACTGGACTCACAGTAGCTGCTGTATACACTTTCTAAAACAACAAATTTAATACTTTTTATCATGAAAAAAATCGAAGCGATTATTAGAAAATCGAAATTCAGCGCCGTGCGAGATGCACTGCATGAAGTGGGAGTCAACTTCTTTTCTTATTGGGATGTTACGGGTTTAGGAAACGAACAAGAAGGACATGTTTATAGAGGAGTTAGCTATAGCACAAGCGACATCCAAAGAAGATACATCTCAATAGTTGTTAATGATGACTTTGAAGCCATAACCATAAAAACCATCATAGATGCTGCAGGAACAGGAAATGTTGGAGATGGGAAAATTTTTGTAAGCGACATCAAGGAAGCTTACAGAATTAGAACAGGCGAAAAAGGCGGAGAAACATTAAACTAAACTTTTACAAAATTAAATTATGGAATTACTTACAATTAATAATGTATGGATGATGCTGTGTACAGCACTGGTTTTCTTTATGCATTTAGGATTCGCTTTTTTAGAAATCGGATTGACAAGACAAAAAAACACCATCAATATCTTATTCAAGAATATTTTTATCATTACAGTTGGGCTCTTATTATATGCCTTAGTTGGATTTAACCTAATGTACCCAACTTGGGGCGCTAACGCTTCGGGTTATTTAGGTGATTTTATTTTCGGAATCTCCGCACCTTTAAAAGACGGTGCCTTAGATTTGGCCTACAATGAGGGATACACATTCTGGACCGATTTCTTATTTCAAGGAATGTTTGCAGCCACTGCAGCAACGATTGTTTCTGGAGCTGTTGCTGAAAGAATGAAAATCTTACCTTTTATGATTTTTACAATTCTATATGTAGGATTGGTATACCCAATCGCCGGATCATGGAAATGGGGAGGTGGATTTTTAGATCAATTAGACACGCCTTTTTATGATTTTGCAGGGTCTACGTTAGTACACTCTGTAGGAGGATGGGCAGCTTTAATAGCCGTATGCTTACTTGGTTCTCGAATTGGAAAATTTAAGAACGGAAAAATTCAAGCAATCCCTGGTCATAATATACCACTAGCCACCGCTGGAGTTTTAATCCTTTGGTTGGGTTGGTTTGGATTTAACGGAGGTTCTGTATTATCTGCAGACCCTGGTGCAACCTCTTTAACCTTGGTTACCACCTGTTTAGCTGCTGCTGCAGGAGGTGTGATTGCTTCATTAGTTTCTACCATCATGTACAAAAACTTAGATTTAACCATGTTTTTAAACGGAATCCTTGGTGGTTTGGTAGCTATAACAGCAGGTGCAGATCAAATGTCGCCAACAGATGCCATTTTAATTGGTGGAATTGCTGGTGCATTCATTGTATTTGCCGTAAGTTTAATTGACAAATTAAAATTAGATGATCCTGTTGGAGCCATAGCAGTCCACCTAGTATGTGGAATTTGGGGAACCTTAGCTGTCGGTATTTTCGGAAACAAGGCTAGTGGATCACAATTTTTAAGTCAATTATTAGGAATTTCAGCATATGCTATCTTTTGTATCATTACTTCCTTTATCATTATTTATACCCTAAAGAAAACCATCGGTATTCGAGTGAGTGAGAAAGAAGAATTGGAAGGATTGGATGCACATGAACATGGAATGGACGCCTATCCAGATTTTAGATTGAACGAACACTAGGTTCGAATAAAAAATAGCTTTTTAAAGCCTACAGGAAGAAATCCTGTAGGCTTTTTGTGCTTTTTATGAATATCACAAAATAAAATGCCTTATTTATGATTATTTCATTTTTCTTACCTTTTTTCCGTCATCTCAATAAAAACAAAATCAAAACACCTAAATCATTGAATTATTTTCAATAAAAATACTAATTTTACGAAAATTATTCAACAAAATGAAACAACAAGGCCTCTATTTACCTGAATTCGAAACCGCCAATTGTGGTGCTGGTTTTATCTGTAATCTTCAAGGAAAAAAATCGAATAAAATCATTCATAATGCTTTAGAGATTCTTGTAAAACTAGAACATAGAGGCGCAGTTAGCTCGGACGGAAGAACAGGGGATGGCGCAGGAATTTTAATTGATATTCCACATGATTTCTTCAAACGTGTTTGCAACTTCGGTCTTCCAGCTCCAAAGGAATATGCCGTTGGAATGGTTTTTTTACCAAGAAGTTCCAATCAAAGTAACTTTTGTATTGCCGCTTTTGAAGATGAAATCAAAAAACAAGGTTTGCGCATTATTGGCTGGAGAGATGTTCCTGTAGATACTTCTAGTATTGGTGAAATTGCTGCAAAATCAGAACCTAAAATAAAACAAATTTTTGTCGATAAGAATGATCAAGAACTGTCCGACTTAGCATTCAATGCCAAATTATTTGCTGCAAGAAAAATTGCAGAACACATCATCTCAAAATCTAAATTATCACAAAGAGATTATTTCTATTTACCAAGTTTTTCAACCACAACCCTCATTTACAAAGGACTTTTAATTCCTGAAGACATAGGGCGCTACTATAAGGATTTAAAAGAAGAAGATGTAGTAACAAGATTGGCACTAGTACACCAGCGCTTCTCCACCAATACATTTCCTGCTTGGAGTTTGGCACAGCCGTTCCGATACATGTGTCACAATGGAGAAATCAATACGCTACGTGGAAACGTGAATCGAATGAAGGCGCGCGAGGAAATCATGAAAAGCGATTTATTTGGTGAAGACATCAAAAAAATATTTCCAATTGTAAATGAAGGACAATCCGATTCTGCTTCCATGGATTTGGTTGTAGAACTGTTATTGATGACAGGGAGATCTTTACCAGAAGTCATGATGATGTTAGTTCCTGAAGCATGGGAAAAACACCAAACCATGTCGGAAGATAAAAAAGCATTCTATGAGTACAACTCCTGCATCATGGAACCTTGGGATGGTCCTGCCTCAGTTCCTTTTACCGATGGGAATTTCATTGGAGCATTGTTAGATCGAAATGGATTAAGACCTTCTCGATATACCGAAACCAAAGACGGTTTTGTCATCATGTCTTCAGAAATTGGTGTGGTAGATGTAAAACCCGAAAATGTAAAAAGCCATGGTCGTTTAGAGCCAGGAAAAATGTTTTTGGTAGATATGAATGCTGGTAAAATTATTGAAGATGAAGAAATAAAAAATGAAATTGTTTCTCAAAAACCCTATAAAGAATGGGTAGATACCCATACACTTCCACTTTCTGAAGTACCTTATACTAATAATACTTGTCCGATTGAAGCAACAAAGTACGACACACGTTTGCGTGTTTTTGGATATACCTTAGAAGACATTTCTACTGTAATCAATCCCATGGCAACACAATCCAAAGAAGCTTTAGGTTCTATGGGAATCGATACGCCACTGGCTGTACTTTCAGACAAACCGCAACTGCTCTACAATTATTTCAAGCAACTTTTCGCACAAGTCACCAATCCACCTTTAGACGGAATTCGTGAAGAAATAATTACCGATATTAGTTTGGCAATTGGGGGTGATCGTAACATTTTTGATGTCATTCCAGAACAAGCAAAAAAATTACGCATTCAAAATCCAGTCATCTCTAATGATGATTTAGACAAACTTAAAAACCTAAAACATCCCGACTTTAAATCGGTTGTGATCCCAATGTTGTATCCGATTTCAAAAGGAGTTAACGGATTGGAAAAAGCATTGGATGATATCTTAGTTGCCTGTGAAATGGCTATTTTCGAAGGTGCCAATATCATTATCCTTTCCGATAGAGGTGTAGACGAAGACAACGCTCCGATCCCTGCATTAATGGCCTGTTCCTATGTAAATCACTCGTTAAACAAAAAACAAAAAAGATCGAAGTTCGGAATTGTAATCGAGTCTGCAGAACCAAGAGAACCGCATCATTTTGCAACCCTATTTGGTTATGGAGCCAGTGCAATTAATCCTTACTTAGTAAACGAAATTATTCGTGACCAAGTAAAAACAAACGTAATCAAAGGAATAGATGCCGAAGTTGCTGTTAAAAACTACAACAAGGCGATTGGAAAAGGAATTCTGAAGATTATGAATAAAATCGGAATTTCTACACTCCACTCCTACCGTGCTTCTCAAATTTTTGAAGCTTTAGGATTAAAGAAAGCATTTGTTGGAAAATATTTCCCAAACACTCCGACTAGAATTGGCGGAATTGGATTGGTCGTTTTAGACAAGGACATTCAGAAAAGATTTCAGAAAGCGTTTAAACTAGAAAGCTTCAAAGATGCACTTCCTTTAGAAATTGGTGGTGAATATCGCTGGAGAAGAAATGGTGAAAAACACATGTTTAATCCAACAACGGTTTCTAAATTACAAGAAGCAGTGCGTCAAAAAAATGTGGATAGTTATCAGATCTATGCTGATGAAATTAACAACCAGAATAAAAATTTAATGACCATTAGAGGCTTGTTTGAATTCAACAACCTCGACCCAATATCAATAGAAGAAGTAGAACCTTGGACAGAAATCGTAAAACGATTTAAAACAGGAGCTATGTCCTATGGATCTATCAGTCAAGAAGCCCATGAAAACTTGGCCATTGCGATGAATCGAATTGGTGGAAAAAGCAATTCTGGTGAAGGAGGAGAACATAAAAATCGTTTTTCAAAAGAAAAAAATGGCGACTGGAAAAACAGTGCTATCAAGCAAGTAGCCTCAGGAAGGTTTGGAGTTACTAGCAACTACTTAACCAATGCCAAAGAGATACAGATTAAAATGGCACAAGGTGCAAAACCAGGTGAGGGCGGACAATTGCCCGGAGAAAAGGTATTGCCTTGGATTGCCGAAGTTCGAAATTCGACACCTTATGTGGGGTTAATATCTCCCCCACCGCATCACGATATTTATTCGATTGAAGACTTAGCTCAGCTTATTTTCGATTTAAAAAATGCCAATCGTGAAGCAAGAATCAATGTGAAATTAGTCTCTAAAGTAGGCGTTGGAACCATTGCTGCAGGGGTCGCAAAAGCAAAGGCAGATGTTATTTTAATTTCTGGTTTTGATGGTGGAACTGGGGCTTCCCCACTCACCTCTTTAAAACATGCAGGTTTGCCTTGGGAATTAGGTCTGGCAGAAGCACAACAGACCTTGGTTATGAACAATCTAAGAGGGAGAGTCGCTCTAGAATGTGATGGTCAATTAAAAACAGGAAGGGATGTTGCCATTGCAGCCTTATTAGGTGCAGAAGAATTTGGTTTTGCAACCGCACCGCTTGTAGCCTCGGGATGTATTATGATGCGTGCATGTCACTTAAACACCTGTCCTGTTGGAATTGCAACCCAAGACCCTGAACTTCGTAAGAATTTTAAAGGGACTCCAGAACACGTGATCAACTATATGTATTTTGTTGCCGAGGAGTTACGACAAATCATGGCGAGTCTTGGTTTTAGAACCTTGAAAGAAATGGTGGGACAAACCCATAAAATAAATGCAAAGAATGCAGTTCAGCATTACAAAGCAAAAGGAATTGAAATTGCTGCTATATTACACCAACCGGAAAGTGAAGCAACCACAACCCTTTCAAATTCAGAGAAACAAAATCATAATTTAGAAAATGTATTGGATATGCAAATTCTAAACGATGCCAAATCAGCAATCATTAATAAAAAAATAGTCAATTTATCTTATCCAATTCAAAATACAGATCGAACATTAGGAGCTATTATTAGCAACGAAATCTCTAAAATACACGGCGAAGATGGTTTGCCAGAAGATGCTTTATCTTTAAATTTTAAAGGATCTGCTGGTCAAAGTTTTGGTGCTTTTTCTACCAAAGGAATTACTTTAAAGCTAGAAGGAGAAGCCAATGATTACTTAGGAAAAGGTTTATCTGGCGCCAAAATAATAGTAAAGAAACCCAAAGAAGCAACCTTTGTTGCTGAAGACAATGTGATAGTTGGAAACGTTTGTTTCTATGGTGCTATTAAAGGAGAAGCCTACATCAACGGAATTGCAGGAGAACGTTTTGCTGTAAGAAATTCGGGGATTACAACTGTTGTAGAGGGGGTTGGAGATCATGGTTGTGAATACATGACCGGTGGAAAAGTGGTTGTTTTAGGAAAAACAGGTCGAAATTTTGCCGCAGGAATGAGTGGTGGTATTGCATACGTATATAATAAAAATAATGAATTCTCTGACTATCTGTGTAACTTAGAAATGATTGATTTGGACACCTTAGGTGCTGCAGACTTTGAGGAACTGAAAGCAGACATCACTCAACATTATGAATATACAGAAAGTACTTTAGCAGAAAAATTACTTCAAAATTGGGAAACCGAGAAATTGAACTTCATTAAAGTCTTCCCAAAAGATTATAAGAAGGCATTAGAGCGAATTGCAAGAGAGGAACGTACAGAAAAATTAACAGCTTAATAAAAAGACATGGGAAAAATAGGAGGATTTAAAGAATTCAAAAGACAGAACGAAACCAATTTAGCTGTAAAATCACGTATTCAAAATTACAAAGAATTTACGGTACCCTTGCCAGAAAAAGCGCTTAAAAAACAAGGATCTCGCTGCATGGATTGTGGGATTCCATTTTGCCACAGTGGATGTCCATTAGGCAACTTAATTCCTGACTTCAATGACATGGTACACAAGGGGGAATGGCAAAAGGCTTCCGATCTTTTACATGCCACCAACAACTTCCCAGAATTTACAGGAAGACTGTGTCCTGCTCCTTGTGAACAAGCCTGTGTCTTGGGAATTGTAGACAGTCCTGTAGCCATTGAAGACATTGAAAAAAGCATTGTAGAAAAGGCCTTTGCAAATGGCTGGATTCAACCCATCTTGCCAGAAAGTAGAACCGGTAAAACAGTTGCCGTTATTGGCTCTGGACCTGCTGGGCTAGCTGCTGCACAACAACTTAACAGAGCAGGTCACAGTGTAACTGTTTTTGAAAGAGATGATGAAATAGGTGGCTTGTTAAGATATGGAATTCCAAATTTTAAACTGGAAAAAGAGATCATCGACAGAAGGATTACTATTCTAGAGATAGAGGGGATAATCTTCAAAACCAATGTGAATGTGGGTGGCAATTATGACCTTAAAAATCTAGACTATTTTGATGCGATCGTTCTTTGTGGTGGCGCTACTAAAAAAAGAGCTTTGCCTATTGACGGAGCAGATGCAAAAGGTGTTGTGCAAGCGATGGATTTCTTAACACAACAAACCAAGCAACTGTTCAATAAAGAAGTTGATGGCCCCCTTTTATCAGCAAAGGATAAAAATGTAATCGTTATTGGTGGTGGAGATACCGGATCTGACTGTGTGGGAACTTCCAACAGACAAGGTGCAAAATCGGTCACCAACTTCGAAATTATGGAAAAACCACCCGAATTGAGAAGCGAAAAAACGCCTTGGCCTTTTTGGCCTTTGCAAATGAAAACAAGCTCTTCACACGAAGAAGGTTGTGATCGCAACTGGTTGATAAGTACCAAAGAGTTTATTAAAAATGCTAAAAATGAATTGATTGCTGTAAAAACCGTGGAAGTATCTTGGACTTTTAAGCCAGGAGAACGCCCTGTTTTAAATGAAAAACCAGATTCTGAAAAAATTTGGCCGTGTGATATGGTCTTATTGGCTTTAGGATTTACAGGACCTGAGACTTCATTGAGCGATCAACTAGGCTTGGAACTCGATGCAAGGAATAATTACAAAGCAAAAAAATACCAAACGAATGTACCACATGTATTTACTGCTGGAGACATGAGAAGAGGACAATCTTTAATCGTTTGGGCTATTTCTGAAGGAAGAGAAGCTGCCAAAGAAATAGATACCTATTTAACTTCTGAATCGTTCTTGTCCTCAAAAGGAAAAGGAGATTTACTTTCTGCAAATTAACAACACGCAACACATCAATAAAAAACCACTCAAATTGAGTGGTTTTTTTGTGGAGAAGATGGGATTCGAACCCACGACCTCTTGACTGCCAGTCAAGCGCTCTAGCCAACTGAGCTACATCCCCTATTATTTTGACTAAAATAGACAATAAATGAATACCTTATGTCAAATAAATCTCAATATAATATAGTTATTAAGACCCGTCTATCAAAGTAGTTTCTTAATGATGGTACCCATAGATACGATCAGCTACGAAAAAGTTTCGGTTTTGATTCCTCTATTCTTTTACTCATGTTCTGCTATGTCTGAAGACTTTTCAGAGCAGAAAGACAGGACTAAAGTCAAACTATTGATCTTTGGATTAGAAAATTTTTATAATTTCTTTACAATTCAAATAGTAACCAAATCATGTACAGTTTTGTTAGAGTTTCGATATTTTCTCTTCTCTAGGTTGAACTATCTTTTTGATGTAGTTGATTATAAATAGATTGTATGCGAAGATTAGGATCACAATTAATGATATACCAGATATTAGTATGTAGTTACTTTTAGATGTAAAATCAAGTAAATCAACGATTTTTTCTATATAATAATTTCTTGTAAAGTTGCTAATAAATATTGCTATGATTATCAGTAAAACTGTTGTTGAGCTAATAAAAATTTGATAAAACTTTGCAATTCTATTGTGATTATAGCCAATATTATACAAATTCAAGATTAATTCTTTATTTTTTTGAATGATCAAATTAAGACTTATTATAATGAACGAAATAGAAAGTATTATAATTACAAGAGCAATAAAAAACACAAAAAGAAGAGCTAATTTAAAGAAAAAAACAAGTTTACTAAACTCTAATTTATCTTTACTGATCGAGTAATTATTTTCATTAAAATACTTCAAGATTGCTTTGTCTGAAGGGTTCTTAAATTCAATTAAAACTCGGCTTGTTTTGTTTTTATCTCCTCTTCCAAATTCTTTATTAGCCCATAACAAAAAATCTTCTGGGACCAGTATTGAATTCACTTTATTTGAAAACCCTACAATTTTGCTTCTATATCTTTTTATTTGATTATTTCCAGAAACTTTAATATTAAATTCAATCAGTGAAATCGTATTTTTTGACAGAACAGGAAGTCCCTGACTTTGTGCAAAACCAAAATTGTAGAGTTTTAAATAATTTTCAGGAATTATAATTGGAATAAAATCTAAAGAAGGGTTCCAATCCCATTCTTCAGTTTCCACATCTAGATACTTTTGAGGAATACTCTCAAAAAATAAATCAGTATAAAATCCTGGAACTTTTTTTGATTCTTTTGTGTAAGCCTTTATTTTAAAAGAGGCATTATTAAATTTTGAAATATTTTTTATGAACGGTTGATTTTCTAATTCTTTGAATTCTTCATCTGTAAAGTAAATTTTCTCTTTATTTATTGATTTAAACACTGAGATATTTTTACTTACGACAACTGCTTTCGTTTTAAATAAATCGGTTTCTTGAGACAACAATGGTTTGATATCAAAGTAAAACTGGGAAGTTACCAGTATGATTGTTGCGCCAATTAACAATGTGAAAGCGTACCCTATTATTTGAGATATAATAAGTGTTTTTTTTTGTAGTTTAAAAAGCATAATTACAAGTTTAGTATTTTATCGTAATCAAAATAACTAAAATCACCCAGCGATGTCATAATTAAGCTTGCGTTCTGCTTTTCTAGTTCTTGTGAAACTATATTTGAAATGATACCAATATTTTTTTCGTCTAAATGACTAAAAGGTTCATCCATTAATAGGAACTCAAATGGTTGGCATAATGCTCTTATTATTGCGACTCTTTGTTTTTGACCTAGAGAAAGGTTTCTAACTAAATTATCCCTCTTATGACTTAATAGTACTTGATCTATCAAATGATCAATTTCTTCAACGGATTTATTGTTTGTCAAGCCATTTTTAAGTTGAATGTTTTCAAATATTGTTAAGTCCGGGAACAATTTAAGGTCTTGAAAAACATAACTTATTTTTGACTCTCGAAAGCTAAATGTATTGTGATTTGAACTCCCATCGTAATTTATATTTCCATCAAAGTTGGCATTACTTCCATATATAATGTTTAACAGTGATGATTTTCCGTGACCTGAATTAGCTCTAATTAAATATTTCCTCCCCTTTTCAAACAGTACACTTTCTTGTAAATATATGTCAGATTCAGAAATTTCTGAATCTGACATATATGAAGGTTTAATATTGTTTAATCTAATTGTCATCAAATTATAAAGATAA
>ERZ1047472.1824-NODE-1824-length-15945-cov-4.329327_pt1 | contig 15945 bp, 14 predicted proteins | sample MGYA00383095_ERZ1047472 | MGnify/ENA primary metagenome ERZ1047472 (study PRJEB29581, sample SAMEA5548365) | metagenome | biome: marine; feature: coastal; material: water | depth 1 m | study: Short-term variability in the microbial, nano- and picoplankton... | reverse complement strand
GATGATCGCGACGCCGAGATCGATGTCAGAAACCGTGGTGCCATAGCCGAACTCGAAATAGTCGCCGTCGAAATCGTCGCCAAATGTGCCATAGGTGCCGTAAAAGCCTTTACCCAGATCGATTGAGATGTCGAGGAAGTCATAGTCTTGACCACCATCGCCATCCCATTCGCCGATGGAATAACCGATGGATACGGGGCCGTAGCCGACGCTGAGATTCACTTCTTCGTAAGTCTCATCCCAATCATCGGTGTAATAGTAGCCGGTGAATCCCACGCCAATTGAGACTTCGCCAATGTCCATGCCGTAGCCGCCGTAGAGGTCATACTCGAGCCCGTCACCGACATCCGCGGTCCAAGCGCCTACGTAGAAACCGCCTTCTTCGTAATCAATCCCAGCGCTGGCGGAAGAATTCTTCTGATAAATGCCTCTGTAGTAGTATTCAGAAACGTACCCAACGTTATAAGAAACGTCTGCACTAGCGACGGCCGTTACGCCTAGTGAACCGGCAGCAATGGCCGCGGCGGATAAGAGTTTAGTGAGTGTTTTCATCGTCTCTCCTGAGAATTCGTAAGTAATGGATGGGAACTGCCGTTCTCCATTTTTCTGCGTTTACTGCGTCTCACACTGATCCGCCCGTATCGCTATCAGCCATAAAGCAACAAGCGGGCCAACTTTGGACAGTAATAGGAAGCGGGGATAAAAATAGGCTCTAGGCCCTGATTTTATTGGATATTTTAAAAGAAGCCGCGCGAGGTGGTGGCAGCAACACATGAACGCTGAGTCCAATCTGGCAAGAAATGCCTATCTTCGGTGCACAATCTTCGGCGGCGCGCACCGATACAGTGCAGCGCGCCATCTCGGTGCTTATAGAGAGAACAGGCCTAGCAATGCTGAACGATTACCAAGGCCTTATCTTGAATTGAACCGATCTAACCCGGATCCGAGGGGTTCAATATCCACGGTGCACTACTGTGCAGCGTCGACCATGTAGGTGACCGCATCGTTCAACTCATCATCGGAGCAGGACATGCAGAGACCCTTGGCGGGCATCGCATTGATGCCGTTGAGCGTACTTGCCATCAGAGCATCCATGCCCTTGGAAATACGAGGAGCCCAAGCAGAGGTATCCGCGAACGCTGGCGCGCCACCAATTCCCATGGCGTGGCAGGTTGCGCAATAGGTGTCGTACACCTCCGCTCCGCTTAGAGGAGCCGCAGGCGCGGCGGCTACCATGACTTCCTCAACTGCCGCGCGGTTGACTGTTCCATAGGGCTGCATGCGTGCGTCGATCTCGTCGTCGCTGCCGGGTGGTACCGCGTTGGCAGACAAGGCAACCAAAAGGGTTGAAGCAATAGCGATGAATCTCAGTCTCAAGAGACCTCTCCTTAGTTGAGCAAATGAATGTCGTTGAGCGAACCTGACCGATGAGCCTCCATCGTGTCTCTAGGCTATTCGTCGACCTGATCGGTGATGTTCAGGTTCTAAAGGGCCGGTCGCGCGCGATTATAGCCTCAGCTACGAGTCGCGTCGAATAACTCGCGCCCGATCAGCATACGCCGAATTTCACTGGTACCTGCACCGATTTCATAGAGCTTGGCATCCCGCAGCAAACGAGCCGCAGGATAGTCGTTGATATAGCCATTGCCGCCGAGCGCCTGCACCGCTTGCAAAGCATGCTGAGTCGCCCGCTCGGCTGCGTACAAAATACAGCCCGCTGCATCAATACGCGTGGTGCGGTCCGCATCGCAGGCCGCGGCAACCGAATACACATAGGCTCGAGCAGCATTGGTTTCGGTATACATGTCGGCAATTTTGGCCTGCATCAACTGGAACTCCCCAATGGGGCGACCAAACTGCTGCCGCTCGTGAACATAGGGCATTGCCACATCTAGGGCTGCGCGACTGAGACCTAGGGCACCACCGGCCAGAACCACTCGCTCATAATCCAGACCGCTCATCAAGATGCTGACGCCCTGACCCACCTTGCCAAGAATTTGCGACTTGGAAACTCGGCAATCTTCGAAAATTAGCTCCGCTGTATCGGAACCTCGCATACCCATTTTGTCTAACTTATTGCCTGTGCTGAACCCCGTCATCCCCTTCTCGATCAGGAAAGCCGTAATGCCCTTCGTGCCCAAGGCCGGGTCTACCGTGGCGTAGACCACCAGTACATCAGCACCAGGCCCATTGGTTATCCACATTTTGTTGCCGTTGAGAATGTAGTCATCGCCATCGTCCGTGGCGCGCAAACTCATACTCACAACGTCGGAGCCCGAGCCGGGCTCGCTCATGGCTAAGGCGCCCAAAAACTCGCCGGACACCAGCTTGGGCAAATAATTTTGTCGCTGGTCCCCGGTACCAAAGCGCACAATCTGATTCACGCAGAGATTGGAATGTGCGCCATAGGACAGGCCAACAGAACCAGACGCGCGACTGATTTCTTCCAGCACAATGGTATGAGCAAGGTAGCCCATGTCAACGCCGCCATATTCCGTCGGAACCGTCATGCCCAGCACGCCTAGGTCACCCAGTTTTGGCCACAGGTCTCGAGGAAATTCGTTGTTGCGGTCGATCTGAGCTGCGCGGGGCGCCAATTCCTTAGCGCAAAAATTCGCGACGCTGTCACGCAACTGCCCTATCGTTTCACCGTGCCCGAAATCAAAATCTGGTACCAAATGCATTAACGCTGCCTCTTCAATCGACTGGCCGTATGGTACCCGAACTGGCTGACGGGGATCAGATCCTTTCACCACTCGCATCCGTGACGACGCTTACTGCGGCACGAACAGTCGAGCGGACTGTTTGTCTGCCAAACGTTAAGGGCCTATCAAATCATTGCCATGGCGATCTAAACACAGCCCTTGCTTCTTGACCCATTCGTGAGTTTGATTCAGCGCGGAGCCAAGTTTGGTAATCAGCTCGTCAATCTGGGTTTCATTGATAATCAGCGGCGGACAAATGGCGATGGAGTCCCCTAGGTTGCGTAGCACCAAGCCCGCTTCATGGCAGGCACTGGAACAGTAGGCTCCCACACCATCGCTCGGCGCAAAGGTCTCTCGAGGCTCGGCACGACGCACCAGTTCCACAGCAGCAATCAGACCCTTACCGCGTACCTCGCCCACCAGCGGGTGCCCGGCAAATTGTTGTAAGCGCTGCTGGAGAATTGCGCCCATTTTTTCCGCGTGGGCGAATAAGTCCATGTCTTCCATCAATTCCAGATTGCGAAGCGCTACTGCTGCGCAAACCGGGTGACCGGAGTAGGTAAAACCATGGGCAAAATTTCCTAACTCGGCGGATCGATCCGCAAAGGCTTCGTACATGTATTCCGGCAGCAACACGGCGCTGATGGGCAAGTAGGCGGAAGACAAGGCTTTGGCAATGCTCATCGTGGTAGGCCTGATGTCCATGGTTTGGGCCCCAAACGGCTTGCCAGTGCGACCAAAGCCACAGATCACCTCGTCATCGATGAAGGCAATATCGTGCTTGTCCAGAACTTGCTGAATACGCGGGTAATAGTGTTCTGGTGGCACGACCACGCCACCGGCTCCCATAATGGGTTCAGCAATAAACGCGGCGACCGTCTCCGGACCCTCGCGCTCTATCATTTGCTCCAGATCATTCACCAGTCGCTGAAGAAACTCGGCCTCAGTCTCGCCGGGCAAACCTTCACTGTAGTAATGCGGCGATGATGTATGCAGGACACCAGGCATTGGCAAGTCAAAGGCCGCATGGAACGGTGGCAGACCTGTGAGCGAACCACTGGCAATGGTGACCCCGTGATAACCCCGTTTACGTGAAATGATCTTCTTCTTTTCCGGCCTGCCGATGGCATTGTTGTAGTACCAGATCAATTTGATTTGAGTATCGTTTGCATCGCTACCGGACAGACCAAAAAACACGCGGCCCGCATCAAATGGCGCCATCTGTTTGAGCTTTTCTGCCAGCAACACCGACGGCTCGTTGGTTCGACCGGCAAAGAGCGGAGAGGAATTGAGTTTGACCATTTGCTCGTATGCGACACGGGCCAGTTCTTCCTGGCCGTAGCCAATGGCAGTGCACCAAAGACCCGCCATGCCTTCCAGATATTGCTTTCCGTTGTTATCGCGAACATAGATGCCATCGGCACTCTCCAGTACTACCGGTCCATGCTGCTGATGCTGAGCCAGATTTGTCGAGGGATGCAGCAGGTGCTGCAGATCCATTCCCTCAATAGAATCGTTAGGATACTCGTTATGGGTTGCAAATCTTGGAATATTAGCCATGTCGTTTCTCCTTGTCGGTACGCTGCCCGACATCAAGGTCAGCGAGATCAGATCAGTGTTTGTGCGCTCAACGAAAATTCGTCCATTACCGAATCTGCGTAATCAATGCGCCCGGTCAATTCTTGGGCGTTTCCATGGCATAGCCGCAAACAGGCTTCGGCCATGTGCTCTACCGGTGTCACGCGATCTTCGTTGGTTTCGTTGATCAGTTTGTGATGCATGACTCCGGGAGTGGCCACCAAACCTGGGGAGATAACATTCACGCCGATACCATCGTCAAACACTTCTTGTGCCAGACCCGTTGTGAAACGTTCCAGAGCGGCCTTGCACATACCATAAACTGTTCCGCCTCTTCCGGGCACAGATTTTTCTGGATGAAGCGCCGCATGAGACGACACATTCAAAATCCAACCCGATCCGCGCTCCTTCATCCCGGGCAGCACCAGCTGCGCCAGCTCGAAGGGCGCCCAAACCTGCACCCCCATCATCAACTGAAAGCGCTTCTCCGGAAAATCAGCTACAGGAATAAAGTACGTGATGGCGGCATTGTTGACCAAAATATCGATGGCCCCATAGGCGCTCATCGTGTCATCAACCAATCCCTTTCGGTCTTCCGCATTTGCCAGATCGGCTTTGACGGCTATCGCTTCGGCGCCAGCGGCCTGAATATCGGCAACGGTTTGATTAATCGACCCCGGCAGATAGTGATCGCCTTCGCCCACGGTGCGTGCCGAAACCACGACCTTCGCTCCTTCCATGGCGTAGCGGCGGGCTAGGGCGTCGCCGATACCACGACTGGCTCCAGTAATGACGGCGACCTTGCCAGCCAAAACCCCTTGCTGATTAACGGATACAGACATCTCCCCCTCCTATCGGTGCTATCGATTTCTCCGGACTATAGCAGTCGCCTCACGCGAGATCCTATGCCTGTGTAGACCTCATACGCGATGGTCTCAGCCTGTTGCGCGACATCGTCGACCGATAAATTGGCTCCAAAAATTTCCACCCAATCGCCCTCCTGCAGATTGCAGTCTGCGGTATCTGGCAGCTCTACCACCAACGAATCCATGCTGATACGTCCCACAATAGGAAAGCGATGCCCCCGGAAGTAGACGTGCCCTCGGTTAGACAGCAGTCTGGGTATGCCATCCGCATAGCCCGAGCCAATGGTCGCTAAACGAGATGCCTCGCTGACTCGATAGGTGCTCCCATAGCCAACCTCGGCACCGGCCTCGACTTGCCGTACCTGAAGCACCTGCGCTTCCAGCGTCGCCACGTTCGCTAGCCTTTGTTTCGTCGGCTTGGAGTCTCTTTCAATATGAGGATTCACGCCGTACAGGCCAATCCCCAACCGATCGATATCCCTTGGAGCATCCGCCAATACACTTGCGGATGCGCCGTGGTCTGATAACGCCGCTGCGCTGTTGTTCGTACTGAACAGCACGCCGGGAAATTGATCACGCAGTGGCGGGACCCAGGCAGCAAAACGACCCAGCTGCTCTCGCCGCATGGGGTTGCTCCATTCGTCGGCCCGGGCAAAGTGCGTCATTACCAACTCCAGCTCAAGGGCGGGTAGCGCCCTTAAGTCATAATCCCAGGGCAAACCCAGCCGATGCATGCCCGTATCAATATGCAGGGCCGCCGGTACAGGGTCCGGTAACTGTGACCACAGGGCGCACTGATGGTGGGTATTCAGTACCGGCGTGAGTCGGTGGATTGTCAGTTCGTCCAAAGTTTGCGCAGTCGCGCCAGCAAGCACATAGATCCGTGCATCCGGTAACACGCCACGAAGTTCAATTCCCTCCTCCGCCACCGCCACAAAAAAACGCCGACACCCTTCTTGCCACAAGCGCCGCGCGATTGGATCAAGGCCCAAGCCATAGGCATTGGCTTTAACAACTGCTGCAGCCTGATCCACAGGCAGGGCCTCTGATCCGCGTTGCCGAAGAAGATGGAAGTTATGCGCAAGCGCATCAAGATCAAGATGAAGGCGAGGAGAAGTCATAGGATTACGTCTGATGAAACTCTAGGGGATGAGCGTGTTGATGTAGGCGACCACGTCCCGATAGTCCTCAGGATTTTGCAGCACACCCATCATGGCCTTCATTTGCCGGCCACCGTGATCATTGGGCGCATAGCCGCGCTTGCCGGCCGCAAAATTCTCCAGCTGCGCAACCAAATACCAATCGTTTTGTCCTGCCAACCGTGGGGCTGCAATCATTTCCAGGCCTTGCGCCCTATCCCCGTGACAGCTCGCGCAGGTTACGTATAGGCCCTTGCCCCGATCAGTATCTCCACTCACGGTTTCGGCGCTTTTGTTGTCCGGGAAGCGTTCTACATAGGCGACCAAATCTTCCAGCGCTTGGTTCGAGGCTAGCTTAGGACCTTTCGACATCGCTGCCATTTGCCGCCCCTTAGCGTCGTCCGGAGCCGCCCCTCGGGCGCCGGATTGAAAGTGCTGCAACTGCTTCAGCAAATAGAACCCTTGCTGGCCAGCAATCTTCGGAGCACTCATTGCACGATTACCCTGCCCCTCAGCGCCATGGCATGCGGTGCATACCGGATACAGACCTCGGCCCGCTTCCGCGCTTCCTGCAGCCCAAGTTGACGACATGCTCGCCGCACACCACAGCATAACCAGCCAAAGCTGGGGCGCCTTTCGTCCCCTTTGGCTTGCTAGCGTTTTATTGGTTTGATCTGTCGCATTCACGCATCGCTCCTGACCGCATCCCCTTTCGGGTTTGCAAATTTTTTCTCAATAGCGCCAAACTATAGTCTTGTCTGTTCAGCAGCGACACACCAACCCGGACCCGATTATGACGGCAGTATCAACAACCCCAACCAGCGGTCGAATTGTCACGCTCATGCACGACTCCGTCGCGCTTCGAGACAACCCCCTCGGCGACCCTCATCAACGCAAACTGTCCGTCTATCTGCCTGCCGCCTATGACGCACCACGCAATGCACGTCGCCGCTTCATCACACTCTATGACTTAGCGGGCTTTACCAGCAGCGGCCTCAGTCATCTCAATTGGCGGAATTTTGATGAAAACCTGCCAGAAAAACTGGACCGATTGATACAGACCAAGCGGATGCCGCCGGTCATTGTGGTATTTCCCGACTGCTTTACGCGTCTTGGCGGCAATCAGTACATCAATTCCAGTGCCATTGGTGCTTATGCCGATTACTTGAACGACGAACTCGTACCCTTTGTCGACCGTGAATTTCGTACGTTGGCGGATGCCCAACATCGTGGCTGTTTTGGCAAATCATCCGGCGGCTTTGGCGCCATGCGCTTGGGTATGGCGCACCCGAATATTTGGGGCGCGATCGCCAATCACTCCGGTGATGCGCACTTCGACTTTGTTTACGGTGCCGAGTGGCCTGCGGTACTGACGCATTTGCAAAAGTTCGCAGCGCCGGCGCTAAAACCCGGCAAACGGGTCGTTAAACCCCAATCATCACCGGGCGAAGACGACGGCCGCGTACAACGTTTTTTGGCCCATGTTGCAAACTGCCCGCCCAATGGTGAACAACCGTTGTCCGGCAGAGACATCATGTCACTGATGTTAGTCGCCATGGCGGCAACCTATGATCCGAATCCGGACGCTCCTAACGGGTTTTACCTACCCTTTGATCTGAATACCGGTGAGCGCATCGATGTCCGCTGGCGCGCTTGGCTGAAACACGACCCCATCAATAGGGTGCGGGCCAATCAGGACCGACTGGCCAAACTGCGTGGCATTTACATCGATTGCGGATGGCAAGATCAGTTCCATATTCACTATGGCGCACGACAGTTGTCCATGCGGCTCAATCAATGCGGCATCACTCATCGCTACGAGGAGTTTGCCGGAACACACTCAGGTATTGATCACCGGTTGGATGTCAGCCTGCCGTTTTTGGCCAACTCCCTAAAGGGATAAGGGTTCAGCGTTTGGCAACGGTTTTGTGAAGCATGACATCGAGTTCCGTCAGTTTATCCAACTCCAAAAGGCGAAGAGCTTTCGCGACGTCAATGTCGTCGTCGTGATCTAACACACCCAACATGGCGCGGGTCACCGGCGGTTCGGACATGAACAACTCCAAAAACCAAGCCATGGTGTAACCCAAAAACATCGGAATCGAGCGGACGCGTGTTGTGCGGCCAATCGCCGCCGCTGCCCGACGGTAAAGTTCGGCACGGGTTAGGCTCTCGGGCCCGGCCAAATCCAGTCCGCCGTCAAGTCCAAGCCGGGCTGCGCTGCAAATCGCATCGATCACGTCATCAGCATAAATGGGTTGCTCTAAGCTGCCGGCGCGAAACGTAACGGAACTGTTGAGATTCGCCCGTTGGGTGAGCATTTTACTGGCGTAGTCCCGTTCACCAATCACCATGGGCACACGGAGGGTGCACGCAGGTATTGGGCATCGGTAAAGGATTCGCTCGGCACGCCCCTTGGACGCCAAACACGCGTTGTTAGATTCAGGCTTTGCACCAAGAATGGAAAGGTAAGTAATGTGCTCAACCGACGTATCCTTCAGCGCTCTAGACAGTGATGTGCAACTGGATTCGTGAGCTGTGGCATATGTCGCATTCTTACTGGACTTGAGAATTCCCACCAGATGCACCGCGTATTGCGCGCCGTAGGCGGCTTGAGCGAGCAACATTGTCTCTGCGTAGTCGATCACTTCGATACGTAGCTGGCTGGTAGCGCTGAACACTCGGGTCAACTCCCGCTCAGCTCTACCGCTGCGCACTACCGCCGTGATCATTGCTCCTTCGCTTAGCAGCCTGCGAATCAATCGCTGACCGAGGTTTCCATTGGCTCCCGTAATGAACCAACTCTCCGGCTGCTTTTCTTCTTCAACCTCAGGTTGTTCTTGGATACCTGATTCCGATGTGTCGGCAGAGCCTGCCTGCACGTCGTCAGCCGTTGCTTTTACGCCTTCCGTTTGCTCTTCGGACATAATTTCTCACCAGTGCTTGGACAGCAGGGCCCTCCATTCTCGTTTGAGAGATGATACATTGAAACTTCACGTAAGCTTGCGATATCCGAAAGAGACCTTAGTCCATGCCTATGCTCAAACAAACCCATCTCAGGCACACCTCACTCTGGATTGTCGGCGCCTTCCTACTCAGTTCTTGCGGCGCCCCCCTAGGGCCGATTCCCGGAGGCAAATTAGAAGGCGAGCTATCGCCCTGGCCAGCCAATTGGGATCACGCGGAAGACTGTGAAAACGTGTTGTTGGAAACCGATCCTGCTGACCCTTATTCGGTCACGATCTGGGGCGTGGGGGTTAAAGACGAATTTTTCGTCGGCGCATCAGCCCGCTCAAATCAGTGGGCCCGAAAAATCGAAAGCGACCCCCGAGTGGTCCTAGACGTGGACGGCACATTGTATCGTGCTCATGCCGAGATCTTAACGGATGCCAAAACAGCCGAAATTGTGGCGAACAAGTTCTTCGACAAGTACGACATGGACCCAGAAAACTTGGAAGGCGACGGCGCGTTCTATCGATTAACGCGTCGACCCCAATAACTCTTGCCCTCATCAGCACCTGCGAGGACTACAAGGCCGCTTGGCAATTTGCACCATGAGCAGAGACAAAAGCGCTAAATCAGTCCGCCCAAACGCATCGGGCGGTTCAATCGTCAATCCAGCCAATGTTCTGACCGCCACTAGGTTACTGCTTATTCCCTTATTGGTCTGGACTATCATTGGCGCACAGTGGCTCATGGCTGCGATCACGATTACGTTAGCTATCGCTACTGACGTCTACGACGGCAAGCTCGCCCGACACTACAACAGCGCATCACCTCTGGGCGGATTTTTCGATCACGGCACCGATGCGTTGCTGGTGAGCAGCAGCGCATGGGCTCTGGCGCAAACCGGTCTGATTCACCCATGGCTCTGGCCCTTTATCGGATTAGCCTTTGCCCAGTACGCATTGGACTCCAAGATCCTTCTGGGGCGCGTTCTGCGCACCAGTAAACTGGGCAAGTACAATGGCATTGGCTATTACGCATTGGCCTGCACCGCTATTGGCAGCCAGACCTTGGCGGTTTTGTTTCAGACGCCGCTTCAGCACTGGCCAGTACTCCAGCAGTGCCTCCAGTGGCTTGATCGAGGGGTCGCACTGGCGGCTTGGTTGTTGTTAGCCAGCACAATCCTCTCCATGGTTGAACGAGGAATCCACCTTCTGCGCACGGACCCTCAAGACCACTAAATCGCTTATACCGCCTCTTTGTCGAACAGTTCGGCATTCGCCTTAGGCAAAAACACCACTCCGATGGCTGCATTAAACAGGACAAAGAAGGTGTGCATGATCAGGCTGAACACCCCCACTTCTGGAAATTCCGGAAACAAGACCGTCCAGAGCAACAGTGCGCCGGCATGAAACGGCAGCGGCAGGGCTGCCGCGAGGAAAATCACGGGCAAAAACGCCAGCATCTGGCCAAAACCCACGTCTACGTTAAACAGCTGCAGCGCAAAGGTATAAACCAGCACAGCGCCAATCAAATTAGGCGCCTTGAAGAGCAGCAATAACAGATATTGTATTGGGCGCGCTTCTCGAAACGCACGGAATATCTGCGCATCACGAATTTTAGGAAATTCGCCGAATACACCGCGAAAAAACAGAATATGAAGGGGCAAATAACAGACTGCGCCGGCAAATACGGCGGGCAAAATGAAATCCAGGCGAATCTGGGTCGAGGCCTCTTGCACCAGTTCGTAGTAAATCAACACACCAATGCCAGAGAAAAACAACAGCTGATAAATTTCCATCAAACCCAGCATCACCATAGTAGACAGCGCTTGCCAACCCGGTACGTCATGACGCTTGGCGAGGTATAAAGACATGGCGCCCTTACCCACCTGTTCATTCACTAGGGACAAAATATAGGCGCTGGCCCGAATCGGAAGCACTTGGACTAATCGCAACTGCGGCGCATTGAACCAGCGTATGGCTCGCCAAGTCGCGTGAGAATCGACGCTGAAAAAAAACAACGAGTAAGGAATCATGACCATTAGCCAAACGGTCCAGTCTGCTTCGGAAAAAAATCGAAGCAAATATTCCACTACGGTGAGGCTTTCTCGCGCTGCCGTCGCCTCTGTTCGGGTATACACCAGATAAAAGCAAAACAACGTGACCGCCCAGGTCGCCACTTTGAATAGCCAGCCTTTTCCGGGTTTTGGGGCTGGCTGATCCGATCCGTGTTCAATTTCTGACATGTTGTCTCCGCTGTCTAATCGTCAGTTCGAATCGCCACTCTGGCAAAACGCATCTTAGCCCGCTATCGCATAGGTCATGGCTTTGAACTCATGGCTAAAGGGATGCCAGAAACCCGGCATCCGTTGGGTCAAGCAGAACCCCGTTAGATTAGCCTCAGGCGCCATCCAGCTATGCGTGCCTGCCATACCGCCCCAGTGATATTCACCCAAGGCCGTTGGCGGATCATCGGCTTGCAGCTCGGTTTTCAGCGCAAAGCCCAGGCCAAAGGCCGTTCCAGGCATCGCCCACATGGGGAAGGCGACCTGCACCCCATCGGCTAACTGATTCGTGCGCATAAGCTGCAGCGTTTCGGCCTTGAGAATTCTGACACCCGCCCATTCGCCACCGTTTACCACCATGCGCAAGAATGCCGCGTAGTCGGGGACTGTGGAAACCAAACCGCCACCACCACTGAGCAGGGCGCGACGCGTATTATACTGGCCCGCATGGGAATCGTCGGCCTTGTTCAGACCAGGCTTCATTGGGTCAAAAATATCTTCAGGCGCATACATCGTCGTGAACCGGTCGGCTTTTTCCTCCGGCACCCAAAAGTCCGTATCTACCATGGCCAAGGGACCAAAGATCCGCATACGCAAGAACTCATCAAAGGTTTGCCCCGACAACACTTCTACCAAGCGGGCACAGACATCTGTTGCTACCGAGTAGCGCCAACTTGTTCCGGGTTCATAGGCCAAGGGAAGCTTGGCCACGCGCAGACAAAACTCTTCTAAATCGATGCTGGCATCCGCAAGCACATTAACCCCGCCATTCATATAGGCCTGATCGATAACCGACGTGGGCTCAATAAACCCATAGCTGAGGCCCGCGCTGTGACTGAGTATGTGCCGCACGGAAACCATGTTTTTCGCCGGCGACGTGTCCGCCACCCCAGTCGCGTCAGGCTTGAGAACCTGGAGGTCACCAAACTCCGGCATGAATTTGGCCAGCGGGTCGTCCAAATCAAAGAGTCCCTCCTCGTGCAGCATCATCAATGCAACCGAGGTCACTAGCTTGGTATTGGAATACATGCGAAAAATGGCGTCCTTTCGCAGTGGTGTTTTGCTCTCGGTATCCATGTAGCCGAAGGTTTGATAATCGACCAAGTCCGTGCCTTTGAAGACCGCTGTTGCGCAACAAGAGAGAATGTCTTGGTCAATGTAAAATTGCATCCGCTCATGCATTGCAGAAAAGTCGTAGCTTGAATCGGTTACGTTCATAGGTTCCTCTCGGGTAGTTTCGTTTTGGCCACTAGCGCTGTACGGTGAATTCTTCCAGCAGCTGATAAAAGCTTTCGACGCCATTGGTGATATTGCTCACGCTGATGCGCTCATTGTTGCCATGCACGCCGGTGGCCTCAGAGGCTTCGAAAACAAAGGGTGAGTAGCCGTAACTGGTAATGCCTAAATCTCTGAAAAAGTGGGAGTCGGTAAATCCGCCCGCAACCGTGGGCACCAGCTGCGCGCCATGGCGATCCTCTGCAATTTTTTGGATCGCTTTGAACAGCGGTGTGTCTGTGCGGCTAGTCGCTGGTGTGAACCCCATAATCTTTTCTATGGTGATGCCCTCATCATTGATGATGTGCCGAAGCTCGTTTAAAAACTGCTCGGGGTTTTGGTCTGGCAGCAGCCGGCAATCCAGTTCTGCCGATGCCTCCGCTGGGACAACGTTGATTTTACCGCTGCCTTGCAGCCGAGTAATTGAGCAAGTATTTCTCAGTAGCGCGTGCGCGCCGGGGTTTTCAAGCCGCAAACCCAGCAAAAAATTGGCATCATTCGCCGCTTGCGCAATGTTGGCGTACCGATTGCGCTTGCCCTCGTCCTGGTAAGGTGCCAGACCTTCGAACATGGCAGCTACTGCTGGAACGATGTTAACCGGGAAGTCCGTTTCGCGAATACGCTCTAAGCTCCTTACCAGCTGGGTTACCGACGTCGTCACCTGAGGAGCAGACCCATGTCCGGGCCTACCGGTCGAGGTCAGTCTCAGCCAAAGCGGTACTTTCTGCGTCACCTCAACCATTACCGCTACGCCTTGGGCGAACCGTCGGCCAGACCCACCTTCGTTTAGCAAATATCCGACGTTTGAGAACAACTCGGGCCGGTTTTCCACTAACCACCCTGCACCGAAGGCACCGCCGGCTTCCTCATCCGCTGTGGCGACGTACCACACATCACGATTCAGGGTTTGTCCACTGGCGGCCAATGCGAGGAAAGCCTGCAGCTGAACAATACCCAAACCCTTGGTGTCTATGGCACCACGCCCATAAATATAGCCGTCCACTTTGTCGCCGGAGAATGGATCGACGCGCCAGTAATCGGCATTTGCCGTTACCACATCGATGTGGTGCAGCAGCACCAAGGCCGGCGCTTTGCGGCCGGTTGCATCAGCCGTTCCTGGCAGCATGGCCCACAAATTACCCCGACCCGGCGCTGACTCAGCTGCCTCATACTCTATACCGGCTTCATCCAACAGTTTGCCCAGATAGTCGACACCGCGGGACTCATTACCCGGCGGGTTGACGGTATTGGTCTGCAGATAACCAACGAGATTTGGCACCGCTTGCTGCACGAAGGGCTGTAGATCGAATGCCCGAGCTGGGCTTGTGATCAGCAGCAACAGCGCAAAAAGACCGATGATCGCAGGCGTTGCCGAATTTGCTTTCATGTGAAGATTCCTTTTTCTGAGCAGCCCGAACCGGAAAAAAACTTCGCAGACCATGCCGAAGTCGCCATAATCTAGCAACAAAACAGTTGGAGAGCCTCTTGAAAATTTCTACCCTGATCAATTATGCCGGCGGCTTTAAAGAAGCGGTCGCTGAAGTAAAAGCACTCGAAAAAGCCGGTCTGGATGTGGTCTGGGTCCCTGAGGCCTACTCGTTCGACGCACCTACCGCCATGGGCTACCTTGCGGCTGAAACCGAGCGAGTGATCATCGCATCCGGCATTTTGCCAATCTATACCCGCACACCAAGTTTGCTCGCCATGACCGCCGCCGGTCTTGATTACTTGTCTGACGGTCGAGCGATGCTGGGTCTGGGCGCTTCGGGCCCTCAGGTTATTGAAGGGTTTCATGGCCTACCCTATACCGCGCCCGTCGCGCGAACCCGAGAGGTAATCGACATCTGCCGACAGGTTTGGCGTCGGGAGAAAGTTCAGTACATGGGCGACCATTACCAAATCCCGCTGCCCCAAGATCGCGGCACCGGATTGGGTAAGCCGTTGAAGCTGATCAATCACCCCGTGCGTTCCGACATACCCATTGCCATCGCTTCCCTGGGACCCGCCAGTGTGGCCGCCACAGCAGAACTGGCAGACGCTTGGCTTCCAGCCTTTTATACCGCTGAAGCTGCTGATGCGGTTTGGGGCGATTCGCTACGCAAAGGCAACGGCAAACGTGCGGAAGATAGAAGTCCCTTGGACATTTACGCAGGGGGCAGTGTCGCCATCGGCGAGGGAATGGAACCGCTGCGAAATCGGGCGCGACCCGGAGCCGCGCTGTACATCGGCGGTATGGGCGCTCGCTCGAAAAATTTCTACAACGACATCTTCTCCAAGAGCGGATACGAAGCGGAAGCCAAAGTCATCCAAGATTTGTATCTGGCGGGCGACAAAAAAGCCGCCGAAGAAGCCATACCTGATGACTATTTAGCGAAGAGTTCATTGATCGGACCCGAAGGATTTGTGAAAGAGCGCCTGTATGCGCTGCGCGAATCCGGGGTAACTTCATTGAATGTTAGCTTCGCCGGCGCGGATGCGGCAGAGCGCGCTGCGCAATGCGAAAACCTGCGCAACTTGGTGGATTCTCTCTAGGGGTTCCGAACCCGAATCAGCCCTTCTTGCACCGTCGAGGCAAGAAGGTCGCCGGAGGCGGAAAAGATGTTGCCTCTGGCAAACCCTCTGGCGTGAGAGGCGCTCGGTGAATCAATGGCGTAAAGCAGCCATTGATTCAACTCCAGTGGACGATGAAACCACATGGCGTGATCAAGACTGGCCACTTGCATGTGCTCGCGTTTAAAGCTGCCTCTATGGGGCAGGCGGGCCGTGCCAATCAACACGTTGTCGGATTCAAAAACCAACAAGCAGGCGGCGATCAAATCGTCCCGAGGCACCTGACCTGTGGGCTTAAACCAGACGAACTGCTCCGGTGGTTGAGGGCTTTCAGACTGCAGACGACGGAATTCATGGCGCCAGGTTACGAACGCGGCATCGTACAAAGCAGCAGGAATTTTCTCTTCCATTGGCGGCTGCAAATCGGGCATATCAGCTTGGTGACTCAACCCCGATTCCACCACCTGAAAAGACGCATCCATATTAAATATTGCTTCGCCGCGCTGGGTAACCAAAATCCGACGCGTTGCAAATGATCGGCCATCCCGCGCGCGTTCGACCCGAATCACGGCAGGCACCTTGGGATCGCCAGGGCGCAA
>ERZ1047472.1821-NODE-1821-length-15957-cov-17.793359_pt1 | contig 15957 bp, 10 predicted proteins | sample MGYA00383095_ERZ1047472 | MGnify/ENA primary metagenome ERZ1047472 (study PRJEB29581, sample SAMEA5548365) | metagenome | biome: marine; feature: coastal; material: water | depth 1 m | study: Short-term variability in the microbial, nano- and picoplankton... | reverse complement strand
TCGGGGGCTGCGCTAATGGTATCCAACGCCTGTTTGTTCGCTCTTTTCGCAACTGGGAGAGAGAAGATACAGACCTTATCGTGGGAGTCAACTGCCTTTAATAGGTCAGACAAGCTGCGGGAGTAACTGACCTCTCAGTGAGTTGGGCAAAGCTTCGACAATCTTTACGTCGGCGAATTGACCAATAAGCCCACTGTCATCGCAGCTGAAGTTGACCACTCGGTTATTCTCCGTGCGCCCAGCGAGTTGTCCGGGATCCTTTTTAGACACTCCGGTCACCAAGATACGCTGCTCACTTCCCACCATGGCGACCCCAATAGCGGCGGCTTGCTGGGCGATTCTTCCTTGCAGGATTTTCAAGCGCTGTTTTTTTGTCTCCATGGTGGTTTCGTCTGAAAGATCGGCTGCAGGTGTTCCGGGGCGGGCGCTATAAATAAAACTAAACGAGCTATCGAACCCCACCTCTTCAATGAGCTTCATTGTTGCAGCAAAGTCCTTCTCATCTTCACCAGGAAAACCGATGATGAAGTCTGAGGACAAAGAAATGTTGGGACGAATCCGGCGCAGGGCTCTTATTTTCGCTTTGTACTCCAACGCCGTGTGGCCTCGCTTCATGGCCATTAACGTGCGATCCGAGCCGCTTTGTACCGGCAGGTGTAAGTGGTCCACCAGTGCTGGAATATCCGCGTAGCACTGAATCAGGGCGTCAGAAAACTCTACAGGGTGTGAGGTCGTGTAGCGAATGCGTTCTATGCCCGGCACTAAATTCACCAGGTGGAGGAGCTCTGCGAAATCGACATTGTCGCCCAAGTGGTTAGGCCCTCTGTAGGCATTCACATTTTGCCCAAGCAGATTGACCTCTCTCACACCGCCATTGGCGAGTGAGGCAATCTCGGCAATGACATCGTCGACCGGGCGGGAAACCTCCTCGCCACGGGTGTAGGGCACTACGCAAAACGTACAATATTTGCTGCAGCCCTCCATAATGGAAACGAAGGCGCTAGGGCCGTCTACTCGGGGCTCTGGAAGCCGGTCAAATTTTTCTATCTCGGGGAAGCTGACGTCAACAACAACGGGGGTGCCGTCCCTTGAAGCATCAATCATCTCGGGAAGACGGTGCAGGGTTTGTGGTCCAAAAATCAAATCGACAAAGGGTGCGCGTTTACTGATCTCAGCACCCTCCTGACTTGCAACACAGCCACCGACACCAATGATTAAGTCGGGCTTGGCCTCCTTCAGAGGCCGCCAACGCCCCAATTGATGAAAAACCTTTTCCTGAGCCTTTTCGCGGATTGAGCAGGTGTTTAGCAACAGAACGTCGGCTTCCTCCACCTGATCGGTCATTGTTAGCCCGTGGCTTTCTCCCAACAGGTCGGCCATACGAGCAGAATCGTATTCATTCATCTGGCAGCCGTGGGTTTGTACGAACAGTTTTTTCTGAGGTGGCGTTGTCAAAAAGGTGGTCTCACTTGCGATAGATAGAGCGGATGATGGGAAGTATACCGTTAAGAAACCACCTGTGCGCGAGAATCCACTGGCGGATAACCTCAGAAGTGGTACCATTCCCGCCCTTTTTTTCTTAACCGCGTCCAATGCCCATGACAACTCAACCCGTCTACAAGGTTATTTTCCAAAACGGAGGCCAAGTCTTTGAGGTCTTCGCGAGACAAATATTCCAGAGCGACATGTGGGGTTTTATTGAGGTTGAAGAGCTGGTGTTTGGTGAGCGGTCAGCCGTCCTCGTTGACCCCTCGGAAGAGAAGTTAAAGAACGAGTTTTCGGGCGTGAAGCGCAGTTATATTCCGCTGCACTCAGTTATTCGCATCGATGAGGTAGAGAAGGAAGGCACGGTTCGCGTATCTGAGGCATCTGCTACTGGGGCGAAAATTTCCCATCTGCCGTTTAACGGCATGCCGTCTGCTCCATCAGGGGGCGATGACTGACTCGCCTTGCGCCCTTGAATTACGGGCTGCTTACCACCACATCTTGGATGAGCGTAAAAGAATGCCAAGTGACGAGGTAAGCTGTAATGAGCAGCGAAGACGATCATAGTTCAGACAAACCAGACACCACCGATGGCCACGGCTTTCTCGAGGGCGTGTCGGCGCACTACGAGTTGGGAGCCAGTGATGTCGTAGCAGAACAGGCATCGACCCCAGCAGTCGCCGCGGACGTGTTGCCCGAAACGCTAGTGCTACTCCCGCTGCCCGGGCGCCCTTTTTTCCCCGGTCAGGTGCAGCCGATTGGTCTCAATCTAGATCAGTGGCAAAAAACACTGGCAGCCATATCTGAGCAGGGCAAAGGATTGCTGGGGTTAGCTTTTGTCGGTGATGTGAATCCAATAGACGTCGTCAGCAGCGATTTTCCAGACATGGGCTGCGTTGTAAGACTTCATCAACCTCAAGGGCAGGCTGAGAATTCTGGGCAATTCCTAGCTCAGGGTATTAAACGGTTTCGTATTGTTCGCTGGCTACGCGCGGACGGTCCGTTTATTGCCCAGGTTGAGTACCCGCGCTCCAAAGGTGAGCGTGATAGCGATGAGGTTAAGGCCTACGCAATGGCAATTATTGCTGCCATTAAAGAGCTGTTACCGCTGAATCCTCTTTATTCCCAAGAGCTCAAGCAATACCTAGGCAATTTCAATCCGAATCAGCCGAGTCTGTTGGCAGACTTTGCCGCAGCTATGACGACAGCTTCCGGGGAACAACTGCAAGACATCCTGCAGACTCTGCCTCTGGCTACGCGTATGAATCAAGTGCTGGAGTTGCTGCGACGAGAAAAAGAAGTTGCTGAGCTTCAAGGAGAAATTAGTCGAGAGGTCAATGCAAAAGCCTCCGACAACCAACGCGAGTTTTTTCTTAAAGAGCAAATGAAGGTGATCCAGCGAGAGCTGGGAATTTCCAAAGATGATAAAACATCGGATGCTGAAAAATTCGCTGAGCGCATGTCGACACGCAATCCTCCGGATCACGTGTCCGCGCGTTTTTCAGAGGAATTAGACAAGCTTAAGGTGTTGGAATCAGGTTCACCTGAGTATGCCGTGACACGAAATTACCTCGATTGGATCAGTTCCGTGCCGTGGGGTGTGTTTTCAGATGACAACTTGAATTTAGAACATGCTCGCAGTGAGCTTGATCGGCACCACGATGGCCTAGGTGATGTTAAGCAGCGTATTACCGAGTTTTTAGCTGTGGGCAACTTCAAGGGCACCATTGATGGTTCCATATTATTGCTTGTCGGCCCGCCTGGGGTCGGTAAAACCAGTATCGGTAAATCTGTTGCTGACGCTTTAGGCCGAAAATTTTTCCGATTTAGTTTGGGCGGTATTCGTGATGAAGCCGAGATCAAAGGGCACCGTAGAACCTACATTGGTGCGATGCCGGGTAAGCTGGTTCAGGCTTTAAAAGACGTCGATGTCGCGAATCCGGTAATCATGCTTGATGAAATCGACAAGGTGGGACGCTCTTATCAGGGCGATCCGGCCTCGGCACTTCTGGAGGTACTGGACCCAGAGCAGAACACCGAATTTCTCGACCACTATCTCGATTTACGGGTTGACCTTTCACGCGTGCTTTTTATCGCCACGGCTAATCAGCTAGACACCATTCCTCCGGCGCTTTTAGATCGTATGGAGACAATTCGTCTTTCGGGCTATATCGCTGAGGAAAAGCTAGACATTGCCCGTAACCATTTATGGCCAAAATTACTACTCAGGCACGGGGCGAAACCCTCTCAGATACGCATTAATGACGCGGCGCTTCGCTTGGTCATTGACGGCTACTGCCGTGAGGCGGGTGTGCGTCAGTTGGAAAAACACCTGGCGGCCCTAATAAGAAAGGCGATTGTGCAGCTTGTTGACGGTGATGCTTCCCGTGTTCGACTGGGCAAAAAGGACATAGCGGGCTTGCTTGGTCAACCTCGCTACCGCAATGAACGACCCTTGCGAGGTAAAGGCGTCGTGACTGGCTTGGCTTGGACCGCGCACGGCGGTGTCACTCTCGCAATCGAGTCGAGCAGAATTCATACCTTAAATCGTGGTTTCAAGCTCACTGGGCAACTGGGTGAGGTGATGAAGGAAAGTGCAGAAATCGCATACAGCTATTGCGTTGCCCATCTGGCTGATTTTGGCTGTGCTGAGGATTTTTTTGATACATCGATGGTTCATTTGCACGTGCCTGAGGGCGCTACCCCAAAAGACGGGCCCAGTGCAGGTATTACGATGGCGGCAGCACTCATATCCCTTGCGCGAGGTCAGCGGATAAAGCGTCCGCTAGCCATGACGGGCGAATTGACATTGACTGGGCAAGTGCTCCCGGTGGGTGGCATCCGAGAAAAAATGGTGGCGGCTCGCCGAGCTCAAATATCAGAGGTCGTATTGCCTTCTGCTAATCGCGGTGACTACGAGGAGTTACCCGATTATTTGACCTCAGGTATGACGGCACACTTTGTCGGCAGTTTTGATGAGGTGTTTGAAATTGTGTTTGCTGGGGCTGTGCCCAAACGCCCTCTACACTGAGGGAGGGTTGTCAGGGTGCGTTGGCTGTGAGAATTGCTCTAATAGGCGCAGGATGGCCCTCGGCGGTTAAGCTTGGGTCGCTGTTATCAAGGAATTTCTCGAGAGAGTGAAAGGTCATCCAAGGTGTTGTTCGCTGTTCGTTTGTGGTGGTCGTGTTGATGTCCACTATGTCTGCGTTTTTAAATCCGACCTTTTCTAGCCAGCCGCGCAGCGTCACGGGACTGGGCAGACACCAGACATTACCCATTTTGGCGTAGCGATTTGGGGGCACGAATACCGTGTTGGGACCGCCCTCAACCACCAGTGTTTCCAAAATCAATTGACCGCCGGGCCGCAGCGTATTTCGAAGATCGATCAGATGGTCTAGCGGTGATCGGCGGTGGTACAAAACCCCCATAGAAAAGGTCGTATCGAAGGCGCGAAGTTGCGACGGCATTTGTTCTAAGGTAAGTGGAAAAATATTGATGTTGGGTTGCTGTAAGTAATGCTGCACAGCGCGAAATTGCAGATTTGAGAGGGGGCTTGGATCGATTCCGATGACTTCCTCCGCGTTAGCTCCAAGCATTCGCCAGCTGTGGTAACCGCTGCCACATCCCACGTCTAGCACTCGTCGCTGTGCAAGATCTTCCAGAGCGCCCTCAAGGCGGTTCCATTTCCAGTCAGAGCGCCACTCAGTATCAACGTGACAACCAAAAAGTTCGAAGGGACCTTTCCGCCAAGGGTGCAAACCTTGCAACGCTGCAGTAAGTTGGTCGCGCTCACTGTTTGTGACAGCCCCCGTGCACCCCACTCGATCCGTAGACATATTGATCGCGTCTACCTTAAGTTTTGGCAGCGTTGATAGAGCTTGGAGCCAACGAGGGATATCGCCATAGCGGGCGCTTGAGAAGCCTTGGGCAAGCTGCGTTGGCAAAACCGCAAGCCATGGCTCCAGCGGCGTTCCCTCCCAGCGTCCCCTTAGCTGCTCCAGCTCCTGCGCTATGAGCTCTCTCATTTTTGGTTTGTCCCTGCGAAAAACCGCAAGTCTAATACTTGAACGGGCTGTTTGGCGGTAAAGCTTTTGGTATTTCGTGTTGTCACAGCAGGCCGGGGGAGATCTGGTTGCAAACCAGAGGCCTGATTCCTACTTACACGAGGCTAATTTAGGTCTGTTATCTCTCTGAATTCAATAGATCACCAGCTGTGTTTTTGCTCGCCGGTATATAAAGGCTTAACCAAACTTCCAAAAGGGGCCCCTGTCCCGTGCATTTGTCTATGGATCTCGAGGATATCAACCGGCGGTTGGCAGCGAGGTTGCTGCTGATCCATAATCCATCACCGCTCGCTAATGAATCTTGAGAAATCGTTATGTTTGAAGAATTACCCCTATTGCCGCCAGATTCTATACTCGGCCTGGCTGCAGAGTGCCGAGCTGACCCAAACCCCGACAAGGTAGACCTGACTATCGGTATCTACATGGACGAGTCAGGAAATTGCCCCGTCTTTAACGCAGTTCGCCTGGCGCAGCGCCAACTTGTCGATGAGGAACAGACGAAGTCCTATATTCCCCCTCAAGGGGATCCTCAATTTATCGAAGGTTTGGTTGAGCTGGTTGTAGGCAGTGATGCGCTGGGAGTTCGGTCAGGCAATGTAGGGGCGGTTCAGGCGCCCGGTGGATGCGGCGCCGTTCGGTTGGGTGCGGAAGTTCTCAAAGCATCGGGAACCAAAGGTAAAGTTTGGGTGAGTGATCCTACCTGGCCAGTGCATGTGCCACTGATTACCAGCAGTGGGTTGGAGTTGGGCCAATACCGATACTACGACCCTGCGACCCACGGTGTGGATTTCGTCGCCATGACCGAGGATCTCGCTGCTGCGGGGACGGGGGATATTGTTCTGCTGCATGGCTGTTGTCACAACCCCAGTGGCGCGGACCTTACACCTGAGCAATGGCGCGAGATTGCTGGCATGGCCGCGAGTCAGGGTTTTACCCCTATGGTGGATTTGGCGTATCAAGGGTTTGGTGAAGGTCTTGATACTGACGTCTACGGTTTGCGTTGCCTAATAGAACAGGTTCCGGAGGTGGTCGTAGCAGCCTCGTTGTCAAAAAACATGGGCTTGTATCGAGAGCGCACTGGAATGGCTATTTTTGTGGGTCCCAACAGCCGCACGGCCGAGGCTACTGTCAGTCAGGCAAAAGCGGCAGCCCGACGTATTTATTCGATGCCTCCCGCTCATGGTGCACTTCTGGCCGGGCGCGTTCTGGGTGATCCCGTTTTGCGAGCCGATTGGGAAGCCGAGTTGACCGCAATGTGTGTGCGCATCAACGGGCTACGCTTGGAGTTCCAAAAGCGGCTTGAAAACGCTACGGGACGAGATTTCGGTTTTATCGCCAAAGAAAAGGGCATGTTTTCTTTCTTGGGGCTATCTGAGGAGCAAGCAAAGCAGGTGAGATCCGAGCACGGCCTTTATATGCTGAACTCATCGCGCATTAACATTGCCAGCTTAAATGCTGGAAACATGGACCGTGTGGTGGCTGCGGTGACCTCGGTCCTTTAAACGCCGATAGTGCACCCGTGCACGATTTAGCCTTCCAGCTCTGACCAGCGCTCAATCGCAGTTTCAAGATTGCGATTGAGCTGTTCAAGATCGTCTAGCCGCTTACGGACAATGTCTGGGGGTTGCTGATAAAAGTCAGGCGCCGCGATCTGCAGCTCAAGTTCGGCTTGCTGCCCTTCTAGGTCTTCAATGTGGCCCGGGAGGCCTTCTAATTCGCGCTGTTCTTTGTAACTCAGCTTTCTTTGGGGTTTCTTTTGGGTTTCCTCTGGATCAATGACGGTAATTTTTCTAGAAGTGAGTGCTGTGCTGTCAGTCACGGCTTCGGCGGTCAGTCGCCCACCTCGGGCCTCCCAATCACTGTAGCCTCCCGCCTGCTCTTCGATTGTGCCGTCCTCGCCCATCACAAGGAGGCTGGTGACGACGCTATCCATAAAGTCACGATCGTGACTAACGAGCAGGAGTGTTCCCTTAAAATCTGCCAATATTTCTTCGAGGAGCTCGAGGGTTTCTATATCTAAATCATTCGTGGGTTCGTCCAGCACGAGCAAGTTTGCGGGACGGGTAAAAAGCCTCGCGAGAATGGCGCGATTACGCTCGCCCCCTGACAGGGCTTTAACGGGAGTGCGGACCCGTTCTGGGGTGAACAAAAAATCACCGAGATAACTGATCGCATGCCGCCTGCGACCATTGATTTCAATAAACTCTTGCCCACCGCAAATGTTATCGATCAGGTTGGCCTCGGGGTCGAGCTGGCCTCTCAATTGATCTGAGTACGCGACTTCAAGTCGTGTGCCCACCTGAACAGCGCCGCTGTCGGGTTGCAGCTCGCCGAGCAAGAGTTTCACCAGTGTCGTCTTGCCAATACCATTTCGGCCAACGATGCCCACGCGGTCGCCGCGTTGGATGATGGTTGAAAATCGATCAACGACGGGACGAGACCCCCAGGAAAAACTGACCTCCTTTAGCTCGGTGACCAGTTTTCCTGACGCTCTGGCGTCCTCCACACTAAAACTGGCAGTTCCCTGCCGCGCTCTGCGCTGGGAGCGTTCCTCTCGTAACGCCTCTAAAGCCCGTACACGGCCTTCATTGCGTGTCCGTCGCGCCTTAATTCCTTGCCGAATCCAGACTTCTTCTTCAGCCAATTTTTTGTCAAATAGGGCATTGGCTTTGGCTTCTGAGGCGAGCTCTTGCTCTCTAAACTGCAGGAAACCTCTGTAGTCGCCCTGCCACAAAGACAAGTGCCCGCGTTCCAACTCAGCCATGCTGGTCACACAGTTTTGTAGGAAACGCCGGTCGTGACTGATGACGACTAATGCGCCTCTAAAATTCTTGAGATGGCTTTCCAGCCACTCTATCGTTGGTATGTCGAGATGGTTCGTGGGCTCGTCGAGAAGCAGGATGTCAGGTTGGGTCACCAGTGCTCTTGCGAGGGACACCCTGCGACGCCAGCCGCCAGAGAGAGCTGCCATCGACGTGTCCGTAGGCAAGCCCAGCTGAGAAATTACTGTTTCAACGCGCTGCTGTAACTGCCAACCGTCCTCGGCTTCTAATGCCTGTTGAATGTTAGCCAGTTCATCCATGTCGGCTTCAGATCCAGAGGCAATAATTTGGTGGTATCGCGCTAATAATTGACCTGCGGCTTCCAGGCCCCCGGCGACCACGTCGTAAACCGTAACATCCTCACCATCGGGCAGTTCCTGCTCGAGCCTTGCTAAACGGGCTCCGGGGTTTAGCCACCGCTCGCCGCCATCCGGAGCCAGTTCTCCCGCCAAAATTTTGAACAGCGTGGTTTTGCCAGCACCGTTGCGGCCAAGCAAGCCAACGCGCTGTCCCTGATCCAAATTTAGACTTACGCGATCAAGGATGACATGACTGCCAAAGTGGAGTTCTACCTCGTCAAGGCGCAGCAGGGGCATAGTGTTGTTCCGAATTTAGGGGCGGGCAGTGTACGCCATCCCATTCCAGTCTCCGAATCGGTTAAAATAGGCGCCTCACAAAGGAGAAAACCGTGTACCCACATGTTACTGACAACAGCGATCGCTGGATCGCTCGCTGGCTCACCGTCTGCGCGGTTGTTATTTTCGGAATGATTCTCTTGGGAGGGGTTACGAGGTTGACGGACTCGGGATTGTCGATGGTGGAATGGCAGCCTATTATGGGCGCCATTCCTCCGCTAACTGCCGCTGACTGGGATTTGGCTTTCACCAAGTATCAGCAGTTCCCCGAATACCAAAAAGTTAACTACGACATGGATCTGGCAGGTTTCAAGGTCATTTTCATGTATGAGTATTTGCATCGCGTCCTCGGGCGTTTAATCGGCGTGCTGTACCTGTTTCCGATGGTGTTTTTCATGGTGAGGGGAATGGTACGACGGCCTTTAAAGCCTAAGCTGCTTTTGCTGTTCGTGCTCGGTGGCTGCCAGGGGTTACTGGGCTGGTATATGGTGAAGAGCGGGCTGGTCGATCGACCCGATGTATCACAGTATCGATTGACAGCCCATTTAGGGCTCGCTGTGCTGGTTTACGGCTACATGGTTTGGCTTATTTTGCAGATAACCTCTCCCCATCGTCAAATAGTAGGTGAACACTCGGTGAAATTTTATGCACTCGCCGCCTTGGTGTACCTGATGATATTGAGTGGTGGGTTCGTGGCTGGAACCGATGCGGGGTACAGTTATCCCACTTGGCCCCTGATGGGGGACCACCTGATACCACCCTCGATTTATGCCGAGGGATGGATTTCCGCTTTCGAGCAGGTGACAACAATCCAGTTCAACCACCGTTTATTTGCTTACGGGCTCGTTTTGCTAGTGGCCAGTATCGCCATCAGTAATTTTCGAGGAAGCTCGGATCCCCGTGTGAAGTGGGGCGCGGTGGCATTGGCTCTCGCGCTGGTATGTCAGGTAACGTTAGGTGTTTCCACCTTGCTGACTCACGTGGCAGTGCCCATAGCGGCTGCACACCAAGGCGGTGCCGTTGTGTTGCTTACGGCAGCCTTATTTTTTACCCACGCGCGCTTAACGGAACGCTCTCGCTTCTGAGCCTAAGAAAACGAGGGTGTTCCAAATTTGAAGAAGGGCAAATGTCCGGACTCTGAATCTGATGCAGTGCATTGCATCCTTACAAACTACTGTCATACCCTGTCGGCAACGCGATTTAGCTTATTCAACGAAGTGGGGGGTTCATGGGGAGTGTCGAAGACGACGTGCTGCTTGCATGTTTGGTCATTTTGGCCAGGCACCACGGCCTCCCAGCTACTCCAGAGTCGCTTAGTGCTGGTTTACCGCTAACAGAAGCGGGAATCACAGCCAGCTTTCTGCAACGTGCGGCAAAAAAGGTCGGGCTGAACAGTCGCCTGCGCAAAATCGCGATCAAAGACATTCCAGATTCCGTCTGTCCGGCCATTTTGCTGCTGGAGGACGGCGATGCGTGTGTTTATCTGGGCCCAACTAAGGGCGGCGCTGTTGAGGTGATTTATCCACGCCTCGTCGACTCGGTTGTCGAGGAAGCACACGCAGATTTAGAGGCCAAGTTCTCAGGCTTTGCTTTGCTGGCGCGCCCCAAGTTTCGTTTTGACAGCCGCGTGGACTCTAGCGACGCCAATCGCGATGGTCATTGGTTTTGGTCGGCAATCCGCGAGAATATGCCTGTTTACAAGGACGTTCTCGTTGCAGCATTTTTTATTAATTTATTTGCTTTAGCCGTTCCCATTTTCATGATGAATGTGTACGACCGAGTCGTACCAAACGCCGCTTTTGATACGTTATGGGTGCTTGCGACGGGTGTGGTTATCGTATTGGTCGCCGATATGGTGCTGAAATCAATGCGAGGGCATTTTCTCGATCTCGCGAGCCGTCGGGTTGATGTCGAGTTGTCTGCGAAAATCATGGAGCGCACCTTAGGTATGCGATTGGAGTACCGACCTGCATCCGTTGGTTCCTTTGCCGTTAACCTGAGGTCTTTTGAGACCCTTCGGGACTTCATCACTTCAACGACGATCACTACCATTGTCGACCTGCCATTTTCGGTTTTATTTTTAGCCGTTATAGCCTGGATTGCGTGGCCACTGTTGATTCCCGTTTTATTGGGAGTCGCCGCCATTTTGGTCTACGCGTTATTTGCCAGAGGGAGGTTGCAGCGCCTTACCGAGTCAACGTATCAAGCGGGGGCCCAGCGAAATGCGACACTCATTGAGTCATTAACGGGACTCGATACTTTAAAAGCGCTTGGCGCAGAATCAGTCATGCAGCGTAAGTGGGAGGAAACCACGCGGTTTCTCGCGGGTGTTGGCGTAGACCTAAGGTTGGCGACTTTATCTGTCACGCATTTCACAATGTTCGCTCAGCAATTGGTCACAGTCGGCGTGATCATTGTTGGGGTTTTCCTCATTTCAGAGGGACAATTGACGATGGGTGGTTTAATTGCCGGGTCGATGCTGTCAAGGCGAGCCATGCAGCCCTTTGGGCAGGTCGCGGGGCTGATCACTCAGGCTCACAATGCTCGGATGGCACTAGATACCTTAAACGGTTTGTTTGAAATGCCGGCCGAACGGCGTGACGGCGGTGCGTTTGTTTCCCGAGATAGTTTCCGTGGCGATGTGACGTTTAACAACGTGTCCTTTGCATATCCTGGCAGCGAAACTGCTTCAGTGTCGGGCATTTCTTTTAGCATTAAGGCGGGGGAGCATGTCGCGATTGTAGGCCGTGTGGGTTCAGGGAAGTCGACGCTTACCAAACTCGCAATGGGGCTTTATGAGCCAACGGAAGGCGCGGTTCTCATTGACGGCATTGATCTCAGGCAGCTTGATCCCGCTGAGTATCGAAACGCCGTGGGCTATGTCCCACAGGACGTCACGTTGTTCCACGGTACGCTGCGGGAAAATTTGACTTTGGCGCACCGTGGTATAGAGGATTCAAGCTTGGTGCGCGCTGCCCAGCAAGCGGCCCTTATTGATTTTGTTAATCGCCATCCTCGAGGCTTTGATATGCCCATAAGCGAGCGCGGTGATTCCGTTTCCGGAGGACAGCGTCGCTGTATTGCTCTGGCACGCAGTTTGGTACATACGCCGGGAATCTTGTTTTTCGATGAACCTACGGGGTCGATGGATAACACGACTGAGGCAGTGATCAAAAAAGAACTCACAGCCTATTTACCGGGACGCACCTTATTACTCGTGACGCATCGCAATGCTCTGTTGGAGCTCGTTGATCGGATTATCGTCATAGATGGTGGGCGCATCGTCGCGGATGGTGCGAGGGAGACTGTCTTGGACGCACTCAAGCAAGGCAAGATAGGGCGGGCGCGCTAATGGCAATTTGGGTTTTACGTCCTGGGACAGACGGCCAAGATATCGAGCCGCCACAAGAAGGCTCTAGACTGTTTTTGCCGGCCCCCCACTGCGACGTAAATCTATGTGACCTTGATGACATTGAGGTCATGCGCAGCACCCTCAAAACACTCAATCCCAGCTACGAAGAGCAGGTGCTCGCGGCTGACGTGCAGGTCGCCTGGGCGTTTACTCACTGGCTGTCGGTTGCAGACCTTGTCATTGTTGCTAGTCGCGAGCCGGACGATGTTATTTCTGTGGCACGCATTGAGTCACGCTGCCACTACGAGGCGGGGGAGGCCAGTTTGGCCCACTTCTGTGAGGTAAAGTGGCTTGCCCAAGATATTGATCGTTCAATTATTCACAGCGAAGTGGCAAGCGTTTTTCTGGCCGGGGGTGATTTTTTCCAACTCCGGCGTGAGGCCGATCTCGCACACATAAAAGTCATTGATCAAAATGACTGGGAGCCCCTCCCAACAGACCTCGGCTATTCCGGTCGCGAACCTAAAGGGTTGTCGGAGGAGGCTCAAAAGCTAAGCTCAGCAACAGAGTCACTTACTGAGCAACAGACCGTGTGGGAGTTAATGGCTGAAGAGGCCATGCTTGAGCAGGAGCCCCTGAAGGCCCGACGTCTGCTGTATGCCATAGCGGTATCGGTGCTAATGCTTGTTGTATGGGCGTCTTGGGCGGAAGTCGATATTGTCACTCGGGGGCAAGGTAAGGTAATTCCCAGCCGGCAGGTTCAAATTCTGGGCTCACAAGATGGCGGTGTCATCACTGAGATTCTTGTTCGTGAGGGCGATCTCGTGCGACAAGGCGATTTGCTTCTGAAGCTTGATCAAACTCGCTCACAGTCAAGCCTTGGCGAGAATATGGCCGAACGGTCTGGTCTAATCGTGAGAGCCGCACGGCTACGAGCGATGGTAGACGGTGAGGCCTTTGAACCCACAGAGGAGATGCTCAGCGATACACCAGACATCGTTTATCAAGAGCAGCAACTGTTCGACAATAGATTAGAAGAGTTAGAAGTTCAGAAGGGTATTGCAAGACAGCAGCTTAAGCAGCGGCGGGAAGAGCTGCGTGAGTTGGGCGTACGCCGAGCACAGCTTGGTCGAGAATCGGAGTTGGCTACTGAAGAGCTTTCTCGTACGACTCCGATGATCGAATCAGGTGCAGTTTCTCAGGTAGAGGTTTTGAGGCTGCAGCGAGAAGTCAACAAAGCGGAAGGTGAGCTTAAGCAGACCCGGGCGCAGCTGTCCCGTGTTAGTGCATCCATTTCGGAGGCTGAGGGCAAGTTGGCGGGGGTAGAGTTGGAGTTTAAGAATGGTGTGCGGGAGCAGCTAGCGGATACGGTAAATCGTATCAATGCACTGACTGAGGCTGGTGCGGGGCTTTCGGATCGGGTGCGGCAGACCAGCTTGTTGTCTCCGGTGACTGGCACTGTTAAGCAGCTTTATTACAACACCTTGGGTGGCATTGTTTTGCCGGGGCGCGACATCGTTGAGTTGATACCCTCCGACGACTCTCTTTTGGTTGAGGTACGTGTCAGGCCTCAGGATATTGCCTTTATGGCCCCTGGCCAGAAAGCCAACGTCAAGGTAACAGCCTACGATTTTGTCGTATATGGCGGCCTTGAGGGTGAGGTTGAACAAATTGGCGCCGACACTGTTCTTGATGAGGAAGGTAACGCTTACTATGAAATTGCGGTGCGTACAGCCACCGTTGATTTTGGTGAAAACAAACCGATCATTCCCGGCATGACAGTGGAAGTGGATATTTTGACCGGGAAAAAGACAGTGATGGCCTATTTAATGAAACCCGTTCTAAGAGCGCAGCAGAGGTCGTTGTCGGAGCGTTGAAACATGTCTTCATAACCGCCAGCGAAATGCCATCTCAACGATGGTACCGAGCATTTCCAGATTTAACGCTATTTAACTCGGTTAAAGCCTACATGGTGCAAGCGCATAATCGTGCAGCTGTGTGTTGGCTAGACAGCCTAGGCCTCAGCGACTCTGAACTGTTAAAAGCGACGGGCATTCTAGCGAAAGAATCTGCGCCGGTTGTGGTGCTCAGTGCGACACCCAGCGAATCGGAGGCTTTTAGTGTTTTAGCCACAGGCGTGAAAGGCTATTGTCATGCCGAATCGGTACCTGAGCAGTTTGTTGAGGTGGCACAGGCTGTCGCTTCCGGGGGGTATTGGGTGCCACCTGAGCTGGTACAGCGTTTTGCAACGGCTGCACTAACTGTAGGTGCAGTTAAAACATCTGAAGTGCCGGAGGGTTTTGATCAACTTACCGAGCGCGAGTATCAAGTGGCGATGGCCGTTGGCAAGGGTTTTAATAATAAAGAAATTGCGTCGCAGCTCGGATTGGGCGAACGAACGATCAAAGCGCACCTGACCACAACATTTGAAAAACTCCAAGTTCGAGACCGTGTGCAGTTGGCCCTGATAGTTAATCGACTCCCTCTGCACTGAATACCCACATTATCACTATGGATATAACCCCTCTCCCGATCTTTGAGGTCAAAGATGGACAGGGCTGCTGTCCCGCCATTTCGGCGCGCTAACAGTGCTCAAACCCCCGTGCGCTTTTATCCTGTTCGGCACAAAAACGTGATTAATATCACATAAAATATCCAGCGGCCTTTCCCTTTTGTCCATAGCGGAATGCTTGGCTATTCCTGAAAATGGAGAGATCACAGGTGTAATTAGTATAGGCAGCTTTCATGGCTAAGTTTGTTGGCACAATTTCGAAACTCACCGGAACGGTTTTGGCGCGCGCGGAGGATGGCAGCATGCGCGAGCTTAAGCTCGGTGATGACGTATTTGAAGGCGAGGTCTTAGTCACGGGGGACGAGGCACTTGTGGAGGTGATGTTTCAAAACGCTCCGCCGATTGTGCTACCCGGTAATCGTGAATTGCTGCTCAGTGGTGAGGTAACGGTAGGCGGGCGCAACACGATTACCGACGCTGTTTTAGCAGGAGAAACGCCGCAGCTTTTAGCGACTGCAGAGGATGGGGAAATTGACTTCAACCTGCTGATAGAGGAAGAAGCGACCGCTGCTGGAGCTGGAGGCGAGGGCAGCTCCTTTGTTCGACTGGGCCGAATTGGCTTTGGACCCGAACCTCTGGAGCCTTCTGATGCCGGTGCGCCAACGGGTGATGCAGCTGGGGATTCCAGCGCATTCGACAATGATCTGGCGCTGTTAGATGACGAAGACGACCCCGAAGACCCTATAGCCCCTGAAGACCCCCCCATTGTCGTTGACCTCAATCAGGGACCTGATGCCATTGACGACCGAGTCAGTGCGCCGTTTGGAGAGTCGGTGACGGTATCTGTGCTCGCAAATGACACCGATCCCGAGAATGACCCTCTTACCGTTACTGATGTGGGTGATGCTAGCTTCGGGGTCGCTACGATTAACGACGACGGAACAATTACCTACGTACCCAACGAGGATTTCTCTGGCGAGGATCAGTTTTCTTACACAATTAGTGATGGTAATGGCGGTACAGATACGGCGATCGTTTTTATCAATGTAAATGAGCCGCCACCCTCGCCCAATTTGGCCCCAGACGC
>ERZ1047472.1818-NODE-1818-length-15994-cov-5.241358_pt1 | contig 15994 bp, 16 predicted proteins | sample MGYA00383095_ERZ1047472 | MGnify/ENA primary metagenome ERZ1047472 (study PRJEB29581, sample SAMEA5548365) | metagenome | biome: marine; feature: coastal; material: water | depth 1 m | study: Short-term variability in the microbial, nano- and picoplankton... | reverse complement strand
TAAGCCTGCTGATGTGACCAAAAACAGCTCCCATGTGCGCGATGCTATCGATCTGAAGCGTGTGATGATCACCGTCTGGCTGGCAACTTTCCCAACCATGTTCTTCGGCATGTGGAATGTCGGTTTCCAAGCCAACACCATTATGGCCGAGATGGGCATGGCGTCACAGGAGGGGCTGCGCGGTCTGTTTATCAATATGCTCGCCGGCTACGACCCAACCTCACTGTGGGATAATCTGATTCACGGTGCTGCCTACTTTGTGCCTATTTATATGGTTACCTTTATTGTTGGTGGATTCTGGGAAGTCCTGTTTGCCAGTGTACGCGGCCATGAAGTCAATGAAGGTTTCTTTGTCACCTCTGTACTTTTTGCGCTCTGCTGTCCTCCGGATCTGCCGCTGTGGATGGTCGCTGTGGGTATCAGCTTCGGTATTGTGATTGGTAAAGAAGTGTTTGGCGGTACTGGCAAAAACTTCCTCAATCCGGCGCTGACCGGTCGTGCATTCCTCTACTTTGCCTACCCGGCTTATATGTCCGGCGATATGGTCTGGACTGCCGTCGATGGCTACACTGGCGCTACCATGCTGTCTGTTGCCGCCTCTGCCGGTGTTGCCGGATTGGAGCAGGGCACCTCCTGGATGCAGGCGTTTGTCGGTACTATTCACGGTTCTATCGGTGAGACTTCAACCCTGGCGATTCTGCTCGGTGCAGTGATGCTGCTGGTGATGAAGATCGCCTCCTGGCGGATTATTGCCGGTGTATTGATAGGCTCTGCAGCGCTGTCGATACTGTTTAACAGCATTGAATCCACTAACCCCATGTTCGCCCTGCCATTCTACTGGCACTGGGTAATTGGTGGCTTTGCCTTCGGTGCCATCTTTATGGCCACCGACCCGGTATCCGCCTCGATGACCAATACTGGTAAGCTCTGGTACGGTATTTTGATCGGTGTAATGGTTATCCTGATTCGTGTGGTTAACCCCGCTTTCCCAGAGGGCATGATGCTGGCGATTCTGTTCGCCAACCTGTTTGCGCCACTGATTGATCACTTTGTGGTTCAAGGAAATATCAAGAGGAGACTTGCCCGTGGCTAATGACTCTATGAAGAAAACCTTTGGCGTCGCTGCACTGCTGTGTATTGTCTGCGCCATTGTGGTGTCCAGTGCTGCAGTGATGCTGCGTCCAGCACAGCAGGCCAACAAGCTGCTGGATTTGAAAACCAATATTCTCGCCTCGGCAGGTTTGCTCGAAGCTGGTGTTGATGTGGAGACGCAGTTTGAGCAGATCACCACACGTATTGTTGATATGCAGACTGGTCGGTTTACCGATGCGGTTGATGTGGCGACCTACGACCAGCGCAAGGCGTCCAAGGATCCTGCACTCTCGGTTGAATTGAGTGGTGATGAAGATATCGCCAAGATCAAACGCCGCGCCAAATACTCAAGCGTCTATATAGTGGAAGGTGAACAGGGTATCGAAAAAATCATTCTGCCGATCAAGGGTTATGGCCTGTGGTCAACCATGTATGGATTCCTGGCCCTTGAGTCAGATCTGCAGACAGTTGCCGGTATCGGTTTCTATGAACATGCCGAGACCCCCGGCCTGGGTGGCGAAATCGACAATCCAAACTGGAAAGCCAGCTGGATTGGCAAGCAAGCTTACAGTCAGGGTGATCTGGTACTCAACGTGATCAAAGGTCGCGTGGATACTGAGAGAGCGGGGTCTGAATCGCAGATCGACGGTCTTGCCGGTGCCACATTGACCACACGTGGTGTCGACAAGCTGGTTCAATACTGGCTCGGCGAGCAGGGCTTCCAGCCCCTTATCAGCTACCTGAAATCAGGGGAGGCCTAATCAATGTCAAAAATTAAAGACACGCTGCTCGAACCGGTAGCCAACAATAACCCTATTGCACTGCAGATGCTCGGCATCTGTTCTGCCCTGGCGGTAACCTCCAGCATGAAGGTTGCCTTTGTAATGTGCTTGGCACTAACCACTGTCTGTGCGTTTTCCAATTTTTTTGTCTCACTGATTAGAAACCATATACCGAACAATATCCGTATCATTGTGCAGATGACTATTATTGCCTCGCTGGTAATCATGGTTGATCAGGTGCTCAAGGCAGTTGCCTACGATATCAGCAAGCAGCTATCGGTGTTTGTCGGCTTGATTATCACCAACTGTATTGTGATGGGTCGCGCCGAAGCTTTCGCCATGAAAAATCCGCCGCTGCCGAGTTTTGTCGACGGTGTGGGTAATGGTCTTGGCTACAGCGTTATCCTGTTGGTCGTCGCGTTTTTCCGCGAGCTGTTTGGTACAGGTAAACTCTGGGGTATTGAAATTCTTGCGGTTAGCACCGAGGGTGGCTGGTACGTTGCCAATGGCATGATGCTGATGGCCCCCAGTGCTTTCTTCCTGATTGGGCTGATTATATGGGCGCTGCGCACCTGGAAGAAAACTCAGGTTGAAAAGCCCGACTTTAAAATTACTGCCAACAGCCGACCTAGCGAGGTAGCGTAATGGAACATTATTTAAGTCTGCTCGTCAGATCGATTTTTATTGATAATATCGCTCTGAGCATGTTCCTCGGTATGTGTACCTTTGTGGCACTGTCGAAGAAAATTGATGCGGCTATTGGCCTGGGTATTGCGGTTGTTGTTGTACAGACTATCACCGTCCCGGTTAACAACCTGCTACTCGGTTATCTGTTGTCAGAAGGCGCACTGGCCTGGGCTGGTCTGCCAGATGTCGACCTCAGCTTCCTGGTCTATCTGTGCTTTATTGGCGTTATCGCGGCGATTGTGCAGATCCTGGAAATGGTGCTGGATAAGTATGTACCCGCGCTTTACAACGCGCTAGGTGTCTTCCTGCCGCTGATCACCGTGAACTGTGCAATACTCGGTGGTTCACTGTTGATGGCTGAGCGCGGTTACAACTTTTCCGAATCCGTCGTCTACGGCTTGGGTTCGGGTATATCCTGGGCACTGGCTATTGCAGTTCTCGCAGGGATTCGTGAAAAACTCAAATACAGCGATATCCCCGACGGTCTGCAGGGTCTAGGTATCGTATTTATTACTGTAGGCCTGATCTCATTAGGCTTTATGTCCTTTGGCGGCATTGACCTCTGATAACGGAGAAGTAATCACCCATGAGTATTGAAATTTTCCTTGGCGTTGGCATGTTTACGATTGTAATTCTTGCCCTGGTCGCCTTTATTCTGGCGGCGCGGAGCAAGCTGGTAGCATCCGGTAACGTCAATATTGAAATCAATGGTGAAAAAACCATTACGGTAGCCGCCGGTGACAAGCTGCTGCAAACACTCTCCAATGCAGGGCTATTTTTACCCTCTGCCTGTGGTGGTGGCGGTACTTGCGCCCAGTGCAAATGTATTATCAGCGATGGCGGTGGCTCGATGTTGCCAACAGAAGAGTCGCACTTTAACCGTCGTGAAGCCAAAGAAGGCTGGAGACTCTCCTGTCAGGCCGCGGTAAAGCAGGACATGAAAATCGAAGTGCCGGAAGAAGTGTTCGGCGTTAAGCGCTGGGAGTGTACCGTTGAGTCCAATCACAACGTGGCTACCTTTATCAAGGAGCTGACCCTGCGTCTGCCTGAGGGCGAGGATGTGGATTTCCGCGCCGGTGGTTATGTCCAGCTGGAGTGCCCACCTCACCATATTAAATACTCTGATTTTGATATTGAACCGGAGTACCGTGGTGACTGGGAACATTTCAATTTCTTCAAGTATGAGTCCGTTGTTACCGAGCCGGTTATACGCGCCTACTCCATGGCCAACTACCCGGAAGAGAAGGGTATTGTTAAATTTAATATCCGTATCGCCACGCCACCGCCGCGCTCCGAAGGTATTGAACCAGGCAAGATGTCGTCTTACGTCTTTAGCCTCAAGCCGGGTGACAAGATCACCGTTTACGGCCCATTCGGTGAGTTCTTCGCCAAAGAGACTGACAATGAGATGGTCTTTATCGGTGGTGGTGCAGGTATGGCGCCAATGCGTTCGCATATCTTCGACCAGCTCAAGCGCATCAAGACCGACCGCAAAATTAGCTTCTGGTACGGCGCCCGTTCACTGCGCGAATGTTTCTACGATGATGAATACGATGCCCTAGCCGCTGAAAATGATAACTTTGAATGGCACCTGGCACTCTCCGACCCCCAGCCGGAAGATAACTGGGATGGTCTGACCGGCTTTATTCACAATGTTCTCTTTGAGCAGTACCTAAAAGATCACGAAGCACCGGAAGACTGTGAGTTCTATATGTGCGGTCCGCCAATGATGAATGCCGCTGTGGTGAAATTGCTGCAGGATCTGGGTGTTGAGGATGAGAATATTTTCCTCGATGACTTCGGCGGGTAAGCGTTTTTTGAGGTCGCATTACACAATCACAACGGGGCTTGAGAAAGCCTCGTTTTTGTTTTTCCTGCTGCTGGCGGCAATGCTTGTCAGTGGCTGCGATCACAGTCCGGAAATTATCCGTATATCCGGCAGCAAAATGGGCACCAGCTACCATGTCACTGTTGTTGCCGACCAGCCAGCGCCGGCGGATCTCGCCGAGCAGATTGATCAAGCACTCAGTGCTGTGGATCAATCAATGTCCACTTATAAAAGCCAATCGGAACTCAGCCAGTTTAACCGTCTACCTCAGTCGCAGCAGGTTGTAGTTTCAGATCAGTTCTGGGCTGTACTGCAGACCAGCGAAAAAATTTGGCGCCAGAGCGGCGGAGCCTTTGATCCCACCGTTGGCCCAGTGGTTGATCTCTGGGGTTTTGGTCCACAAGCTGGCGAAGATCGGATTCCCGACGACAGCAAAATTGCTGCGGCACTGGAGAATACCGGTTTTCAACACCTTGTGTTAAACCGCGCCGACCAAGCCATCAGCAAACAAAAACCCATCGCGCTCGATCTTTCCGCTGTGGCTAAAGGTTACGCTGTCGACCAGGTTGCCGAGTTGCTGGAGATGTTGGCCCTGCCAGATTACCTGGTTGAGGTCGGTGGTGAAATGCGCCTGAGTGGCAGCAATCCAGAGGGTAAACCCTGGCGGGTGGCCATCGAACAGCCTAGCCTGTTGCCCCAGGTTCAGCAGGTGATAGAGATTCATAGCGGTGCTGTGGCAACCTCGGGTGATTACCGCAACTACTTTGAAAAAGAGGGTCAGCGCTACTCGCACACCATCGATCCGCGCAATGGCAAACCGGTTACCCATAAACTCGCCTCAGTGACAGTGATTGCAGATCGCTGTGCCGATGCCGATGCCTGGGCCACGGCACTGACGGTACTTGGGGAAGAGGAGGGCATGCGCCTCGCCAATCAGTATGCCATTGCGGTGTATATGCTAATCAGAGATGGCGCGGATTTTCGCGTCACCAGCAGCAGCGCATTTAAACCCTATCTGCAAGGCTCTCCAGACTCTCAAGGCCCAATAGACGAGAATAGACCATGATCGAACTACTGCTCACCGTTATTATTTTAGCCCTGATCATTGCCGGTATGGCGATTGGCGCGATTTTACAAAATAAACCTATCACCGGTTCCTGTGGTGGTGTTGGTGCCGCCCTTGGCGAAGAAAATTACAGCTGTGATATTTGTGGCGGAGACCCAAATAAATGTGATGAACAGGACGACTTAACTCTCGCTTATGACGCATCGTCTGAGGACAAACAACAATAATGAAAGAGACACACTACGATCTGATCGTCATTGGCAGTGGCCCCGCTGGAGAAGGCGCGGCAATGAATGCAATAAAACAGGGATGGCGCGTAGCCGTTGTCGATGAACGCGCAATGGCCGGTGGTAACTGCACCCACCTCGGCACCATCCCCTCAAAGGCGCTGCGTCAGTCGGTTCGGCGCATGATGCAGTACAACACCATGCCGATGTTTCGCGCCGTCGGTGAACCGCGCTGGTTCTCTTTCCCAGAAGTGATGAAAGCCGCAGGCAATGTTATTACCAAACAGGTAGAGGGTCGTACCAAAGGCTATGCCCGCAACCGTGTTCACATGCATATAGGCCGCGCCAGGTTTATCGGTAGTCATGAAATCTCGGTGACTGGCAGTGACGAGAAAGTGATTACCCTGACAGCAAAAAATTTCCTGTTGGCCACCGGTTCAAGTCCTTATCGCCCCGATGATATCGACTTTGATCACCCGAATATTTTTGATAGCGATACGATTCTATCCCTCGATCATACCCCGCGAAATATTATTATCTACGGTGCTGGTGTTATTGGTTGTGAGTACGCCTCAATCTTCTCAGGCCTGGATACCAGGGTTGATCTGATCAACACCAGAGAATGGCTGATGAGTTTTCTCGACGACGAAATCTCCGATGCTCTCAGTTATCATCTGCGCGACCTCAATGTGATGGTGCGTCACAATGAAGAGTATAAGTCGGTTACCACCAACGAAAACGGTGTCACCATAGAGCTTATGTCCGGTAAGCGGGTGCACGGTGAAGCACTGCTCTGGTCCAATGGTCGCAGCGGCAACACCAAGAACCTCGGTCTTGAAGAAGTTGGCCTGGAAGTGGATCAGCGCGGTCAGATTCAGGTTAATAAAGACTACCAGACCGTCGTTCCTCATATCTATGCCGCCGGTGATGTGATTGGTTGGCCAGCGCTAGCGGGTGCTGCCTATGACCAGGGTCGCTTTGCCGCATCGCATATGTGCGGTGTCGATGATCAGTATCGCGTAGAAGATGTGGCAACAGGTATCTGGACAATTCCGGAAATCAGCTTTGTCGGTAAAAACGAAAGAGAGTTAACCGCGCAAAAGATTCCCTATGAAATTGGTCGCGCCTATTTCAAAGATACGGCTCGCGCGCATATCTCCGGTGAAGAAGTGGGGATGTTAAAAATTCTTTTTCACCAGGAGACTCTGGAGATATTGGGTATTCATTGCTTTGGTGCCGAAGCCGCCGAGATTATTCATATTGGCCAGGCGATTATGAACCAGGAAGGTGAAGCCAACAGCATCAAGTACTTTGCTCGTACCACCTTTAACTATCCAACCATGGCAGAAGCTTATCGCATAGCATCGGTAAATGGTCTGAATAGAATCAGCCGTGAACGCCGCCGCTTTGAGGGCAAGCGTTACTAAAGACGCCTAATTGCTGTCGGCTTCTTTGACCCGGACTGAGGAGTGCTTTACCACTGAGTAGAGTACCCAGTTATTTTCAAAATACACCACATACTCCGCGTAAACCCACTGACTAATTGGCGGCTCGCCCACGGCATCGGTTATCTCCTGGGGATCGCCAAAATCGCTTAGCACGTCCTGTTTATTCATACCCCGTTGGGGCAGCTCCAAACCCGACCCTGCGGTCTGTTCGCCGATGGGCAGACTGAGGGTCTCTGCTGCGGAAAATGGGGCCATTAGGCAGAAATTAAAAAGTAAAATCAGCAAGCCGTTGATAAGTTTATTCATAGCCAAAATCCTGTTCGGTTATACCTTTTAGATTGACTAATTGTAGGTCATGCACAGGTGTTTAACCGTACAGGATTATCAATCCTGTTATTTCTCACGCAATAGCCCATTGTGTTATCTCGAACGCTAAACTGTCATCTCGAACGCAGAGAGAGATCTCTTGAGTTGGCAGGAGATCCCTCGTCGCTACGCTCTCTCGGGATGACAGGAGGGGGGGTTGTCGGGATGACAGGAAAGGGGGGTTGTCGGGATGACAGGAAAGGGGGGGTTGTCGGGATGACAGGAAGGGGCCTTGTCGGGATGACAAAAAACAGACTCTTGTCTAATTACACGGCCGATTGTTGTGTGTCACCCAGCTTTCGGGTTTAATCCCTGCATGTTATCCAACCTCCCGCTATTTATCGGCCTACGCTATACCCGCAGCAAACGCAGTGAAGGCTTTGTCTCCTTTATTTCCGGCTTTTCACTGTGCGCCATGGCTCTGGGTGTTACCGCACTAATAGTTGTACTGTCGGTGATGAATGGCTTTGATCGCGAGATTAAATCCCGCCTCTTAAAAGTGGTGCCGCATATCAGCCTGACCACCCCCCAGGGCTTTAATCCGGTGCAGATTGCCGAGCTGCAACAGCAGTTCTTAAGTGCAGACTCGGAGCAGTCGGTTGTCTCCGTTGTGCCAATCTTGCAGAGCTTTGTCATGATATCCCACAACGAGCAGCAGACCGGAGTGGTTCTACAGGGCCTGGATCCGCAGTTGGCCCATGCTCAAAAGCTTGCAGAGAATATGCTTACAGGCGATATTGGCCAGCTGGCTGAGGGTGAGTTTGGCATTATTTTGGGTAGCCAGCTGGCACGCAAGCTGGACGTCTTTATCGGTGATAGGCTGCAGCTGACACTACCAAAAGTCAGTGTCACGCCTGCCGGTATCTTTCCTCGAATCAAGCGGGTCAGGGTTGTGGGGATTTTTCGGGTGGGTGCGCAGGTGGACGCCTCGGTGGCATTTATAAACCATCGCGATGCTCAGAAGCTGTTGCAGATGGGAAACCGCTACCAGGGTGTACAGATTGAACTCTCTGATCCCTTTGTCGCCGATAGCTGGATGAGACAGCACAGGACAAGTTTAGGTGCTGAGTCGATACAGTGGCGCAGCTGGATGGATGATATGGGGTCGCTGTTCCAGGCGATGCGTATGGAGAAGGTAATTGTCAGCTTGCTGCTTTCGGTGATCATTGCGGTGGCCGCGTTTAATATTGTTGCCAGCCTGGTATTGATGGTCTCGGATAAACGCAAAGATATTGCCGTGGTCCGGACTCTGGGTGCGACTTCAGCGACGGTGATTAAAATTTTTATTATCCAGGGTTTGACTGTAGGGGCTTTGGGTATTGCTGGCGGAACGCTATTGGGATGTCTGCTGGCCTATTTTATCGGTGATATTGTCGCCGCCATTGAGAGCCTGGGAGGCTTTTATATCTTTGATCCATCAGTCTATCTTATCAATGCGCTGCCATCACGAATCCTGATTGGCGATGTTTTGGTGGTGGTTGGCGGTGCATTTTTAATCAGCTTTCTCGCTACCCTTTATCCGGCGTGGCGGGCTGGGAAAGTTTTACCTGCGGAGGCATTACGCTATGACCAATAACAGCCCCTTGGTATTGGAGGCGCATAATATTGCTCGTGACTACTCCCAGGGAGAGTCAGTGCTGCCGGTTTTACGTGATCTTAATTTGGCGGTTGCAGCGGGTGAGAAACTGGCTGTGGTCGGTGTCTCCGGTTCCGGTAAAACCACTTTGCTCAATTTGCTCGGTGGGCTAGATGATCCCACAGCAGGGTCGGTGAATGTCTGTGGTCAGGATTGGAGGAGCATCGATGCTTCAGCGCGCGCTCAGTGGCGCAATAAGCATGTCGGCTTTGTCTACCAGTTTCATCATCTGCTGGGTGAGTTCTCGGCACTCGAGAATGTCGCACTTCCCTGTCTTATTGGTGGTGCGTCGGTTGCAGAGGCACAGCAGCGCGCTACTGAGCTATTGGGAAAAGTGGGCTTGGCTGAGCGTGTTGATCATAAACCCGCGGAGCTTTCCGGTGGTGAGCGCCAGCGGGTGGCCATTGCCCGGGCACTGGTGACCTCTCCGTCGGTGGTATTGATGGATGAGCCGACCGGAAATCTCGATCCACATACCGCAGGGGTAATACTGGAACTGTTGCTGGAGCTAAATCGAGCGCTGCAGATTTCTTTTGTGGTGGTGACCCATGACCCGGCTATAGCAGCACGCATGGATCGCAGTGTAAAGTTGATTGATGGTCAATTGCGAGATGTGGAGCGCGCGGTTGTTTAGGCCAATTCCTCTATTTCTGGGCCTGCGCTACTTTTCGTCTGGCGGGCGCGGTGCCCGCGGGGGCGCGAACCGCCTGGTGTCATTTATTTCGACACTGGCAATTAGTGGTTTGGTCTTGGGTGTTGGCCTTCTTGTGGTGGTTCTCTCGGTGATGAATGGCTTTGACCGCGAGTTACGCGAGCGCATTCTCGCCGTGGTCCCCCATGTGCAAATGATTCATAGCAGCGGTATTGATAACTGGCAACAGCAGGCTGCCGTTATTGCTGCTCAGCCCGGCGTTGCTGAGGTCAGTCCCTACCATGAGGTCAATGGCCTGATTAACTTTCGTCGTGACAGCAGGCCCGTGCAGCTATTGGGGTTGACCGCGGAGGCGATCCCGGCAGGCATTGATCAGGTGTTTACCGAGTCGCGCGTAGACTTACCCGCGCCGGGGCAGTTGTTGCTCTCCGAGGTTATAGCTAACAACTTAAATGTTACCTTGGGGCAGCGGGTAACCATTGTTATTCCTGCCGCCGCCGGCCCCACAAAAGCGCTTTCCCTAGAAGTGGCGGGTCTCTTTTCAACCCATACCGAAATTGACCAGGTGCTGGCTATCGCATCACTTGAGCAGGTGGCTGAGATTGCCGCTGTTACCGGTTTGGAAGCGGTTCAGGCAAAAGGTTTTCGCGTACAGATTGATGATCAATTTGATGCCCGCAATCAGGGCTATCAGCTTCTCGAAAAGCTGCCCTATGGTTATGGATTTCGCGACTGGTTCCAAACCCACGGCAACCTCTACCAGGCGATTCAACTGTCACGCAATATGGTTGGCCTGTTAATCTTTATGATTATTGCCGTTGCGGCTTTTAATGTTATTTCGATGTTGATGATGTCGGTGATCGATAAGCGTCGGGATATCGCTATTCTACAAACGCTGGGACTCTCGCGTCCCGATATTCTGCGTTTATTTCTGATCCAGGGAGGCTTGATTGGCCTGTTTGGTATTTCTATCGGTGTTGGGCTGGGTGTGTTGGGTTCTGTCTGGGTGGCAGATATGGTCAGTTGGGTGGAATCACTTTTTGGTCTACGCTTTTTGAATACCGAGGTCTATCCGATCGACTATATTCCTGTGGATTTGCGCTGGTCTGATGTACTGATAGTGGCTGCTGCGGCGCTGCTTTTAAACCTCTTGGCAACGCTCTATCCAGCGCTGCGTGCCAGTCGCGTGGTACCTGCTCAAGAGTTGCGCTACGAATAGCCTTAGTTTTTTCTCTGCTCGAGACGCAATTGCTTGCGCTTTTCCCAGTTGCTAATGACCTTCCAGCGCCACAAATAATTTATCGCAAAGTACCCGCAGCTGGCAAAAAGCAGGCCGCAGATTAGGCTGCCAGTCAGAAGAGGTAGCAGTATTTGCGCGCCGATATTGGAAAACCACTGCCAGGTCAGGGAGACTGTAAAGTCGACGGGGTCACTGCCGAGCAAGAAACTGCCAAAGCGATGAGTTAGGTAAAACATTGGGCCGATGGTCAAAGGGTTGCTAATCCAGATTGTCAGTACAGAGATTGGCAGGTTGGCGTGCCACCACACTGCCAGGGCAGCGGCGATAAAGGTCTGGCCAGGCAGGGGAATAAAAGCGCAAAAGATTCCGACAAAGACACCGAGTGAAACCGACTCTCTGTTGATATGCAGAAGATTGGGGTCGCGAATCAGTGGCCTAGTCCATCGCAGCGAGGGATGTTTAAGGACTTCGGCAAAGTCAGGCAGTATTCGGCGAATGGTCTTTCTTGGCATGACATAAAAGGGGCGCTGGATATCAGTCATTATTATGCCCTCAATAAGGGTAGTGGACTACTGAAATATACTCTTGGCAGTTTAATTTGGCTCAGGCGATCTAAAAAAATTCCATGGCAGTAATAAGCAGATACGGATTTATTGCCATTTGGCAGATACAATACCCAGCGGTATTTATTTAATCGAAAAACAGGAATCACAGTATGCAACCGGCACTCGCCATCAGTCAGTTGAATAAAACCTACGAAGGTAATTTTCAGGCGTTAAAAGGTATCTCCCTCGAGGTGCAGCCCGGAGACTTCTTTGCGCTGCTTGGGCCCAATGGCGCGGGTAAATCCACCACCATTGGCATTATCTGCTCGCTGGTCCTAAAGACCAGTGGCAAGGTGCGTATTTTTGGCTGTGATATAGACACGGATTTTTCCCAGGCCAAGCAATATGTCGGCGTGGTTCCCCAGGAATTTAACTTTAATCAATTTGAAAAGCCCATCGATATCCTGATTAACCAGGCAGGGTATTTCGGTATTCCCCGGGAAATCGCTACCGAGCGCGCCGAAAAGTATCTGCGTCAGCTGGGTCTCTGGGATAAGAGTCATGTGCCATCGCGAACGCTCTCCGGTGGCATGAAGCGCCGCTTGATGATTGGCCGTGCCCTGATCCATGAACCCAAGCTGCTGGTGCTCGACGAGCCTACAGCCGGTGTGGACATTGAACTGCGTCGATCGATGTGGGATTTTCTGCGCGAGATCAATGCCCAGGGAACAACCATTATTCTAACGACGCACTACCTTGAAGAGGCTGAGAGTCTGTGCCGCAATGTGGCGATTATTGACCATGGCCAGATTATCCAAAATACCAGTATTCGCCAGCTTTTGCAGCAGCTCAACAAAGAGCTGTTTGTGCTGGATATTCGCGAACAGTTAGACCAGTGCCCGTGCATTGAAGGTTATCCCATAACCCAGGTTGATGATCACACTCTTGAGGTCGAGGTGGAGAAGTCCCAGTCGATCAACGAACTGTTTGATTCCCTGAGCCAGGCGGGTATTCATGTGTTGAGTATGCGCAATAAAACCAATCGTCTGGAAGAGCTATTCTTTGATCTGGTGGAGAAAAATTTGTCGGGAGCAGAAAATGACCAATCTTGAGAAGTGGATTGCCTTTAAGACCATCGTACGCCGCGAGATTCAGCGCTTTCTGCGTATCTGGCCGCAGACCCTGTTGCCACCGGTGATCACCATTGTGCTGTATTTTGTTATTTTTGGCACATTGATTGGTTCGCGTATTGGTGAGATGTCGGGGCTGCCCTATATACAGTTTGTCGCCCCGGGGCTAATAATGATGTCGGTAATCACCAACTCCTATTCCAATGTGGTGTCGTCCTTCTTTGGCTCCAAGTTTCAGCGCAATATTGAAGAATTATTAGTCTCACCGACGCCCAACTGGATTATTCTGCTCGGATTTGTCGTCGGGGGTATGTGTCGCGGTCTGGGTGTTGGTCTGATCGTAACAGTGCTGTCACTGTATTTTGCCGACTTTTCGATCCACAGCCTGCCAATTACCATCGGCATCGTGTTGATGACCTCATTGATGTTCTCGCTGGCCGGTCTGATTAATGCCGTATTTGCCCGCAACTTTGACGATATCTCGATTATCCCTACCTTTGTTTTAACCCCGTTGACCTACTTGGGTGGCGTGTTTTACTCCATCGAACTACTGGGTGATTTCTGGAGTAAAGTGTCGATGATTAATCCAGTGCTCTATATGGTCAATGCCTTTCGTTATGGAATTGCCGGTATTAGTGATATCCCGGCTTACTGGGCATTTGCAATGGTAGGGCTGTTCTCGGTACTGCTGTTCTTTGTTGCTCTTCACCTGCTTGAGAAAGGGTCGAGGTTGCGTAGTTGATGGCTGATTATACGGATACACAGCTGGGACGAGAAACTAGCTACAGCGACCAGTACGACGCTTCACTGTTGGGTCCTATTCCGCGCAGTAAAGCTCGAGATGCAACCGCTGAGGCTACAGCCTTTACTGGTGTGGATGTTTGGACGGCCTTTGAAATATCCTGGCTGAATAACGATGGCCTGCCGCAGGTGGCCATTGGCGAATTTATCTTTCCCTGCACCAGTGACGCAATCATTGAGTCTAAGTCATTTAAGTTATACCTAAACTCGTTTAACCAAAGTCACTTTCCATCCATGCAGGCGCTCAGCGACGTCATGCGCGCTGACCTATCTGTCGCCTCAGGTTCTACAGTCGATGTTATTCTCTACCAGATTGGCGAATACAATGGCCTGAAGCCGATCGCAGAGCCAGATGCTATCTGCCTGGACCAGCGGCCTGTTGCCACAGATGTCTACGAACCCGATGCCGGGTTTTTACAGGCTGATGATCAGGTTGAGGCGGATGAAACTCTCTGCTCCCATCTCTTGCGTACCAACTGCCCGGTCACCGATCAGCCGGATTGGGCATCGGTGTATATCAGTTATAGAGGAGCGCAGATCGATCGCGATGGGCTGCTCAAATACCTGGTCTCATTCCGTCAGCATCAGGATTTTCACGAGCAGTGTGTGGAAAAAATATTTGGCGATATTATGGCCCGTTGCAAGCCATGCGAGCTCAGTGTCTATGCCCGCTATATGCGCCGTGGTGGACTGGATATCAATCCCTATCGCAGCACGCTGTTTAAGATGCCGCCCAATTATCGGCAAGTAAGGCAGTAGCATCAGTCAAAGTTTTCATCATGCTGAGATTCCTGCAGATCATAAGTTATCAGAGTATGTGCTTTATAAAATAACCAAATCTGAGTGGCGTGATCATAATAGTGATTCACCGGCATACTCAGATCATGCGGACGAGCTCGACGAAGGCTATGAATATTTAGTCGAGAAATTGGCTGGTAACAAAGAGCTGTAAAAGATGACTTATACCAGTGCCTGACGTCTTTTAGGTTGGCTGCTAGCAAGATTTTTATGCAGATCAATCACGCTAAACACATTGATTGGATCGGCAAAACCCTTAACCTGAATCTGACCTTTATCCCGACATTTTACCGTCTCCTTAACCAGGTCGTAGGTGTCTTTGGAGACCAGAATCTCGTTGCTTTTGGCCGATGACTCGAGACGGCTAGCGAGATTAACGGCACGCCCCAGCAAGGTGTAGTCGAGACGATTCTCGGTGCCGAAGTTCCCTACCTTACAAACACCACTATTGATACCCATCCGCAGTGCTGGAGGGTTGCTTATTCCCTCAATCACCCAGCGCGCCTGAAGCTCTTTCATGGCTTTTTTCATGGCCAGTGCCATGGAGACACAGCTGATGGCGTCGGAACGAACACCGCGGCTCTGCGGGTCGCCAAAAAATACCATAATCGAATCGCCGATGACCTTGTCTATGGTGCCGCCAAAACGAAAGGCGATTTCCGACATCTCGGTTAAATAAGTATTGAGCAGTGCAGTGAGTTGCTCGGGATCGAGATTTTCTGCTAATTTGGTAAAGCCTTCCATATCGGAAAAAAATACCGTCAGTGTTTTCTCCTGGGTGCCGGCCTTGACATCCTTACCGGTAAGAATAGCTTTGCGCAGGGCAGGGGAGAGATATTTAGAGAGACGAAAAGTGCGCAGGGTTAACCAATCATTCTGTCGCAGAACCGATTCATGCTGGCTAGCCAGTAAATAGTGCGTCTGCCGGGCCATATTGCTGTAGAGCAGACAGTAGGTAAAAGAGATGAGCAGTACCATTAATTGCACTGATGAAGAGGGCTCAATTGTGATTGGTAAAAGCCAATATGACATCAGGGCACCGGCAAAAATGCCGGTTATATCCAATGGTGCGGTGGCTTTCATTGTGCCGGCAACGGTGATCAGAAAGATAGCGCCAATGGCCAGAGTAATAACGGGGTCAAAACTAGCCAGGGTTATTAGCCCTCCGGTTATTAGGCCATCGACAAATTCCATCGTCAGCGATAACAATTGCCGTTTTGATCTTGAAATAATCGGGCTTTTGAGTAGGTAACTGCTAAATTGGTATACAAACAGAAAGGGCAGCACGGTGATCAGCAGCCAGTGGTAGCCGAAATCATGCCAGGCACCGAGTAAAATAGTGGCACTGCTGATAATCAGTGCCAAGCGGTAAAGCTCCTGCAATTTTGGCGACGGGTATATAAACTCTTTCCATGTCATAAAACTTAGTTTAGCACCGCTATTACCCTGCCACCGGATATTATCTGCCAAGCCCCTTTCCAATTGCTTTTGAGCGATGGTTTGTGTAAAGTTCACGCCCTTCAAAACGGTAGTCCCAATAGCTGTTTTGCAGAGCAAGCGCGTCGTGCTCCTGACTAGTTAATAGAACAGAAAACGGCAACAGGTTATGGAGAGGTGTCCGAGTGGCTGACAAAACACATTGTGTTTTGGGCGCCAGAAGGGCGATCTCGAAGAGACAAGAGTGAAGCTTAAGCTT
>ERZ1047472.1812-NODE-1812-length-16022-cov-8.301559_pt1 | contig 16022 bp, 13 predicted proteins | sample MGYA00383095_ERZ1047472 | MGnify/ENA primary metagenome ERZ1047472 (study PRJEB29581, sample SAMEA5548365) | metagenome | biome: marine; feature: coastal; material: water | depth 1 m | study: Short-term variability in the microbial, nano- and picoplankton... | reverse complement strand
AGTCGGAACAGCATCGATCAAAGCCCACCTTCGGTGGGTTTTTTTATGGCGCAATTAAAGTGATGCGCGCGTGCTTCTACTGTAGGTGTTTTTGTCAAAGGCGCCTTTTTTCGAGATTGCGCTGTATCGGCTAATGTTTGCTATCAGCAGATAATCTCTACGGGTCGGTTTTTGCCCCAGTGGGAATAATACGTGTCAGCCTGATCTGCGCGTAGTCGCTTATTTTACTCTGCGATGAAACCCATGATGGTGTTCACTACGACGGTAATAGGAACCCCCATAGGCTTGGAGGTGAGTGCGTCCATTTGATTGAGCACGGTTTGCCCTTCAATTATTGATAGTGCCAGCGTCGCCAATCGCCTGCTTTTCTGAACGCTATGCTTTGGGTGCGCCGCTCTTATCAGCTTTGTGAAAACCTCTAGGGCATCCTCGTAATAGTTGACCATAATTTTAGCTGCATAAGCGTGCACTCGAGCGGCAGCCCACAGCTCAATAAAGAAGCCAACCAAGGGGCTGTTAAAGGTAGAGTTGCACATGGCTTCGACAAACTGCTGGAGATGGTCTGTCGCATCCAGAGTGTCATGTTGATCCACTGTGTTCATCATTTCAGCCCATGTCTTGTCGACAATGCTTCCAAAGGCAGCTTCAAACAGGTGTTGGCGGCTTGGAAAGTAATACTGCAGCGTCGCCATTCGAATGCCTGCGACTTCCGATGTATTACGCACGGTAAGCGCGGAAAAGCCCTTCTCCAATAAGATGCTCGCAGCTGCCTCCAAAATGAGACCGCGCCTTTCTGCCGCTTTCAAGCGTTTGGTGGCTCGGTAGGGCGCTTTTGTGTTTTCTTTTAGGGCCATGGTCAAACGCATAAGGTAGATGCAGGGTAGTGTTAAGGATTTGCAATAGTGTGTCGATCTCAATTAATCTGTCAAATGACAGATTAATTGAGGGATCATAATGGCACATGTAACCCACCTACCCGCCAGTTCTTCTGCTGCAGATATTGTGGCTGTTATAGAGGAGCATGGCGCCGTCATAGTCGATGATTTCGTGTCTCCAAAATGGCTGTCTCAATTTAATCGCGCGATACAAACATCGATCGATAGCTACAAGCCCTATGATTACGGCGAGCCTGAGGCCATGGAGTTTCTTGGGTACAATACGGTGCGCCTTAATGGCCTTGTGAGCAAAGCCGACAACTACTTTGAGCTCATGTTAGATGAGCGGCTTTTGGGTGTAATGGATGCGTTGTTGGCGCCTAGCTGCGGACAATACTTACTGAATTCTAGTGAGATCATTGAAATCCATGGCGGTGAGACGGCCCAGGAGCTGCACGTTGACGACATGATTTGGCCAGGTCATTTTTGGATGCCGGGGCGCATGCTCCAGTGTAACTCCATGGTCGCGGGAACTGATTTTACCGAGGCCAATGGCGCAACCCAGGTCGTTCCCGGAAGTCATCTCTGGGAGGATCCTGAGCGAACGGCGAGGCCTAGTGAGATCGCCCGAGCGGTTATGAGCGCAGGTAGCATTGTGTTTGTTGGTGGAAAAACCTTGCATGGAGGGGGTACGAATACCTCTGGCACAGCGCGCAGGGCTATCGTCACCTCGTTTGTGCTGGGGTGGCTGCGTACCCAGGAAAACCACTTCCTGCACACCACGCTTGAGCAGGCAAAAACATGGCCCACGCGAGCCAGGCAGCTACTCGGTTACGACCTTTACTCACATTACGACGATGGCTTGATGGCCGGCCCACTTGGGTATTACGAGTATGGCAGTCCCGAAGTTCTGTTTGAGCAATCGGCACAACATAATCAGTGAGCACTGTAATGAAGGGTAAATTTCCAAGTCTCCCAAGCCCTCCGGATATATCGGATGTATTTCTAAAGTTTCCGCAGGGGGTAAGGCCCTTGCTTGAGTTACATGATGCGCTTTTGCGGGGTGATTCCCCCTTGACACCGGGCGAGCGGGAAATGATTGCTGCCCATGTGTCAGGGCTGAACGCCTGTGATTATTGCTACGGTGCCCACAGTAGTATTGCCAGCGCTTTCGGTATTGATAAAAGTCTGTTTGAGGCGATGCAAAATGACCTCGAGGGCGCCAGGATTTCAGATAAGCTGAAGCCCATATTGAACTATGTATCTAAGCTTACGATTAGCCCAAGTAAGCTGGCAGCGGGAGACGCGCAGCAGGTTTATGAAGCGGGTTGGAGCGAAAGAGCCTCGTACGATGCAATCTCGGTTTGTGCGCTGTTTAATTTCATGAATCGGCTGGTGGAAGGCACTGGGTGCTCTCCTGCCGCCGAAGCTGCGGGTGAAGATGAGCATGAACCGCTGATGTCCTACCTCGCCTGGAGCGAAGAAATGGGTTTTGCCTGAGGTCGCAAAGCATTAGCCCGAAATCTGATGTTTCTTTAGCCAATGCAGCCTTGGTTAGGGTCGAGTAGCAATCGAAAAGCATCCAGAAACGTAACGTCCGGCTTGAGGGCGTATCCGCCCCCATAAATTCTTTTTCTCGTTGTATTGCATCGCCGTGATCTTGAGATTTATGGCGCATTAGCCTTAGCACTAATTCTTAATCGCAGGTCAGGTTTATTTGACTTCAGTAAAAATCTCGCCTATTTTTAGTCACATGACAAAATAAATGCCTAGGCAGTGAAGGGCCAGATCAGTGAAATTTGTCTCTGCTGCTAGTTTGAATTGCTGCGCGGGTGGATGCATTTTTTTCCCTCACAGTGCCTGTTATTAATGCCGTGAACGCAGGACAAGTCTGGTGCTAACTAATTGTTAGAAGTAACGGAGCAAGCTATGCCAACGAAAAAAGTAAAAAAAGGCTTTTTAACAACATTTGCCGCGCTACTGTTTATGTCGGTGGGTACTAGCGGGGCACTAGCCAGTAGCATGGAGGACGCATCGGCCCACTCAGCCGCGCTCGAAGCGTTCAAGGTGGCAATACGCGCCAAGTACGACATGAAGGAGGCCGCTTTTAAAGCGAATGATATCGAACCCATTATTAATCATTTTTATTCGGACCGTGTCATTTCTGTCGACAGTGAGGGGGCGGTACATCGGGGCAGAGCGGGCATTCGCCCTGTCTATGAGCAGGTCATTGGTTCGTTTGTGGCTATCGAGTCTTACGAATCGTTCGTCAATGGTAATGCGGGTTGGGACTGGGTCAACTTTCATGTCAGTTTTCCACCGGAAGCTGAGATGGATCCCTTTAGCTTTAAAATGCTTTTTCTCTGGGAAAACATAGAGGGTGAGTGGTGGTCGCACGGTGAAATGTACGTGCCAGGTGCGTTCGAAATTTCGAGTCAATAGTCGCGAGGAGCATGGGAAATGAAAAAGACATTTGATAAAAAAGTGCCTTCTATTTCGCGGCGCGATTTTGTCGGGGGCACATTGATTGGAAGTGGTGTTGCGTTACTAACCGCGCTGGCGCCGAGGTGGGCGACGGCAAAAGTTGGAACTAACTTGCCGCCAGAATTTCCGCAGTCGATTGCGGCTCCGCTGAACACACTCGATGCCTCGTGGACTGGTCCGGGAGGAGTCGGCAGCTATGCCACGGCCAACGGTAATACCCACGATGTTGTAAATGCTGCTCATACATTCCGTAATCGAGATTTTGATGCCCAGCTTGCCAATGCTAAAGCAACTGGGGAGCACTTTGATCTCGTTATTGTAGGCGCAGGATTTGCCGGTATTAGCGCGGCTTATACCTATTTAAAGTCGCAACCCGATGCGCGTATCTTGATACTCGAAAACCACGCTATGTTCGGTGGTGAGGCGAGACAAAACGAGTTCGAAGTTGATGGCTATCGATTATGGGGTCCTCAGGGGTCTAATGGAGCCGTTTGGCCGCTCGATGGTGCAAAGAAAATTGGGATGTATTCAGATCTTTGGGCTGAGTTGGACCTTCCCACCGAGCTCGAGTGGCAGGAGGCCAACAACAGCGATCTAAAAATACCAAAAGATATTTATTCACCCATGCACCTCACCTGGGAGGAAACCGATTTAGGGTGGTTTCACGAAGAAACCGGTATGGCGGTTAACCCTTGGTCGAATCGATTCAGGGATGTACCCCTAGACGACAAAACAAAAAATGATTTGATTTGGATGGAGCTTTATCGACAGCCTCAAGAGCGTGAAGACTGGGCTCAGTGGCTCGATTCCATGACTTACAAAGAGTTCATGAAGAACGAGATGGGCATCGACAATGAGTTTATTGATGAGTATCTCAATCCATTTGCCGCAGCAATGGGATGTGGTTTGGGCACCGATGTTATTTCGGCCTATCAGGCGTTCAATTTTATTCAGCCAGGTGTGAATCAGTACGGCCGACAATTTGGGATTGGCGATCCGACAGACTATGTGTATCTAGCGAGCTTTCCTGGCGGCAACACCGGTATTTTACGTCACCTGGTGCACCGTATTATTCCCGACGTCTTCGGCGACGCAGAGTCTTTGACCGAGATTATTTCGAACCCGGTTAACTTTGCGGCGCTTGATGGAGCCGAGCAGCCGGTGAAAATGAGACTGAGTTCTCTGGTGGTCAATGTTCATCACGAGGGACCTGCGGAATCAGCCGAGAAAGTTCAGATTACTTACCTCAACGACGAGAAGATGCATCGGGTGACGGCAGACCGTGTTGTCATGGCGGGTCAGCAACACCTGAACAAGCGCGTGGTGACTGACTTACCCGAATCGTATCGAGCGGCTATGGACGAGTTTAAGCACTCGCCCATGTTGACGGTCAACGTGGCGCTTCGTAACTGGAAGTTTATGGATAACATGGGCGTTGCGTCGGTGCGATGGTTTGGCGACAACATGGGCGGGTGGTTTACCAGCCTGCGTAAGCAAATGGTTCTCGATGGTGAGGAGCCCATGCCCTTGGACCCAGAAAAACCCACGGTTTTGACGCTCTACAATTCATTTTGCACCCCGGGGTTGCCTTTGCATGAACAAACTGTTGCGGCTCGCATGCAGCTGTTCTCACTGAGCTATGCCGATGTGGAGAATGAAATACGCAGCCAGTTCACAAAAATGTTTGGTCCTGGTGGCTTTGATGCCGATCGGGATATTGCCGGCATTACACTAAACCGACAGGGACACGCCTATATTGTTACGCCCCCAGGTTTTTTCTTTGGTAAGGATGGCAATCCGCCGCCGAGTGATGTAATCCGGCAACCTCACGGACGCATTGCCTTTGCTCACTCGGAGCTTATGGGTTATCAGATGTGGGAAGGAGCCGCCCACGAGGGTGAGCGTGCCGCTAAGCAAATGCTTGAGATCTAAATGCCGGGCAGTTCAGCCCCCAACTAATAGTTTTCACAACTCGGAGTTTCAATATGGCCCACCTAAATCCGCTCAATGCGGCTGACATTGAAGACGCCGATCTCCAAAGCATGCTCAAGCGGTACCTCGACATTCGCAAGTTTATTCCCAACAGCGTTTTGACCATGGCACGAAGGCCGTCAATTGCAAAAGCCTTCGCCCAGCTTAACCAAGCGATTCTCTATGAGGGTACCGTACCTGAAGAGACGAAAATGCTGGTCGCACTAATTAGCAGCCAGGCCAGTGGCTGTCGTTATTGTCAGTCACACATGGCTAACTTGAGCAGTATTTATAAAGCTTCAGATGAAAAGATTGCACATCTCTGGGAATTTGAAACCCATTCACTTTTTTCGGATAGCGAGCGTGCTGCGCTGCGCGTGGCTATGAAGGCTGGCCAGTTACCCAATGAATGTAACGACGAAGATTTCGATGCCCTCAAGGCCCATTGGGATGAAGGACAAATTGTGGAAATCGTGGCTTCTATCGGTCTTTTTGGCTACCTCAACCGATGGAATGACACCATGGCCACTGAGCTGGAGGAATACCCTGCCGGGGTTGCTGAGCGCACATTGGGCGACTGGGGCTGGAACCGGGGTAAGCATCTATAGGGCTCAGCCTCATCGTTTTTGGGTTATCAGTAGCCGCTATTCCAGTCTGGAATCACGATTTTATTTTCGTGGGCGTAAACTTCCCAAAGTTCGATGAGTTCTTTGAGCTTATCTGGTCTTTCACTGGCAAGGTCATTCTGCTCTGCCAAGTCTGTGCTTACATTGTAAAGTTGCCATTCACCCGTCCCCTGAGGGGAGTACATTTCCAACAGATTCCAAGTGCCTTGACGGATACTGCGTTTACCAAACAGCTCCATCCCCAGAACCCTACCCTCACTATGATTTTCTGTCTCGATATAGGTGTCATGCAGCAGGGAATACATTGATTGTCCACTAATAGCACTGACTTTCCGGCCACGAAAGCGACCTTGGGGCAGGGGAATACCCGCCAGTTCCAGAAGTGTGGGCGCGATGTCTTTGACACTGAGTAATTCCGAGCGCTGCACGCCACGGGCCAACTGCTTGGGATATGAAATAAAGGCAGGAACACGGGTGCCGCCCTGTGAGACATAGGCTTTGTAGCCCCTGAATGCAGGCGTGGCTGCCCAACCCCATCCCGGACCGTACAGCACGTAGGATTCTGCGTTACCCAGAGCTTCCAATTCGTAGTTGAAGGTTTCCAGAACCCACTTCCGTGCTTTGGGGAACACCGGCTCGGGAAATAATGCGTCGAGGCTGTGTCCTTCTGCGCCGTTATCCGAAAGGAACACAACAACCGTATTGTCGAGAACACCCTCGGCGCTTAACGCAGCAATCAGGCGGCCCGTATGGCGGTCAACTTCGTCAACCATAGCGGCATAGATTTCCATACGCCGCGCTGATAAAGCCCGTTCCTGGGCAGATAAATCCTGCCAAGCTGAAGCATCATTCGGTCGAGGGCTTAGTGAGCTTCCTGGTGGAAGTATGCCCAGTTCAATCTGGCGCGCCAGCCGCTGTGCAGCCAGTACATCATAGCCAGCATCGTACTTGCCCTTATGCCGAGCAATCGCATCGGGCGGTGCTTGCAGCGGCCAATGAGGAGCGCTGAAAGCCAGGTAGGCAAAGAAGGGTGTTTTGGCTTCGGCGGTGGACGCAACGTGTTGCTCGATGTAGTCGATGAGCTGGTCGACATAGAATTGACTGGAGTACTCGAAATTATCGGGAAGCTGATCCAGCAGTTTTCCGTTCTCGCGATACTTAGCTTTGCCACGATTGCCACTTTCGGTTTCCCAAAGCGATTGCATATCGGAAAAATGACCAGCGCCACCTTGCAGCAAGGCAAAGGCTTGATCAAATCCCCGCTGCGTGGGTCCCTGCTCTTGGGTCAGTCCCAGGTGCCATTTGCCACTCATAAAGGTTTGATACCCGGCATCCTGAAACAGGGCAGGTAACGGCGCAACACGTTCGTGCAGATAGCCCTCATAGCCGGGTTGGCCTTTTTGATTGGGTGCGAGTTCTTCAAACATGTTGCCCAGACCAGCAACATGACTATCAACACCTGAGAGCAGCATAGAGCGCGTAGGAGAGCAGGTTGGTGCGGTGTGAAAGTTGGTGAGCACAATGCCCTCGGAAGCCAATGCATCGATGTTGGGTGTCGGTATCTCACTGCCGGTGAACCCCAGGTCAGAAAATCCGGCATCATCAACCACGATGATCAGCACGTTGGGCGGTCCTGCACCTAGCTCCTGCGTACGCAGACTCTGTGGGACGTCGGTGGCCACCTGGGGCTGACAGCCCGGGAGTAGCAGCCCGCCGACACCGCCCAGCGCGAATATAAGCACCAGCCGGGCATAAAAATGGAGGGCGCCTGGCCCTCCATAATAGATGCTGCGACGGCGCACTGGATCCAACTCAGAAATTGTAAGTGCCGGTCACACCCCACCACTGGGGAGGGCCGTATACAGCAGTGCCGCCCAAAATGCCGAGGTCGAGGGCGTACTGCTTATACTCCTCATCGGCCACATTCTTGACCCAAGCCCGAAGACTCCAGGCGTCGGTTGCGTAGGTAGCGCTGACATTGGCGACGTTATAGGCCTCCTGAAATGCCGCGGCGCCATTGGTGACTTCTAAATATTGGTCGCCGTAGTAAACCCCATCGAATTGGAAGGCCACATTTCCTTGGCCTACATCAAAGTTGTAACGCACCAGATAATTAAAGCTGATGTCGGGGGTGTTGGGCAGCTCCATGTCATTGAGGAAGTCCACGGGCCAATCAACCGAGAAGCCTACGGGTGTTCCCTGCGACTGGGGGGTCTCTACATTGTCGACCGAAGAGTCTTGTAGGGAGACACCCAATAAGATATCCCAATTCTCGGTAGGCAACAGGGTCAGCTCAATTTCAGCGCCTTGGTTTTCTGCCTGGGCGTTACTTACGCTTGGGGTGCCGCCAGAAAAGGTGAAAGCCTGATAATCGTTGTAGTCGTAGTAAAATGCTGTGGCGTTTAACCGTGCACGGCCATCCAGAAATTCAGTTTTCACACCTAATTCGAAGGCGTCCAGAACCTCTTCTTCGTGACGTATTTGGTCGAGGGTGACATTGGCTGAGGGCGCGAAGTTACCACCTTTGATGCCACGATTGTAAGACGCAAACAGCAGCGTGCTATCGCTCATGCGGTAATCAAGTTGCAAGCGCGCGGCATAATCACCGTAGTCAACTTCATTTTGGGGGTCGCCGCCCGCTGCTGCTACGGCAGCCGCGAGGTTCAAGGTTTCTACTGCAACAGCTGTTCCATCAGTAGCCCCTGTAGCAACATCGGTGATAAGGGCATCTGCCTGAAATGTTGTCGTAAAATCAAGGTCCTTGTCATCCTGAGAATAGCGATAGCCACCGATCAGTGTTAATGCATCGGTTAAATCGAACTCAACCTGGCCAAATACCGACCAGTTGCGAGACTCCAGCAGGTAGTCTTGGGCGACTCGGGCGTTAACCGCGAGATTGTTACCGGCGTTATCAAAAAAGCCCAATCCAGCCGCTACACCACCTACTGGCGCGCCAACGGTCACAACATCTGCGTCGGTTTCCATATCCAGAAAATAAGCGCCGGCTGTCCAACGGAGATTGTCCCCCTCACTGGAAAGCCGAATTTCCTGTGATAGCTGTGAAAAGTCGGCAACGGTTGTAAATTCAATGATGGGTGCCGGAATACCATCGCCATCTTCGGTATAAAACTTGTCGGTGGCTGAGTAATTTGTGATCGACACCAGCTCCAAGTTGTCACTCAATTCCCAGTCGAGGCGAGCGGTAACGTTGGTCGTATCGCGGTCCATGTAACCGGCATAGTCCGAGTAGCTCTTGAAGGGCTCGGGAGAATCGCCCTTAAAGGTGGTGCGGCCCGCGGTATCTACAGGTGTAAAGCAATTTATTTGGTCATTACAGAAGAAGATGGCGGAGGTCGCACCCGCGGGCGCGCCAATGACATCGGTCACGAAGGCGGTAAATTCGGGGGGGACGTATGCGTTTGGATCTGCAGGATCTGTGGGCGGGATACTGGCATCACCGTAGGGCAGAAAGCTGTAGCCACCGGTAGGCACGTCACTATCTTCCGAATATTTTGCGCTTAAGGAGAGAGTAGCCGTGTCTGAAAGGTCAAATTGAAAGGCTGCGCGAAGTGCGTAGCCGTCGGCGCCACCTAGATCTTGTCCGCTTGGGGGCGGCAGCACGCTAACAGGAACTACTGTGAGATCCTGAGGGTAAAGTGCTGATTCAATGTAACCGTCAGACTCTTCTTTGCGCAGCGCAATACGGTAGCGCGCGCTGTCAGAAAACGACCCGCCGAAGGCAGTTTCTATACTGTATTTTGAGTAGTCCGAGTAAGTACCCTCGACATAGCCGTTAAATTCGGTGTCATCGGCACCCTTGGTCACATAATGGATGACACCCCCAGTTGCGTTTCGACCAAACAGAGTGCCCTGTGGGCCTCGCAGTACTTCAACGCGATCAATATCAAAAAGTTGCCCGCTAATGGCGTTCATGCTCGCGACGTAGGCATCATCTATATAAACCGCAACCGGCGCCTCGTTGTTGTCGGTGAAGTTGTTCTGCGAAACGCCTCTAATGTTGAAGGTGACCAGATTTGGCGAGAAGCTAGTCATTTGCAATCCCGCTATCTGTTCTGTGATTTCGGTGGTATTTGTGACTCCCAGAGCCTTCATTTGCTCACCCGAGTAAGCTGTCACAGAGACGCCTACATCTTGCAGGTTTTGTTCGCGTTTTTGAGCAGTAACTACGACTTCCTCCAGCACTGAGGCTTGTGAGCTTACGGCGCCAAAGAGTGTGGTGAGGGCGAACCCAAAGACACCTGCGGTGGTGAATTTTGTTTGTATTATTGTATTGGCCATGGTCTTGCCCTCATTGGTGAGAGTTAATTTTTGTTTTTCTTCTCGCGGCGCCGTAGCTGCCATAGGTAACGTGTTACATAGATAATAGGTAACGTGTTACTTTTGTGCAAGCATCATTGTTTAAGTGTGGAACGTTGTCTGTGTATGTTCTTCCTTTAATAGGCCGATCGCCCTTAAAGTAGGCCTAGACTAAAGGGATAAAAATAAAGATACCGAGTGTGGATTTATGTCGAATTTTGAGGAAGTTGACCACAGTCTTGCGCAGACCACGCTGATTTCAGCGGTGTACCCCGTCGGCCCTGCTGCGATTATTTTAATGCCAATGATTGTGGGTGGTTTGGTCGATAGTTATGGGTTTAGCGCGCAGCAAGCTGGCGCCGTGGCGACCGCGGAAGGTGTTGGATTGGTGCTGGGACTGTTAATCGCAGCATTGTGGGTGCGCCAGGTCACTTGGAGGCGGTCACTGTTTATAGGGCTTGCGGCCTATGCGACATTGAATTTTGGCAGCTCCATGGCCGAGGGTTACTTGCAAATTGTGCTGTTACGTTTCCTGTCAGGCTTAATCGGTGGCTCGGTGTTCGCCATAGTTGTGGCTGCGCTAGGGGATAACCGCGAACCCGATCGAGCATTTGGTATTGGTCAGGCGGTTCAGGGGCTGCTCATGGGGGCTCTGTTTGCATTGGCGCCAGTGCTGATGAAAACCGCTGGCGTCAACGGCGTTTTTTACATGATGGCGTGCCTCTCTGTGATGGTGATGCTCTTTTTGCCGCGCTTCCCTCAATATGGTGTTGTCCGGGCGTCAACTGAGTGTGCGAGTAGTAACAGTAATAAACAGAAGGGCATGGTGGGCTGGTTATACCTAGGGCTATTTGGTGGCTTTGTTTACTACCTGGCCGTCTTTGGTTTTTGGGGGTTTATCGAGCGAATGGGTATGCAGGCTGGCCTTGCATCTAATACTGTCGGCCTGGCCTTGGGTGTTTCGCAAATTGCCGCGATTTTTGGGGCACTCGCAGCTGCTGGCGCGGCGCAACGCTTTGGTCGATTTGTACCGTTGTTGCTCGCATTACTGGGGCAGCTGTGGGTTCTGTGGTTATTGGTTGGGCAATTTTCGTCACTGGCTTTTTATGCGGGTGCCTGTGCCTATCAGGGCTTGTATGTTTTGGCCACGTCGTACCAACTGGGTGTCATTGCCAGCTTAGACTCCAAGGGTAAATTCATTGTGATAATGACCGCTCTTCAGGGTTTGGGAGCAGCATTGGGCCCCTCTGTAGCGGCGGCTTTGGTAAGTGATGGTGACTATTCATCTATAAATTGGGCCGCCGCGGGTGCCCTGAGTTTGAGCTTAGGCATATTCTTGGTGCTGAGTGTGCGTAACCGAGGCGGCGTGCAGTAAAAGGAGTTTTAAAATGACGATGCGGGTTGATCTCAGTGATCGTGTCACGATTGTTACAGGTTCAGGCCAAGGTATTGGCGAAGGTATAGCAAAAGTCTTTGCTGGTGCCGGCTCTAAAGTTGTGGTGGCGACCCGCTCTGCTGATAACGGGCAGCAAACAGTCGACGATATCGTTGCAGCCGGTGGGGAGGCTATGTTGGTGCAGTGCGACGTAGGGAAGCGCTCGGAAATTGAAAAAATGGTGTCAGCCACTGCAGCACGCTGGGGACGAATTGATATCGCGATTCACAACGCCGCAATCTTTCCAATACACAATATTGCCGATATGCCTGATGAGGTATTTGAGCAAACGATGGCTGTGAATATGAAGGCGGGCTTTTGGCTAACACAGGCGTCATTACCGTTTTTCAGGTCACAAGGTGGAGGGCGGGTTATCTTTACTTCCTCTGTGACCGGACCCACGGTAGCCATGCCCGGCACCTCGAATTACGCCGCATCCAAAGGTGCCATGAACGCATTCATAAGAACGGCCGCTCTCGAGCTTGCTAGGGAAAACATCACGGTAAACGGTGTAGAGCCGGGTTACATCATGACCCAGGCTATGGGGCTTTTGGCTAATGATGAAGAGCTTAAAGAAATGGCGTCGCTTATTCCCAAGGGAGAGATTGGCGTGCCCGAGGATATAGCCTATGCCATGCTATTTCTGGCCAGTGATGAGGCCTCCTATATTACCGGGCAGACCCTTATCGTAGACGGCGGATCGACGCTGCCAGAAAGCCCTGTGGTACTGAGGGCTTTTTATGAAGAACAGGGACAGCTATGAGTAATGCCCCTACGACATCTGCGGGCCACACCAGCCAACAGGCTGAGCTCTTACGTCGACGGGAAAAACTCCTGGGTAAAAATACCCCTTTGTTCTATGACCAGCCATTGCACCTTGTTCGTGGTCAGGGGGTGCATCTTTATGATGTTAACGGCCATGAGTATCTTGACGTCTATAACAATGTGGCCAACGTGGGACATTGTCATCCTCGCGTCGTAGCGGCACTCAGTGGACAGGCATCAACGCTCAATATTCATACCCGTTACCTGCATGAAACGATTCTTGACTACGCCGAGAGCCTGACCAGTACTTTTGCCGATCCTTTGTCGACGGTGATGTTCACCTGCACAGGAAGTGAGGCCAACGATCTCGCCTTGCGGATGGCGCGCCACGCAACCGGTGCCATGGGTATTATCTGTACCAGCGAAACTTACCACGGCAATACCTCAGCGGTAGATGAGCTCGCAACGCTGTTCCACGATGGTGAAGCCGTTGGAGCACATGTGAAGTCAGTGCCGTTTCCTGATACGTATCGTCCAGAGGGGGGCTTGCAGGGTCAAGAGCTGTGCGATGCTTATCTACGTTCCGTTGATCAAGCCATTGTCGAATTCCAACAAGAGGGCATTGGATTTGCCGGAGTTCTCATGTGTCCCATTTTTGCTAACGAAGCTGTGCCCAACGTGCCCCCGGGCTATTTAAACGGTGTCGCTGAGCGAGTCCAGGCCCATAATGGCTTGCTGATTTTCGATGAAGTGCAATCGGGCTTTGGCCGCACAGGCCAGCTGTGGGGATATGAATATGTTGGCGTACAGCCCGACATAGTGACATTGGGTAAGCCCATGGGAAACGGTCACCCCATAGCCGCTGTGGTGGCAAGTAGCGAGTTGGTCAATGCTTTTCGCAATGACGTCATGTATTTCAACACCTTTGGCGGGAATCCGGTTTCTTGCGCAGTCGCCCAGGCGGTATTAGGCGTGATTGAGGACGAACAGTTGGTCAACAACGCCAGAGACGTTGGCTATTACCTAAGGCGCGGGCTGCAGGATTTGCAGCAAGCTCATGAAGTGATTGGTGACGTGCGCGGCCCGGGGCTCTTTTTAGGGGTGGAGTTGGTTAGCGATCGCCAGGCAAAACAGCCGGCAACCCAGCTCGCCGCACAGGTGATTAATACCATGAAGGCCAAGCGCGTGCTGATTAGCAAGATCGGACCTTCTGACAATGTGTTGAAAATTCGTCCCCCTATTGTTTTTTCAAAAAACAACGCCGATCAACTGCTAGACACGCTCGATGGCACCTTAACAGAGCTGGTCGCGCAGGGTGCTGTCTCGTGAGCGTGGAGTTTGCGAATAGACCTTTAGTGCAACAATTATCGCTGTTACAAGAGTTGGCACTGCAGGCCTTGCCCCTTTGGGGGTTGAGTTGCAAAAGTCTGAGTCTGATAAAGCATAGAGAGAATGCGGTGTATAAATTGCAGACTGATAACGATGAACTGTATGCGGTTCGCGTGCATCGCAGCGGTTATCACAGCAATGCCGCTTTGAACTCCGAGTTTGTTTGGATGCAGGCACTGCAAGAATCGGGTATCCACGCTCCAGAGGTCCTCCCATGCACCAACGGCAATCGTTTCGCCGTTGTTGGACACTCTGACATACCGGAACCACGCCAGATCGACGTATTGCAGTGGATTGAGGGTGAGCAGTTGGGTTCTGTTGAGGATGGGCTCGGTGATAACGCGGCACAGATAGAGCAGATATATGCAACCATTGGATTAAAACTGGCGCAGTTGCATATCCACAGTAGCCAGTGGACCCCACCCGAAGCATTCACTCGCCACGCTTGGGATCAGGCAGGTCTGGTGGGGGATGACCCCCTGTGGGGTAGATTCTGGGAGCTAGCCACCCTCACAAGCCAGCAGCGCAGTTTGATCAGTTCTGCGAGAGCAACCGTGGCGGCTGAACTTGCTGTCATGGATGCGGGCTCAGCAAATTACGGCATGATTCACGCAGATTTAGTGCCAGAGAATTTGTTGGTTAATGGCAATAGGGTACGTGTCATTGACTTCGATGACGCCGGTATGGGCTGGTATATGTTTGACCTGGCAACGGCGCTGTTCTTTATTCAGGACGACCCCAATTATGAATTAGCGAAGAATGCTTTGATGGCCGCCTATCAGGCAGAGCGACCCTCTGCTGACGTAGATCTCGCCGCACTGCCGTTGTTTATGCTGGCGCGCAGCTTTACCTATTTAGGCTGGGTGCATACCCGGTCTGGTACTGACACCGCCAAAGAGCTTACGCCGATGTTGGTCGATATTTGCTGCGGTTTGGCAGAAGCTTATCTCGACCGAGAGCCCCTTTAAAATAATTTCTTGAGCTGCTGTTAACAGCTTGTACTAGGGGACACTCTGACCAGTAAAGTGCTTGCTGCTACACTGGGTTCAGTGTTTAGACGTTAATGATGAGTTAAATGACAGTGGGCTTAAAACAAGGCACAGCAACCCGGAAAGGGGGGCAACAAACTGCAGCGAAAATACTCCAGGCTGCACACGATATGTTGGCTTCGGAACCCTTGGTGCGCTTCACCCTACGCAACATCGCGGGCAAGGCCGGAGTGAGTTTGGCGAACCTGCAGTATTACTATCCGCGTCGAGAAGCATTGATTGAAGCGATGATGAAAGACATTGATCGCCGATATCGCGATGCTTGCCAGAGCGCCATTAGCACCCAATCGGCCAGTGCGCCTAGCGAGCAAATCGAGGCTGTTTTAAGGTTTCAGTTAGAAGATTCAACTCAAACAAAGACCCGGCAATTTTTTATTCAGTTATGGGCATTGTTGGGGTCTATGGATAATTTCTCAGGTCGCTATCTGGAGGCGCTCTACGCCTATGACCTAGAAATACTGAGCAAACCAATTGCGGCACTGCACAGCAATCTTGCCAAGGGAGAGGTTCGTGACAGGGCACTGCTGATCGCCAGTCTAGTGGAGGGGTTAATGGTTCTGGTCGGCGATACCTCGAAAAAGCGTGCGTCAACAAAGCGTACGGTCGATTTGTTGTTTCAAACCGCCCTAAATATTGCGCTTGAGCCTCCGCAGTAATATTTGAGTTGCGCTTAGACTGGAAGAGGGGGTGCTTTGGAGTTACTGCTTGGGTGCAACTCAACCTTAATCTAGAGCAAAGATTCCGTATAGAAGCATCCGAGAGCAGCGAAAAACCACTTCCTGAGCAGCAGAACCCAGCGCTTTGTGGTGGGATCCAGAAAACTATTGAATATGCGTTACCTTATGGTTGGGTTCAGACGTTGGAGGGACGGTGGCTAAAGATAAGTAACGGCACAACGCCAGGCTTTAAAAGTCTAGCAACCAGACAGGCAGACCGGTCGCCTGGCCTCAGTCCGGCGTCGGGATAGACTGCAGGTATCGCGTAAGCACAGTAGGGCTGTAGTCTTTAGTGAATTTTTTCAAATCCTGCCAACCCTCTAATTTTTCAGACGATCGACCATACTCCACTACGGGCAAGTCATCGTGGACCAATGGTACGTTGAGTGTTGCCA
>ERZ1047472.1808-NODE-1808-length-16029-cov-5.822274_pt1 | contig 16029 bp, 17 predicted proteins | sample MGYA00383095_ERZ1047472 | MGnify/ENA primary metagenome ERZ1047472 (study PRJEB29581, sample SAMEA5548365) | metagenome | biome: marine; feature: coastal; material: water | depth 1 m | study: Short-term variability in the microbial, nano- and picoplankton... | reverse complement strand
AGATGTACAACGAAACCATGGGCCAGGTGCAGTTCTGGGTAGCATTTATCGGCTTTAATATCGCCTTTATGCCGCAGCACTTCCTGGGTCTGGCGGGTATGCCGCGTCGTTACGCCGACTACGGCCTGCAATTTGCTGACTGGAACATGGTTTCCAGTGTCGGTGCATTTATCTACGGTGGTGCCCAGATCCTGTTGTTGTTCAACGTGATTATGACTATCAAGAAGGGCAAGCCGGTCAGCGAAGATAAAGTTTGGGAAGGTGCAGAGGGTCTCGAGTGGACCGTTGCAACCCCAGCGCCTTATCACACCTTCGAAAAACCGCCAGAGGTTAAGTAACCCAAGCCATGACAACTCAGGTCTCTAATCGCAGGTTATTGATTAAGCTCCTTTTGGGGGCCGTTGTTATGTTTGGTTTTGCAATCTTTGTATTGCCGCCGCTCTACAATTTGTTTTGTGAAATAACCGGTCTCGGTGGCAAAACCGGAGGCAAGTATGAGGCGGTCGATGTGCAGATAGATACATCCCGCGAAGTGTCAGTCAGGTTTGTCGCCTCAAATAACGCGTACATGCCTTGGGAATTCAGGCCGACGCAAGACAAGGTTGTTGTGCACCCAGGTGAGCCTACCGAGATCACCTACTATGCGCGCAATACAACCGATAGGGATATGGTCTCGCAGGCGATACCCAGTCTGGTGCCAAATATTGTGGCTGATTATTTCCATAAAACAGAGTGCTTCTGTTTTGAAAATCAGCCATTGGCAGCAGGCGAAGACATAAATATGAAGCTTGTATTTATTATTGATCCGGATTTACCGGAAGGCGTTAAAAATTTGACGCTGTCCTACACGATATTCGATATTACAGACAGCGCCTCGGATTTGGTATCACAGTTACAGTAGTTTCCAGAGAGCTGGAAATATTATTTGGAGAAAAAAGATGTCAACAGAAAGCAGTTATTACGTACCAGAGCAGAGCAAACTGCCGATTATCACTGCCACCGGCATGGGCATAATGGCCTATGGAGCCGCATCCTGGATGCTGGGTGACGGAAGCTTGGTATTCCTTGCCGGCACTCTGATTATGATTGCCGTCATGTACAAGTGGTGGAGCATTGTTATTGATGAAAACATGCGCGGCCTGGCCAATGATCAACTGAAGTACTCTTATGTACTGGGTATGAAGTGGTTTATTTTCTCGGAAGTGATGTTCTTCGCTGCTTTCTTCGGCGCACTCTACTACGTACGTTTTCTCTCCAACGCCTGGTTGGGTGGTGAAGCCGCTGTGGGGATTTTCTCCGATGTGCCAACCGATGCCTCTGTGGCAAACAGCGAACTCCTGTGGCCCGGTTATAAAACCGATTGGCCAGTAATGATTACTCCGGATCAGGCAGCCAATGGCGCCAGTGCCACCTTTACCGGTCCTGACCAGGCGATGAGCTTCCCCGGCTGGGCAAACATCTTTAAGTGGCTGCCACTGTGGAATACGGTAATTCTGCTGACATCCAGCGTAACAGTGCACATTGCCCACACCGGACTAAAGAACGATAACCGCAAGCAGTTTGTTACCTGGCTTGGCATCACGGTACTGCTGGGTCTGATCTTCCTGGTGTTACAGGTTGAGGAGTACATTGAAGCTTACCAGCATATGGGTCTGACCCTTGAGTCGGGTATCTACGGCACTACATTCTTCCTGTTGACCGGCTTTCACGGTGCTCACGTGACGCTGGGAACCGTTATGCTGTTGGTCTCGTTTTTGCGTTCACTAAAAGGTCATTTCAGCAGCGACGAGCAGTTTGGATTTGAAGCTGCGTCCTGGTACTGGCACTTTGTTGACGTGGTTTGGGTAGGCCTGTTTGTCGTTGTCTACGTCTTCGACTAGAGGAATGGTCAGGGCGCTGAGAGCATTGCATGCACTCAAGCCCGACACTAGCAGTTGAGTATTAAGAAATGCTAACAAAAACGGCCAGACAACTGTCTGGCCGTTTTTGTTTGAGAGACGTTTGTAAAGGGAAGGCTGGCGGAATTATTTAACCGCGGCTGGTGCAGCATTCTCCGGGTGAAGTTGTTTATCCCAGGGCGCCTGGCTTTTGATCTGACCCGTGTAGGCGCCGTATATAATAGTTGCCAACAGCAACACGGCCAGAGTGACGCGAATGCCCAGCGCATAGAGAAGGCGTTTCTTGTTACTGCTGCCAAGGTCTTTAACAAGAAAATTCAGGCCGCCAAAAAGGCTGATGACAACGCCGATAAGTAACAGGACAATAATGGTCTTTAAAAGCATGACAAACTCCACAACAGAAAACAGAATTTAAACACAAATGACTGTACAGCCACAGGGAACAGCAAATAATTTTTCCTGGCAGCCCAATGTCCGGTTGCTGCTATTCGCCGGTTTAATGCTGCCGCTGCTGCTGAGTCTCGGATACTGGCAACTCGACCGCGCCGAGGAAAAGCGTCAGATACTGGCTCAGTTTGTCGGCAACCAGCAATCGCCCCCGGCAACACTGGCAGAGCTAAACGCTGAGAGTAATTTACAGTATCGAGCTGTACAGCTGCAGGGCAAATTGGATGCAACGCGGCGTGTTTTGCTGGATAATCGCGTCCGCAATGGTCGACCGGGTTACGAGGTCTTTGAACTGCTGACAGCAAAGGCTGGCAGTGACAAGATACTGGTGAATCGCGGCTGGGTGCAGGCGTCGCTGGATCGAAACCAGCTGCCCGAGGTCGTGCCTGTTGCCGGTGAAGTGCGCCTAAGCGGCTCACTCTACCGCGTGCTAAAGGGTGGCTTTCAGCTCGATGATGGTATTGATATTGTCAGCAGCTGGCCGGTAAGAGTTGGATGGGTATCGGCAGAGCGAGCCAAGCGGCTCTACGGCGAGGAAATTTTTGCCTATCAACTGCGCCTGGACAGTGACTCGCCGGGTGCACTGCAAACTGGCTGGCCAACGGTGGCAATACAGCCAGAGAAACATACCGCTTATGCTGTGCAGTGGTTTGTGATGGCACTGGTGTTATTGATAATGACTCTGAATGCCAACTCCAATCTGACTGCATGGATAAAACACAAAATGGGAAATCGCTAATGAGTGAACAACCTTCAAACAGTAACAGCGCTGGCAGCCAAGGCCCCCGCAACAAGGGCATGCAAATCCAGATCTGGATTATGTTGATTATGGTCGGCAGTGTCATGTTGGCCGGAACCCTGATGGTGCCAAATACTGAAGAAGAGCGTCAGCGCATGATTGAAATGCTCGGCACAACCAATCAGGGCACCCTGATAAAGCCGGCAATTGATATAAGTACTGTCCTCGACGCAGAGACCGCCAGTTCACTGAAGTGGAAGATACTGGTTGCCGGCGGTCAGAGCTGTGATGACAGCTGCCAGAAAGTGATTCTCGATACCCGTCAGATCCATATCCTCATGGGCAAGCTGGTCCGTCGCGCAGAGCGCGTCTACCTGGCAGATGCCGCACAACTCGATGATGAGCAATACGAACAACTGGCATTGGCCCACCCGCACCTCACAATCAAGCGCGGCGGTACCACCGAGCTTGGCACATTGTTGGGCAACAGCTCTATGGGTTGGGATCTCAGTGACACCCGCTATATGGTGGTAACCCCGGACAATGATGCGATTCTCTACTACACACAAGACGATGATGTAATGGGTTTGCTGGACGATCTTAAGCACCTGTTAAAGTATTCACCAGATCGTTAAATAGCCGAAAAACTGGAGTGCAGCACTATGCCGCAAACTGAAACACCAACCACAGGCGTAAGCTGGCGCGACTATCTCGAGTTGTGCAAGCCAAATGTCGTTGCGTTGATGATACTCACCTCATTGATCGGCATGCTCTTGGCCACAAATCAAATGGTACCGCTGGATGTTCTCGTGCTGGGTAATCTGGGTATTGCCCTCTGTGCCGGGTCTGCCGCCGCCGTCAACCATATTGTCGACCGTCAAATAGATGACAAAATGGCGCGCACTCACAACCGGCCTATAGCCCGTGGTCGTATTGAGCCCTATCAGGCGGTTCTCTTTGCCCTGGGTACGGGTGTAGTGGGCATGGCGATACTGTTAATTTATATCAACCAGATAACCGCCTGGTTAACCCTTGCTTCCTCGATTGGCTACGCATTCGTTTACACCATGTATTTAAAGCGCGCCACGCCGCAAAATATTGTCATTGGTGGCCTTGCCGGTGCAGCCCCTCCCCTGTTGGGCTGGACAGCTGTCACGGGTGAGATTCATTACAACGCTCTGTTGTTGGTGCTGATTATTTATGCCTGGACGCCACCGCACTTTTGGGCGCTGGCGATTCACCGCAAAGATGATTACGCCAAAGCGGAGATACCCATGCTGCCGGTCACCCATGGTGAGCGGTACACCAAGATCAATATTGTTCTCTATACATTGCTGCTGATTATTATCACCGTGCTGCCATTTTTGACTGGCATGTTTGGCTGGCTATACCTCAGTGGCGCCCTGCTTCTGGGTGCGGGGTTCCTTTATTGGTCGCTGGTCATGCTGCTGGGTGAAGATGACCAGTCCGGCATGAAAACCTTCAAGTATTCCATCACCTATTTGATGGTGCTGTTTTGTATTATGTTGCTCGACCACTACCTGGTTGAGACGGCTAGAATTATCTAGCGTGTTTAAAAAATCCTGGGGAGATTAGGCGATGAAACAACAGACTAAAATTAAACTGACGGTGATCGCCGTTCTCGGCTTTATTGTGCTGGTAACGCTTGGGTTTATCTGGCGCATGAGTCAGCCCGTGCAGATGTCTGCTGCCGAGTTGCGGATTAATGGCGCCATAGAGTTGAGCACCCCGCGAGTCTTTAGTGACTTTAAGCTGGTTGACCACCGCGGCGCGCCATTCACTCTCGAGAATCTCAAGGGCAAGTGGAGCATGGTGTTTTTTGGTTTTACCAACTGTCCGGATATCTGTCCGACGACGATGGCGACGCTTGCTGAGATGTATCAAGATCTGGGTGAGTCGGAAAAGGAGAAATTACAGATAGTGATGATCTCTCTGGACCCCGAGCGAGATACTGTGGAGAAAATGGCTGACTATGTACCCTACTTCAATGACGATTTTATCGGTGTCACCGGCGATCCCAACTTTATCCTGCGCCTGACAACCCAGTTAAACGTTGCCTACACCCAGGTGCCTCTCGGAGAGAATAACTACACTGTTGACCACAGTACCCAGTTGGTGCTGATCAATCCCAAAGGCCACTACCACGGATTTTTTAAAGCGCCGCACGCCGAAGTTGGCCTGCGCCAGACCTGGCGTTCAATCAGCAATGGTTTTGACCATTAACCTTTTTGCCTGATCAGCAGCGAAAGCATAAACAGTAGCGCTGCGCAGACTACAACTGATGGGCCCGCCGGGGTATCAGCATACCAGGACATGCCAAGCCCCATTACTACAGTGAGCATGGCGATTGCGCTGGCGTTAACGGCCATGTTTTCCGGCGTGTTGCTGACCCTTCTGGCGGTTGCCGCAGGGATAATCAGCAAGGCAGTAATCAGCAGAACACCGACAATCTTCATGGCAATAGCGATTACCAACGCCGTAATCAGCATCAGGGCGGTACGTACAGCTGAAACTCTAACCCCCTCCACCGCCGCCAGGTCCGCGTGGACGGTAATATTGATCAGCGGTTTCCACAGCAACACTAAAAGTAAAACCACCGCGCCCGCGACCCCATAGATAACCCAGAGATCATTGCGCGTCACCGAGAGAAGATCGCCAAACAGCACCGACACCAGGGCAACCCGCACATCGGGAAGCAGAGAGATCAGTACAAGACCTGTGGCCAGTGCTGAATGGGAGAGAATACCCAGCAAGGTATCCAGTGAGAGAATGCCGCGCTGCTCCAAGTAGACCAGCCCCAGCGCCATCAAGAGCGGAATAGCCGCCACCGTAATGCTCAGGTTAATATTGAGTAAAACACCAATGGAAACACCGAGCAGCGCCGAGTGCGCCAGGGTATCGCCAAAATAGGCCATACGGCGCCACACCACAAAACAGCCCAACGGCCCAGCAACCAATGCCACGCCTAAACCTGCGAGCAAGGCATAGAGTAGAAAATCAGCCATGATTGCAGCCCTCCCCGTGCTGGTGGACACCCTGATCGTCTAATACCTCACCGTGAATACTGTGTTGATGATCGTGCTGATGGGTATAAATAGCCGTTGTCTGGCCAAAAATATCGATATACGCCGGGTCCTGGGTCACCTGCTCTGGATGGCCCTGACAACAGATATGCTGGTTGAGGCAGATAACCTTATCAGTTGCCGACATCACCAAGTGCAAATCATGGGAAACCATTAATACGCCACAATCCAGAGATTTGCTCAGCTCGCCAATCATCTTATACAGCGCATTTTGGCCAGTGACATCGACACCCTGAACCGGCTCGTCGAGAACCAGAAAGTTGGGCTTGCGCAAAATTGCCCTCGCCAACAGCGCCCGCTGAAGTTCGCCGCCAGAGAGATTCTGGATTGGTGACTTGGCAAGATGGCTTATGCCAACCATTTTCAGCGCCTGATGGCAGTCCATGTGCGAGGTGTTTGCCAGTTGCAGGAAGCGACAGGTCGAAATTGGCAAGCTCGGGTCAATACTGATTTTTTGCGGCATATAGCCAATATTGAGCTGTGACCCAGGTGTCACTGAGCCGCTGTCCGGGCTGAGTAGACCGAGAATAAGCTTTACCAGCGTTGATTTTCCCGCGCCATTGGGACCGATCAATGTGGTAATTTCCCCCTGCATCAGCTGCATGGAAATATTTTGCAGAACTGGACGCTGGCCAAAGGCCATGTTGACCTTATCCAAGGTGATTAGCGGACTAGTCATGATATGTCCTCGCTCTCGCTGCAATTAGGGCAAAGGCCAAAAAGCTCAAGGGACTGGTCTTGCAGGGCAAAGTTGGCTTTTTCGCTGGCGCTTTGCAGCAGATCATTAATACTGCTGTGGGCGACTTCAGCGGCGCTGCCGCAAGCGTTACAGATCAGGAACAAATTGCTGTGATCACTGTTTGGGAAAGGGCAGCCTATATAGGCATTGAGTGAGGCAATACGATGGATCAGGCCAACCTTAAGTAAAAACTCAACGGCGCGATAGATCGTTGGTGGAGCAATAGGCTTACCAGATATTTTGGCTAGCTGATCCTGAAGCTGATAAGCTCCCATTGGCCTATGGCTCTGCCACAGCAGGCGGAGAACAGATTCGCGGGTTGGTGTTAAGCGCAGATTGTTCGCAGCACAGAGGTCATTGGCACGGGCCAGTGCAGCATTGATGCAGCGCCGATGGTCATGAGGTTGATGAACCAGCTTTGAATTTGTCAGCATAAAATTATCTATATAAAGTTAGTTTTAATGCCCTTTAGTTGTCCTATTAATCAGCAGCTGAGGCAAATATATGTTAAGTTATAACATAACAATAATCCCGGTGCTTTGAATTATACTATAGCTTGAATGCAAGGAATAATCTTGTCAACCATTAAAAAGATACAATATAACGTAGTCGTGTTTGCTTTAGTCTCAGTGTCGCTTATAGGCGCCGCGCTGGCACAGGGAGCTGAAAATGCTGGTGCTGAAAAACCACTGATTATCACCACCATCAAACCCTTGGCAATCATTGCCAAGTCGGCGGTGGGAGAGAATGCTCGAGTCGAGTTTTTACAGTCGGCGGTGCAATCGGCCCATGAAGTCACGCTGCCAGTCTCCGCGCTAGTAAAAATAGACAAGGCCGAGCTAGTAATCTGGATCGGCCGAGGGTTTGAAGCGCGTATTGGTAAATCGATGGCGTTGTTGCCAGAGGCTAAGAAAATTACGGTTATGGATTTGGAGATGATAGCGGCGGACCCGAACACTAATCCGGATCATCATGACCATCATCATCATCAACAGCTGCAGTTTGATCCCCATATCTGGTTAAACCCTGCCAATGGCAACATTCTCGCAAGCAATATTCAGAAGCGCCTGGGCCTGCCCCAGTCGGCTGTTATCAATTCACGACTGGTCGAGCGGCTAAACGCTGAATTGGAGCCAGTTAAGGATAGAAATTACCTTACTCACCACGATGCCTTTGCCCATTTTGTAGCGGCCTTTAACATTAGCAGTGGCCTCTCCATACGCGATGCCAGTGGCGCCAGTCAGGGGGCCAGAAGTCAGTATATGCTGCGCCAAAAGGCTTTGGCCCTCAATGCCAGCTGTATATTTGTTGAGCCCCAATACGCTGATAAAGATGCGCGAATTATTGCGAGAGAGCTAAATTTGCCATTAACGGTTATCGACCCCCAGGGTTTTGACCAGCCATTAACTGCCGATGCCTACAGCAAATTTATGCTTGGTTTGGTGTCGCAATTTAAGGCCTGTTTTGAGTAAATCGTGTATCCTGACAGGCAAAAATTATTGCTGAACTCTACTCCCAGCTCACTGCATCCTAATCAATATTATGGAAAATATGGACACTAAAACCCCGCTGATTCTCGTCGATGGATCCTCGTACCTGTACCGTGCCTTTCACGCGTTGCCACCGCTTACTAACAGCCAGGGAGTGCCCACCGGCGCAGTAAAAGGGGTTATCAATATGATGCGGCGGCTGCAAAAAGACTACCCACAGAGCACAGTGGTTGTGGTCTTCGATGCCAAGGGCAAAACATTTCGCGATGACATCTATAGCGACTATAAGGCCCATCGCCCACCGATGCCCGATGATCTGCGTGTGCAAATAGAGCCTATCCACAACATCATCAAAGCCATGGGGTTACCCATGCTGATTGTTGATGGCGTTGAAGCCGATGATGTAATCGGCACCCTGGCTGTGCAGGCCACGGCACTCGAGCAGCCGGTGATCATCTCTACCGGTGACAAAGATATTGCCCAGTTGGTCAATGAACATATCACCCTGATCAATACTATGAACAACTCAGTTCTCGACAGAGAGGGGGTGATTGAGAAGTTCGGTATTCCTCCGGAGTTGATTATCGATTATCTCGCGTTGCTGGGGGATAAGTCTGACAATATTCCTGGTGTGCCAGGTGTCGGTGAAAAAACTGCGCTGGGCTTACTGCAGGGAATAGGGGGGCTGGATGAGATCTATGCACGTCTCGACGACGTTGCCGAGCTGAGTTTTCGCGGCGCCAAAACCATGTCACCCAAGCTTGAAGAGCATAAAGAGCTTGCCTATCTCTCCTACCTATTGGCAACGATTAAGACCGATGTAGAAATGCCGGTGCATCTCGGGGAGTTGAAAAATGGCCAGCCGGATAACGCTCAGCTGTTGAGCTTATTCCGTGAAATGGAATTTAAGACCTGGATTGAAGAGGCGCTGGCGGCGCCGAGGGAAAATAATTCCGAGGTAGAGTCTGATGCCAAGATGGAGGAGCAGGCAAGTTCTGAGGCAGAAAACGCAGAGATCAACAAAGATTATCAGATCGTTTTAACTGAGGCCGATTTTGATAGCTGGATAGACAAAATAAAAACCGCCGAGCTTGTGGCCGTGGATACAGAGACCACCAGTCTTGATTATATGGTCGCACAATTGGTTGGAATCTCGTTGGCCGTGACTCCCGGAGAAGCTGCCTATATACCTTTTGGCCACGACTACCTAGGCGCCCCAGAACAGCTATCCCGAGATGTTGTGCTGGGAAAAATAAAACCGCTTTTAGAGGATCCGGCAATTGCAAAAGTGGGTCAAAACCTTAAATATGATATGAGTGTATTGGCTCAGCATGGCGTTGATCTACAGGGTGTTGCCTTTGATACCATGCTCGAGTCCTATGTGCTCGATTCGGTGGCAACCCGTCACGATATGGACAGCCTGGCCCTAAAATACCTCGATGAAGAAACCATTAAATTTTCTGATGTGGCCGGCAAGGGCACCGCACAAATAACCTTTAACCAGGTGCCCCTGGAACAGGCTGGGCCCTACGCCGCCGAAGACGCTGAGATCACCCTGCGGCTGCACAACAGGCTGTGGCCACAGGTATCGGCAGAGCCGCAATTGGAGCAAGTCTTTAAAGAAATTGAGCTGCCCCTGATCCCCGTATTGTCGCGAATTGAGCGCAGCGGTGCACTGGTGGATGACACATTGTTATTTCAGCAGAGCCAGGAGCTGTCTGAGCGGCTCGCAGAGCTGGAAACCCAGGCTTGGGAATTGGCTGGACAGCAGTTTAATCTCGCCTCTCCTAAACAGCTCGGCGAGATACTCTTTGAAAAGCTTGAGATACCGGTTCTGAAGAAAACCGCCAAGGGCGCACCCTCGACGAAAGAGGAGGTGTTACAGGAACTGGCCCTGGACTACCCGCTGCCAAAGGTGATCCTCGAACATCGCAGCCTGGCTAAGTTGAAGTCCACCTACACCGATAAGTTACCGGTGATGATCAACTCGCAAACCGGACGCATACACACCTCCTATCACCAGGCGGGTACCGCCACCGGGCGGCTCTCCTCCTCCGACCCCAATCTGCAAAATATTCCTATTCGAACAGCAGAGGGGCGCCGTGTCCGTCAGGCGTTTATTGCCAAACCAGGCTGTGTTTTGGTGGCTGCCGATTACTCCCAAGTGGAATTGCGCATTATGGCGCATCTATCCGAGGATCCCAGCTTGGTGGCGGCCTTCAACGCTGGTCAGGATATTCACCGCGCCACCGCGGCAGAGGTTTTTGCGGTCGAGCCAGAAGAGGTCACTGCCGATCAGCGACGCAGTGCCAAGGCAATTAACTTTGGACTGATTTACGGTATGTCTGCCTTTGGTCTTGCCCGTCAGCTGGGGATCAATCGCAAGCAGGCCGCCGAATATATCGAGCGCTATTTTGCTCGCTATCCCGGTGTGCAGAACTATATGAATAACATTCGTCACAGCGCTGCCGAAAACGGCTATGTGGAAACCTTCTTTGGCCGTCGGCTCTATCTTCCGGAAATTAACGCCCGTAATGGTATGCGTCGTCAGGCCGCTGAGCGCACCGCAATCAATGCCCCGATGCAGGGGACGGCTGCGGATATCATTAAGAGGGCAATGGTCTCGGTGGACAGTTGGCTGCAAAACAGCGGGCTTGAGAGCCGCATGATTATGCAGGTCCACGATGAGCTGGTTCTGGAAGTGCCCGAGCCAGAGCTGGCACAGGTCAAGCAGGGGCTGGTTGAGCGCATGGAGGCTGCGGCCAGCCTACAGGTGCCGCTGGTTGTGGATGTCGGTGTGGGTGATAACTGGGACGAGGCTCACTAAACGGGCGGCTGGGGAATCGACGGCAGTCACCACGGACCCGAAAGCCCGTGGTGCATCGCCATTGTTGCAGATCAGGCTGCGGCAATTTTCCCGCGGCGCTTTCTCAGTCCAACCAGCCCCATCAGGCCGGTCCCGAAGAACCATACGGCGGCAGGGATAGGAACTTCCCCGATATTGGTATCGCTGCCAACACGGTCGGATAGCAGGGCGAAATCAAAGCCGTAAAAGTCACCAGATCCATTGCGGTCAATGGCCACGGTCAGGGATCCCAATACATTGATTGAATCGATCACATCTTGGGCCAGATCAAAGAAGCGGATCTTGGTGGTCGGGAAGCCGTCGCTGAACGACCAGTTTTGCAGAATTCCATTGTAGGTGGTCTTCACCGAGCCAAAGGTTGAGGCCTGGAAGTCAGCCATATCAAACCACATGCTACCCTCAGTCCAGCCATTGCCAAGACCAGTAAATTTAAATGTGGCCGTATCACCTGGCTGGGGCCCGTAGGACCCGTGAGTAGTGCTGTAGGTATCAGTGTACTGAGCGCCGTTGGTGGCCGCTGCTTCCGCCGCACTGCGACCGTCGTAACCCGCCGAGAAACCATTAAACGGATGGTTGCCATTATCGGGAATGCCAGCACCGTAGCCATCGTTATCTCCGATCATCCAGGTAGTTGCAAATGATTGGGTCGCCGCTGCAGCAAGCATGCCTGCGAGGCATAGTGTTATTGCTTTTCTTTTCATCGTACCTTCTCCACGTCCTTGTTAAAAAGAGCGTTAAACGTCGGACGAATTAACCTTCAACGCCCGGTAATGCCCCGTCGAAGACGAGTTGTGGTGTGCATGGAATCGAAAAGCGGTGATTGCGGACCAAAACCCGGCGGACAGAAATAATACCCAACGGTTATGGTCCTCAAATGCTGTCCAGTCCCTGGATTGCACCAACTTGCCTGCCCTACGGAGCAGTAAACCAATTTAACTATAGGAACGGCCAATGGCTTGCGCAAGGCTAAGTCGAGAAATTACCCTCCTTAGCATTGTCTGCAGGCAATCAACAGGGAAAATGGTGAAAAATGGGGTATTGAATCGGAAATAGTTGGCAAAAAAATAATTTTTTTCGGTGTTTTTTTATTTTTTTTGGAACTAACGGTTTTTTTTCTGTCTTATACAGTGCTAGACATGATTGCTTACTCTCCCCCAATTAAGCAAACTTCAGCGCTGAACTCCCAAGCAAGCGAAGCACACCCCGGTCCAGATTGGACCGGGGTTTTTTTATCCTTGCCGTTTCAGGGCTGGTCTTTAATTTTAAGATGATTCGCTGTGTGGCTCGACAAAGTCCGCGGACAACCAGTGACTCAGCACCGATTCCAATTCCGGCAGTCCCTGTTTCTTCAACGATGAAAAGGTCTGAGCGCTGAGTAGCGTGCAGCCAGGATCCATATCCCGCAAATGTCTCTCGACCATCAGCAGAGCATTTTGGGCTGGCCCGCGTTTAAGTTTGTCTGACTTGGTCAGTAGGATATGCACCGGCAAGCCCGCCTGAGCTGCCCAGTTGAGCATCTGCAGATCAAATTCCTGAAGAGGGTGGCGAATATCCATCAGCAATACCAATCCCGCCAGACTTTGGCGCATCTGCAGATACTCCGCGAGATGCTTGTCCCACTCGCGTTTCATGGCAATCGGAACCTTGGCATAACCATAGCCCGGGAGATCGACCAGACGCTTGCCGCCGTACAATTCAAAGAAATTTATCAGCTGGGTGCGGCCCGGTGTTTTACTGGTTCTGGCCAGGCTTTTTGTCCGGGTCAGGGTATTTATAGCGCTGGATTTGCCAGCGTTTGAGCGGCCGGCAAACGCAATTTCACAGCCCTTATCAGGCGGACATTGCTTTAGAGAGGGTGCGCTGGTCAGGAATGCAACACGCTTATAGTCAATATGATTCGAATCCATGGATAAAGGGTCATTATCTCGCTGTAAGAAGTGCTACTTATTAGTATATAATGCGCCGGCTTTAGCCGACGTGGCTAATGTTTAATGTCTCCGGCCCGTAAAGTAGTACGAGCTGGTGTTCATATATAAGTTCTATTCTAGCGGATTGCACGAGTTGATTAACCATGAAAAAAAGCTTTTTTAGTATTATTTGTCTAATGGCTGCACTGACAGCAAATCAGGCACTGGCATCAGGCGATGCTGTAGCGGGAGAATCAAAGGTAGCTGTATGTGCGGGTTGTCATGGCAGTGACGGCAACAGCATGGTTGCTTCATTTCCTAAACTTGCCGGTCTAGGTGAAAATTATTTAGTTCGACAGCTGCGTCATATCAAGTCTGGCGAGCGCGCGATTGCATCGATGACGGGTATTCTGGATGCATCTTCAGACCAAGATCTGCAAGATATGGCGGCCTACTACAACATCAAGAAAATACAGGTTTCAGGTGCCAAGGAAATCACGCTTATTGGTTACAGCGATCCCGACGAAGCCCTTGAACTCGGCGAGAATATTTACCGCGGTGGCAACCTCAAAACTCAGGTTGCCGCTTGCATTGGCTGTCACTCACCTGCCGGTAAGGGCAATGATCCCGCCGGCTATCCCGCGCTCGGTGGTCAGCACGCCGACTACATTGAGAGCCAACTCTTGAAATATCGCAGCGGCGAACGCGCCAACGGGGCTAACGCGAACATTATGCAAGGTGTTGCTGAGCGTATGAGCAACAAAGAAATCAAGGCAGTGGCCAACTATATCTCCGGCCTAAACTAGGCCTGACATAATTTGTTGTTGAGAGGGCAGGGAGATTAGCCCTCTCAAATACACATAATCAGATATACAGGAGTTTCCTATGATGCATCGAATCTATAGTTACTTATTTGTATTGCTTCTATTGCCTGCCTCTCTGGGCTGTGCCGAAGGCGAGCAGTACAAAGCGGGTGTCCACTATGAAGTGCTGCCACAGGCAATCAGGACGGCTAATGCGAATAAAATTGAAGTGAACGAAATCTTCTCTTATTCCTGTAACCATTGTTATAACTTTGAATCAGTCCTTCACCCCTGGCAAGAGTCGCAGCCTGACGACGTCGATGTGCAGCGTACCCCAGCCGTATGGCAGCCAGCGATGGAGGTATATGCGCGTGCTTACTTCACTGCTGTAGCGTTAAACGTGTTGGATAAAGTACACGAACCTATTTTTGAAGCCATTCATGTGCGCAAAGAAGCGCTTAGAACGGAACAGGATATGGCCGCGTTTTTTGTCACAGCCGGCATCGATAGCGTTAAGTTCTCTCAGGTATTCAACTCTTTTGGTATCACCAGTATGGTCAACCAGGGCAAAGCGAGAATGCGCGGCTATCGCACCCAGGGTACACCGGAAATTGTGGTAAATGGCAAATACAGAGTCAGCAGCAGAATGAGTGGCGGTTTTAGTGGGATGCTCAAGGTCACAGACTTTTTGATAGCAAAAGAGCGTGCCGCAGCAGCCGGGTAACAACTCGCAATTTCACAGCCCTTTTAGGGGTGGAAATTGCAGCTTCAATCAATCGCAATGGACTGTCTAAACGAGCTTTTTTGATAACTATTACTTAACAAAGTAATTAGGAAAATATGAAACCAACGATTAAACCAAACAACCCAAATTTTTCTTCAGGCCCCTGCTCCAAGCGTCCAGGCTATGATGTCAGCAACCTCGACACCGCAACCTTGGGGCGCTCCCATCGTTCAAGTCTCGGTAAGGATGCCCTGGGACGCGCCTGCACAGAAACCGCTGAGATTCTTGGCTTACCTGAGGGCTACCGAGTCGGCGTCGTCCCTGCCTCGGATACAGGTGCTGTGGAAATGATTATGTGGTCAGCGCTCGGCGCGCGACCCGTGGATATTTTTGCCTGGGAATCCTTTGGTAGTGGCTGGCTTACCGATGCGGTCAAGCAGCTCAAGCTGGATAACCTGAACAGCTATACAGCCGACTATGGCAAATTGCCCGACCTCAGTCAGGCCAATCCGGACAACGATATTGTCTTTACCTGGAATGGCACCACCTCTGGTGTAAAGGTGGAGAATGCTGACTGGATTAGCGACGATCGAACCGGCCTTACCATCTGTGATGCCACGTCGGCAGTATTTGCCATGGATATGCCCTGGGAAAAGCTTGATGTTGTCACCTATAGCTGGCAGAAAGTCCTTGGCGGTGAAGGTGCTCATGGCATGTTAATCCTTAGCCCGCGAGCAGTTGAGCGTCTCGAAAACTACACGCCGGCCTGGCCCCTGCCAAAAATTTTCCGTATGACCAAAGGTGGAAAACTGATCGAAGGGATCTTCCGTGGCGCGACGATAAATACACCATCGATGCTCTGTGTTGCCGACTACCTGGATGCCCTGAATTGGGTGCGTACTATTGGCGGACTGCCTGCGGCGATTGCCAAATCAGAAGCTAATCTTGAGGTCATCAAGGACTTTGTCGCCAACCGCGACTGGGTGCATTTTCTGGCAGAGGTGCCAGAGCAGGTTTCCAACACCAGTGTCTGCTTGACGCTGGATTTGCAGGCAGACCAGGTTAAGCAAATAGTAAAATTGCTCGATGCCGAAGAGGTTGCCTATGATATTGGTGCCTACCGTGACGCCCCCGCTGGATTGCGAATCTGGTGTGGTGCCACCGTTGAAAATTCTGATCTTGAAGCACTGCTGCCCTGGCTTGATTGGGCGTATGAGCAAGTGTCGCAATAAAAATTAATCGATAAAAAACAGAACGTAAAGCGAGAAGAAAACAGCTATGTATAAAATTCGTACCTACAACGCAATCTCAT
>ERZ1047472.1807-NODE-1807-length-16041-cov-6.311022_pt1 | contig 16041 bp, 15 predicted proteins | sample MGYA00383095_ERZ1047472 | MGnify/ENA primary metagenome ERZ1047472 (study PRJEB29581, sample SAMEA5548365) | metagenome | biome: marine; feature: coastal; material: water | depth 1 m | study: Short-term variability in the microbial, nano- and picoplankton... | reverse complement strand
GGCTGAGGCAAATCATCAACTCGATTAGGGTGAAACCCGACCATTGACGCTTGGGTTGCGTCAGATTCAACCTCTCTCGATTCTGTCTTGTTGGGCTTTGTTGGTACCCCGGTTCGTGATGGAAATCTTGGTAGTGACATCGGTGCTGTGTCGTGGTCATAACAGCATGTAGAAGAATGGACAGAGGTCAGTGTATGGGCAATGACCCGGGCTGGCGTGCAAGTTTTCGCCAAATCGTCAGTAAGCTACCGCCGTTCTATGTTGCCCGACGACTGCTCGAGTGCTCCCCAAGCATCAGTCGATGAAGGGCAAGAAGCCGAAAATGCTGCCTTTTTTCTTCGGAGATTGCTCGACTTGGTCTTGGGTCTCACTCTCCTCGGACGGTTTTTGCCGATCATCATCGGTTCCATCCGGGTAATTGATGGTTATGGGTGGCGGCGCATCTGGTCGATCCAGTAGCCCCAAGGTCATGATGTTGGTCCAAGACCGATCGCGGTTGCGAATTCGCTCTTCCAAAACCAAATCGCCGGCGGAATTAAACTCTGGGAAATCCGGATGGTTTAACGCCAGCACTCGCAACGCCCTGTTGGCCTCCTCATAGCGGCCGAGCTTGTAATAAGCCTCGACCATCACAGCCAAGGCGTCAGCTCTGGCGGCGGTATCAGGGAAATTTTCAATGACGTAGGCACCACGGTTGGCCGCAGCCACCAAGGCGCCACGGCGTAAATAATGTTCAGCGGCAAAAATCTCAGACTTGGCTAACAGGTCCCGCAGCAGCAGCATGCGCTGCTGGGCATCTGCCGCGTACTGGCTGTTGGGAAATTCGCGCAGCAGTACGGCCAGTTCCGAGTAAGACTCCCGAACTGGCGCCATGTCTCGGCTGGCAGGATCCGCCGAAAAAAATCGATCTAGGAAACCTTCTCGGTAGCGGTAAGCAGCCAAGGCTTTCAGGTAGTAGGCATAGTCGACGCTTGGGTGTGTGGGGTGCAGGCGAATAAAGCGGTCGGCTCCGGCCCGTGCGCTCTCCATGTCTTGGGTTTGGTAGTTGGCAAAAATCAATTCCAGCTGTGCTTGTTCGGCGAATCGGCCGAAGGGAAAGCGAGCTTCTAATAATTCCAGCTGTTCAATGGCAACGGCGTAGTTAGAGCTGCGCAGGGCGCGTTGGGCGGTGCGATAGACTCGGGCCTCGGTGGTATCAATTTCTTCCACTTCTTCATCGGTCTGCTCTTTGTCCTTGCCGAAAAAGGGAATACTGCCGCATCCGCTGAGCAACAGGGCAAACAGGACGACGGCAGCAAGGCCTAGACGGATAGGGAGCCACAAAGGCGTAGTGAGTTGGAGCAAGGTGAGGCCTCTTTTTCTGCGGTCTGTGATGACAATTGCCGATGTTGAACGTGGACTACCCACCCAATTTAATAAAGCCGGATGGCAGCAGTCGCTATTCTTACCAAATTCGGTAGGGTTGCAACCGTTATGACAGATCAAACACCGCAGAAATTGGATTGTCAGGCCCAAATCCCACCGGAGTTGGGCGGCGAGCGCGTGGACAAGGCAGCGGCGCTGCTGTTGCCGGAGTTTTCTCGGGCTGAGCTGACCCGATGGATTGGCGAGGGCGCTCTGACCTTAGACGGTGGCGTGGTCAAACCCAAATACAAGGTATTCGGTGGCGAACTGCTGGAACTAAAATGCCAGCGTCAGGCCCGGGAAGATTGGCAAAGCGCCGAAGCCATGAATCTCGACATCCTGTTTGAGGACGAGGACCTACTGGTAATCAACAAGCCTGCGGGTCTTGTGGTGCATCCCGGTGCGGGCAATTCCGATGGCACCCTCGTCAATGGCCTGCTGCACCACCGGCCTCAACTCCAAGAGTTGCCTCGGGCTGGGGTCGTACACCGCCTCGACAAAGAAACCAGTGGCATTATGGTGGTGGCTGGCAGTCCCAGCGCCTATCGTCGTTTGGTAGAGGCCATCAGCGTGCGTCAGGTGCGACGTCGATATGTGGCGGTGTGCGAAGGGGTCATGGTTTCTGGTCAGGATATTGATCGGCCCATTGGCCGGGACCCGAAGCAGCGCACTAGGCAGGTGGTCCGCGAAGACGGCAAAAGCGCCCAAAGTTTGGTGCGAGTGCGAGCGCGCTATCGCGCTCACAGCGCCGTTGATGTGACCTTGGGTAGTGGGCGTACCCACCAGATTCGTGTCCACATGCAGAGCATTGGACACCCCTTGGTCGGCGACACCAAGTACGGGTGTCGGCGCATACTGCCTCGCGGTGCTGATGCAGACACGGTAACAACGCTGCAACAATTTCCACGCCAAGCCCTGCACGCCTTCAAACTAGACTTTGCCCACCCGACGTCGGAGCATGCCCTGCACTTTGCGGCGCCGATTCCTGAAGATCTTGGGATGCTGATGCAAACCCTTGCCGAAGATGCTCAATAGCCCCTCTTGGCGTCGTGCCCAATGGGCAGCACCCGCCACGGTGATTGCGGGTACCACAACCCGCCATGATGACCGCCCATCGGCGGTAGGGGATGAGGCCTCTTACCTAGGATTCAATTTGGGGCACAAGGGGGGTGACAAGCCAGATCGGATCGAGAGTGCTCGAGGGCGCCTTAGCCAGATTCTCGCCCAAGAAGTCACGCCGGCCTTGGAGCCTCCACCTCACCTGCACTGGTTGGATCAAGTGCACGGCAGCGACTGGGTTTATGCCGATGGCCAGTGGTCTGACGAACCTCAAGCCGACGCACTATGGACCGATCAACCGGGCACAGGCCTAGTCATTCAAAGCGCCGACTGTGTGCCGATATTGCTGGCCTCAACGGATCCCGCCTTGCCATGTATTGGCGCGGCCCATGGCGGTTGGCGAGGGCTGCTTGCCGGCGTCATCGACCAATTGGTCGCTGCGATGCCGGTAGCTCCGTCACAATTGTGTGCCTGGATCGGCCCCTGCATCAGCCAACCTCACTTTGAGGTGGGCGAGGATGTCTGGCGCCCAGTAGCCCAGGTCAGCCCGTCGGTGATCGCCGAGCACCAAACGGATCCGTCGAAGCGGCTGGTAGACCTGCCCCAGTTAGCCCGGCACCGGCTCCATTCCTGTGGCGTGGTGTCAGTTGCCCAAAGTGGCCTGTGCAGTTATGCCAGTCCCGACTTTTATTCCTACCGACAGGCCACACACCAGGAGGGTAACGGGGCGCAAACCGGCCGGATGGCCTCGGTTGTGTGTATGACAGGATAGTCAGCAAAGTAGCAAGTTCATTGACATGTTGGCGCTGAATCACAAGAATAGCGCGCTTGCGCGAAATGGGGCCCGAACAAACTGAGGCAAACCCATTGAGTCCATATCAAAATCAATAGCTTACGAGAACTTTCGCCCTCGCATTATGAGATGACGTTGGCGCAAGCGTCGGTAGCGAAAAGCAGCCAATGGCCGATGATCAAACGCCTAGCTGAGTTAACCGGCTGTGGATGGCGTTAGGCGAAGAGGACCTCACGCTGTAACCGACCGATACACAGTTTATGAAAGAGGACGACACATGACGGAAATGCTGTCCGGCGGCGATATGCTGATCCGTGCACTACAGGACGAGGGCGTCGAATACATATTCGGTTATCCCGGCGGTTCTGCCCTGCATATATACGATGCGATTTTTCGTCAGCAAAAGATTGAGCACATTCTGGTGCGCCACGAACAAGCCGCCACCCACATGGCTGACGGGTATGCCCGCTCAACCGGCGACCCCGGCGTAGTGCTGGTGACCTCGGGTCCCGGTGCCACCAATGCCATTACCGGCATTGCCACGGCTTATATGGACAGCATTCCCATGATCGTCATATCTGGCCAGGTGCCCAGCGATCTGATCGGCACCGATGCCTTTCAGGAAACGGATATGGTGGGAATCTCACGTCCGGTGGTAAAGCACAGCTTCATGGTTCGCGACGCTTCGGAAATACCCGGCGTGGTGAAAAAAGCATTCCACATTGCCACCACCGGTCGACCCGGTCCGGTGGTCATCGACGTGCCCAAGGATACCACCGACCCCAGCGCCACCTACGCCTATGAGTACCCCAAGAGCGTTAGTCTGCGCTCGTACAAACCGGCTTTCGAGGGTGACAGCAGCGCGGTAAACCAAGCTATTCAAGCTCTGTTAGCGGCCAAGCGTCCGGTGTTTTATGTGGGCGGTGGTGTGGTTCAAGCAGACGCCGAGGGCGTGCTTAGGGATCTGGTTAAAGCAGCGAGGGTACCTGTGACCTCAACGCTGATGGGTCTGGGTGCCTATCCCGGCACTGACGAACAAAGCCTGGGCATGCTGGGTATGCATGGGACCTATGAGGCCAACATGGCCATGCACGATGCGGATTTGATTTTTGCCCTTGGGGCGCGATTCGATGATCGAGTCACCAACAATCCGGACAAGTTTTCGCCTAAAGCGACCATTGTTCATTTGGATGTGGACCCGGCTTCTGTGGACAAGATCATCCACTCGGATATTACCCTCATTGGCGACGCCGGTTGGGTGTTGAACGCATTGTGGGAGGCCTATCAAGCCCGGGATGCAGAACGAGACGATGACGCTCGGCAAAAGCAGCAGCAAGACCTTGAACAGTGGTGGCAGCACATTAATGAGTGGCGCAGTGCCCACGGTCTCAACCACAACCTGCAAGCCCAAGAAGGCCAGAACATTTTGCCCCAACTGGCGATTCAGTCCCTATATCGAACCACCAAGGGTGATGCCTTTGTGACCTCGGATGTGGGCCAGCATCAAATGTTTGCGGCCCAGTATTACCACTTTGACGAGCCACGGCGTTGGATCAACTCCGGCGGCCTTGGCACCATGGGCTTCGGTCTACCGTCGGCCATGGGTGTACAAATGGGTAATCCGGAGTCCGTTGTGGCCTGTGTTACCGGCGAAGGCTCGTTCATGATGAACATGCAGGAACTGTCTACCTGCCTGCAGTACGGTTTGCCGATCAAGATTATCAATCTGAACAACCAGGCCCTGGGCATGGTTAAGCAGTGGCAGGACATGCAGTACGGTGGGCGTCACTCTCAAAGCACCTACAGCGATTCGCTACCGGATTTTAAGACCTTGGTCGAGGCCTTTGGTCATGTCGGCATCAAGGTCAGCGATGCCACCCAGCTGGACGCGGCCATGGAAGAAGCCTTTTCCGAAGCCAACAAAAACCGTTTGGTATTTGTCGACGTTTGGGTAGACCCCCATGAGCACGTCTATCCCATGGCCATCAAGGGCGGGGCCATGAACGACATGATCCTGAGCAAATCACCGGACGCCAAGCCATGAGAAGAATTTTAGCGGTATTGTTGGAAAACGAAGCGGGCTCGTTGTCACGGGTGGTGGGGCTGTTTGCCCAGCGTAATTACAACATCGAGTCTCTTACCGTCGCCCCTACCGAGGACCCCACACTGTCTCGGCTGACCCTGACCACTAGCGGTGATCAAGAAAAGATCAACCAGATCATGAAGCAGCTGGATAAGCTGGTGGAAGTGGTCAAGGTCGTGGACCTGTGCGAGGGCGAGCATGTGGAGCGGGAGCTACTGCTGATCAAGGTGCGCGCCGAAGGCCAGTCCCGGGCGGAAATTAAGCGCTCTGCGGATGTATTTCGGGGTCAAATCGTCGACGTAACCGCACAGACTTATACTATCCAGCTGGTTGGCCCCAGCGGTAAACTTGACGCATTCATTCGCGCTATCGATGACAGCGGTGTCAACGCCACAATTTTGGAAGTCGTGCGCTCTGGAGTCTCCGGGGTAGGGCGCGGCGATTACGTACTGTCGGTATAAGCCGGCGACAAAACAACTGATTTATTAAAACCAACTGACGGGAAAAAACCATGCAGGTGTATTACGACAAAGACGCTGATCTATCCATCATTCAAAAGATGAAGGTGGTGATTGTAGGATATGGCTCACAGGGCCATGCCCACGCCAACAACCTACGCGACTCCGGCGTAGAAAACGTCGTCGTAGCGCTGCGCAGCAAGGCTTCGGGTTCTTGGTCGAAGGCTGAAAACGCCGGCTTTGCCGTAGCAGAAGTAGCGGAAGCAGTACAAGGTGCCGATCTGGTGATGGTGCTGGTACCCGACGAGCTTCAGGCAGCCCTCTATGCCGAAGAAATCGAGCCCAATCTGAAAGAAAACGCCGCCATCGCCTTTGCTCATGGTTTTAATGTGCACTTCGAACTGATCCAAGCCCGCCAAGATTTGGACGTGATCATGATTGCTCCCAAGGGACCAGGTCACACAGTACGCTCTACCTACGTGGCCGGAGGCGGTGTGCCCAGCTTGATTGCTATCGCTCAAGATGCCACAGCACAGGCGAAGATCATTGCACTGTCTTACGCGTCTGCAAATGGCGGTGGCCGCGCCGGTGTCATCGAAACAACCTTCCGAGAAGAAACCGAAACCGACCTGTTCGGTGAGCAAGCGGTTCTTTGTGGTGGTGCTACTGCACTGGTTCAAGCGGGCTTTGAAACCCTGGTAGAAGCCGGCTACGCCCCAGAAATGGCCTATTTCGAGTGCCTGCATGAGCTCAAGCTCATTGTCGATCTGCTATACGAAGGCGGTATCGCCAACATGTGGTATTCGGTTTCCAACACGGCAGAGTACGGCGGCCTGACCCGCGGCTCACGAGTTGTGACCGAAGAAACCAAGGCTGAGATGAAGCGCATTCTGACCGAGATCCAGACCGGTAACTTCGCCAAAGAATTCGTGCTGGAAGATAAGTCAGGTGCCCCAAGCATCAAGGCTATGCGTCGCATCACCAGTGAGCATCCCATCGAAGAAGTGGGCGAGCGTTTGCGCGGCATGATGCCTTGGATTCAGGCCAATCGCTTGGTCAACAAAGAAATCAACTAAGCGATCGACGACTTTCGCGTTGTGAGAGCCAGTGGTCCCTTTGGATCACTGGCTTGGACACGACGTAAAAATCACTTGTTTCCTGTGCGCTTACTGCCAGAGTATGAGGCGCTAGACGTGTTATACGGTGCAGTATATGAATAACGATGACAAACCCGCCTTGCAGGTTGTTGGCGACGAAACAGCTAACCAAGCTGAATCATCGACACGCGACTCCGATGACCAAGGTGGCGATGCACAGCAATCCCAGACCCAAACAGGGGCCCAAGAGCACACTGACGCTCTAGGGGGATCTACGCCCAAGTCCTCGGGTCACGCTGGTTTGGGCCGTCGCGGCGTCTTCTTGCTGCCCAATCTGATTACCACCGGCTCCTTGTTCGCCGGCTTTTACGCCATTGTCACCGCCATGAACGGTCAGCCTCTAACCGCCTGTATCGCTATTTTTATCGCCATGATGCTGGATGGCGCCGACGGGCGTATCGCCCGCATGACCGGCACCCAAAGCGCCTTTGGAGCCCAATACGATAGTCTTTCTGACCTAGTAGCTTTTGGGGTAGCCCCGGCACTGGTGGCCTTTTCTTGGGGGCTTTCTGCCCTTGGGCAGATCGGCTGGGTGGCCGCCTTTGCTTATATGGCGTGTGCTGCATTGCGTCTGGCCCGATTCAATGTGGATGGTGATGAAGGCTCCTTTACAGGACTGGCCAGCCCCGCTGCGGCCGGCCTCATCGTCTTTGGAATATGGGTCGCCCTGCAGCAGGGTATGAGCGAGCCACCGCTGCTGGTGGCCCTGTTGTTCGCAGCACTCACGGTGTCTGCAGCCCTGCTAATGGTCAGCAACTACACCTATTTTTCGCCGAAGAAAATAAACCTGCGCGAGCGCATTCCCTTCGTCACTCTTGTGCTGATTGCCATGGGCTTTGCCGTAGCCATGGTCGATCCGCCCATGGTGATGTTTGGAATGGCTCTCGTTTATGCCGCCTCTGGCCCATTGGAGGATGTTTGGGCAAGGCTGAAAACTGCCAAATCGGCAAGGAAGCCCCAAGATGTTGATTCGTAAACCGCCAGCTATTCCCAACTCGGAAATTACCCCAGAACAGATTTACCGTGATCGCCGCCGGTTTATGACTGCCGGGGCCGCGGGCTTGGCAACGGCTGCCCTGTCGCCTATTTTGCAGGCGGGTCTGCAACCTGACGATACGGTTACCCCCGAAAGCATCGTTACCCAGTACAACAATTTTTACGAGTTCGGCACGGACAAAAGCGACCCTGCCGCCTACGCACACGAAATGACCACAGACCCCTGGACCGTCACGGTGTCTGGCGAGGCAAACAAGACCGGTGAATTTGCCTTTGAAGACATTATCAAGGGACTGGATGTGGAAGAACGCATCTATCGCTTCCGGTGCGTCGAGGCCTGGTCCATGGTGGTGCCTTGGATGGGCATACCTCTAAAGGATGTACTGGCCCAGTTTGAACCCACCGGTAACGCAAAGTTTGTAGAATTTGAAACCTTGTACCGGCCCGACGAGATGCGCGGTCAGCGGGGCTTTTTCTCCAGCATTGACTGGCCCTATGTCGAGGGTCTGCGCCTTGATGAGGCCTATCACCCCCTGACACTGATGGTCACGGGCCTTTACGGCAAGGAACTGCCCAATCAAAACGGCGCACCTTGGCGTTTGATGGTGCCGTGGAAGTATGGCTTCAAAAGCATCAAGTCCATAGTCAGCATCCGCTTTACCGAGCGTGAACCCGTGAATACATGGAAGCAGTTGCAGGCCAGCGAATACGGATTTTACGCCAACGTAAATCCCAAGGTGTCCCATCCGCGGTGGAGTCAGGCTTCAGAGCGTCGTTTGCCCAACTCCTTGTTTAGCAGTAATCGCATGCCCACGCTGATGTTCAACGGCTATGAGGAAGAAGTAGGGCATCTCTACGCCGGAATGGATCTGCGTAAGTACTACTGATGGCGTTAACAGCGTCGCAACGCCTGGTAAAACCCGCGGTTGCGATGGCCATGCTTGGACCATGGCTGTGGCTGGGTTATCTGATTTTTCTGGAAACGGTGCAAAGCGGTACCGGTCTAGGCGGAGATCCGGTGGAGGGCTTGCTGCACTATCTAGGCGAGTGGTCCCTGATCGTGCTGCTCTGTGCGTTTTCTGTAACCCCGCTTCAGCGCCAACTGGGCTGGGCCATACTGATTCCCAGCCGCCGCATGGTGGGACTCTTTGCCTTCGCCTTCGTGTTGTTTCACGCCATCGTTTACGCAGTGTTCTATGTAGAGCTGGATGGCCGCTTGCTGCTGCAAGAAGTCGCCGAGCGACCCTACATTACGCTTGGCATGGGCAGTTTGCTGGTATTGACCCTGCTGGCGATCACCTCCACCCGAGGCTGGCAGCGACGTTTGGGTCGCCGTTGGAAAGCCTTGCACAGATGGGTATACCTGGCCGTGCCCCTAGCCTTGGCTCACCTGCTGTGGTTACGTAAGGATGGCTACGCAGACGTTGCCCTGTATACGCTTTGGGCCGGGCTGATGGCTGGCGAGCGCGTCTACGCTTGGCGCAGCCGACTACGAAAAACGCCCACCTAGGCGAGCGCATGGGATAGCATAGACGGTCCCTGTTATTCGACCCTGTCAGGTTATGCCACCCACGAATCCTAAAGGCCCACTGCTCAGCAAACGCCAGCATCGTATGTTGCAGGACATGGGTATTGACGTGTTTTTCTCTCGGCAGGCGGTGAGTGATACCCAAACCCAGTTAGCCTCCCAGCCCCCAGTGCAAAGCCAGCCTCCGGGGTATAGCCAGTCAACAGGGCAAGCTCAGGCAAGGCCTGCGGCCACTGCTGAAACAGGTGCCCAGCAACCATCTCCGGCTTCTGCAGCCAGAGCGGCACTGGCTCAATCAGCGCCAACACCGAACCAACAAACTGAAGCGATGAGCGGGGCAGGGCCAAATCCAAGTTCCATCGAAACGGTAAGCGGCACAAATGCAGCCCAGGTAGAAACCGGATTAACCATTGAACTGAGCTTTGTGGCGACGCCATCGCTGGTTTGGGTCGGTGATGGGCCCCTGTCCGATTTAGAGCTGCGGTTCCTACAAGACCTGACCGCTGCCCTGCATCAAGCGACCACCGGTGCACGGCTAAAAGAACCGGTGCACAACAGCGACTTTCGCTGGCCGATCGTAGAAGCGTCGGGCACCCCGGAGCGGGCGGTAACCGTGTTCTGCGAAAAGCATCAAATGTTGTCGCCTAACACCGCCGTTATTGGAAGCACCAAGGCAACGGAAACGCTAAAGAAATGGCTGGGTGACAACGCCAGTCATTGGCTAACGGTAGACGCGCTTGCCCAGACCGCTGCACGGGGCGAATCCAAGCGGGCACTTTGGCAGCAACTGTTAGAGCACCTGCTGGCTGCGAAATAATGGTCTGGTCAAATTGATCGAGGAAAATCCTCAAATGCACCTGCGCCCAATGACGTCTTTGGATCTGCCTCGGGTCTTGGCCATCGAAGCCGCCAGTTATCCTGATCCCTGGAACCGCAAAACCTTTGAAGATTGCTTGGCCGCTCAGGCTAAGGGTTACCGATGCTACGTGCTGCTTGCCGAACACTCCGTGGTAGGGCATGCGATGCTAACGGTCGTAGTGGACGAAGCCGAACTGCTGAACTTTTGCCTAGCGCCGGAGCATCGCAGCCAAGGTAAAGCCGCCGTTTACTTTGATCGGTTGTTGGCTTTGCTACAGGAGCAGGGCGCCAAAAAACTCTTCTTGGAAGTTCGTCAAAGCAATACCCCCGCCCGGCGTTTGTACGCCGGCGCTGGGATGCGCGAGGTAGGCGCACGCAAAGACTATTACCCGTCTAAAGAGGGGCGTGAAAACGCGGTGTTGATGGGTTTAGAGTTTTGAGGCGATGTGCGGCCTAGCGGCACTGCCTTTTTCTAAGGCGGCGAACGGAAGCCACTTGGAGAAGTTGCTAACACTAGTTTTGAGAGGGGGTGCTCCGAGCCTCTCGCATCGGGCACCCGTTCCAAGGCTATTGGCCTTCCAGATTGAAGGTTATTCGAGTTTGCACGCCGTGGACCCAACTTGCTTTCCCACCTATGACTTTGGGTTTGTACTTGTAACGTGAGACTGCTGCCAGAGCTGACTTGTTGAAGCCGGATGATGGCGAGGCTTCGATCACCGAAGCATTTCGCACGCGACCAATGGGATCCACCGAAAACTCCAAAAGCACCCAACCCTCAATCCCCCGGGCCGCCATCGGCAATACCTATTTGCGTTTTACGCTCTCCCTTCGGTTGCGCGAACTCTAGGATTGGATCGTTACTAAAATCTCCTTTGGGCCCAGGGAAATCTACTCTTGTTAACGGTTCAGGTGTGACAAGTGGTGGTGGCTATGGTCTAGGGTTTTTTGTTGTCGGGTCTTGATCTTCTATGATCGGAGAGATGGTTAGGACCCCTCACTTTGCGGCTGAGGCGATTTCGGTCTCCGACCCGGTGATGATGTGGCGCATGAGCGCGAATAAACCCGCAGTAATAAGGAAGCCGGACAGTAGGGCCCTGCAATAGCGCATCCCAGAGCCGTTGAATTTATCATCAATCTAGAGCCAATCTGCGCTGATCAGATTTTGTTTAAGTAACATACTCGCCATAGCTATTTCCTCCTCAAGTGGAGCCACGTAGCCATTAGGTACGCATGCTAAACAAAGTACCCTAACGACTACTTGGCTTGCTTCGACATAGGCAGCAGTAATTGAACAGTGACCTTTGACCCAGCGCGAAGCGATCAGCGGTCGTCTTATCTCAACCGGCGGCGTTATTTACCTGTAAGTCCTCAGGTAACACGTTCGCTTTATTGAGCGCTTTCAGCGACGACTTGTTAACATGCGCCGCCTCAAGGCCCACATAGTGTTGTGAGCATGGTCGCTTCTGAGGCGGCGGCTCAATCTTTAGGACCCAAGTTTTATGAGTTCCGAATTTCTCCAGCAAATTCAGCAGCGTCGAACCTTTGCCATCATTTCTCACCCAGACGCGGGTAAGACTACGATGACGGAAAAACTGCTGCTGTTCGGTAACGCCATCCAGTTGGCCGGTACCGTGAAATCCCGAAAATCTGACCGTCATGCCACCTCGGATTGGATGACCATGGAGCAGGAGCGGGGCATCTCGGTGACCACGTCAGTGATGCAGTTTCCGTATGCCGATCGTGTTGTGAACCTGCTGGATACTCCCGGTCACGAGGACTTCTCGGAGGATACCTATCGGACGCTAACGGCGGTGGATTCAGCGTTGATGGTTATTGATGGCGCCAAGGGCGTCGAGCCGCGCACCATCAAGCTGATGGAGGTTTGTCGTCTGCGGGATACTCCCATCATCACCTTCATTAACAAGCTCGATCGGGAAATTCGCGATGCCATTGTGGTGCTGTGCGAAATTGAGGAAAGTTTGCAGATGTAGGGAGCGGCCATAAATTGGGCCGTTGGTATGGGTCAGCAGTTTAAGGGGGTGTATGAGCTGGCCACAGATCGCATCGTTTGCTTTGAAAAAAGCCAGGGCCATCACATACACAACTATCGGGTGATCGATGGGCTGGACTCTGATGCGGCCCGCGATTTGTTGGGTCCGGACTACGATAGTTTCGTAGATGAGATTGAACTGGTGCAGGGGGCCTGCCATGAGTACCACCAAGAAGATTTTGAGAACGGCACCGTCAGCCCTGTCTATTTCGGTACGGCCCTTGGTAACTTCGGCGTGCAGCAAATGCTGGACGGCTTTGTGGAACAGGCGCCTAAGCCGCAGCCTCGCGCGACGCTGCAGCGGGTGATTGAGCCTGAGGAAAAAGCCTTCAGCGGTTTTGTCTTCAAAATTCAGGCGAATATGGATCCCAAGCACCGTGACCGCATCGCCTTTCTGCGGGTGTGCTCTGGCACCTATCGCCAAGGCATGAAGGTGCGGCATCAGCGGCTCGGCAAGGATGTGCGCATTGCCGATGCGGTGACCTTTATGGCCGGTGACCGGGTGCAAACCGAAGAGGCCTTTGCCGGGGACATTATTGGTTTGCACAATCACGGCACCATTCAAATCGGCGACGCCTTTTCCGAAGGCGAAAATCATGAATTCATCGGCATTCCAAACTTTGCCCCAGAGATGTTTCGTCGGGTTCGGGTCAAAGACCCTCTGCGCAGCAAACAGCTGGAAAAAGGGGTGCAGCAGTTGGCGGAGGAGGGGGCGACTCAAATGTTTAAGCCCTTGGCCAAAAACGAACTTATCGTTGGCGCGGTAGGTGTACTGCAGTTCGATGTGGTGGCCTTTCGTCTGCGGGACGAGTACCGGGCCGAGTGTATTTGGGAGAATACCAACACCTTTACGGCTCGCTGGATTCGCTGCGATGACGAGAAAATGCTGGCGGAATTTCGTAAGAAAAACGAAGAAAATCTAGCCATCGACGGCGGCGGCTATCTCACCTACCTCGCTACCAGTCGCGTCAATCTTCAGGTCATTCAAGATCGCTGGCCAGATGTGGTTTTCAGCAAGACCCGAGAGCACTAGCGGCTGCATGGGTTTTAGGAGCGCACTATGAGCGAAATCAAGGAGCCGTTATCCGGCCGTCTGGCTCTGCTGGAGGAATTTAGGCAGTCGTCAGAGGATGCTACTACCGAGTTGGACATGGCCTTGCTGGTAGCGAATGTGATCGACGAAAACTTGGATGCGGGCAAGGCTCGGGACGGGATTCAACGGTTATTGGATCAGGCCGAATCTCAGGGCGTGACTGACGTCGAAGGACTGCTGGCATTTTTGCGTGGACAGGGTTTTGCACAATCGTCGCTGGACGGGGTGGACCTGACTCACAGCAGCATTGACTGGCTACTGCAGCAACATCAGGGTCTGCCCATAGTGGTAGCGGTGCTCATTATTACGTTGGCCCACGGCCTTGGGTTGGAAGCCTACGGGGTGAATTACCCCGGCCATTTTCTGTTGCGTGCCCAAGGCGACTTGGTTGATCCGCTGTCCCTTGCGGTGGTGGAACCCAGCAGCCTTCAAGCGCCCTCAGGCTACGACTTGGATGAATTGTTGGTTAAGGCCAAGCCCGCCACGCTGGGTTTTCGTATGCTGAACAATCTGAAAGCCTATTACCTGCACTTAGGTAACTGGCAGGCGACTCTGGCAGCTACCGATTATCAGCTAGCCATTGTGCACCATGAAACTGGTTTAAAGAGTTTGCTGCACTTTGAGCGGGGAGAGTACCAACAGCGAATGGGCGAGGCCGAAGCGGCGTTGGCCAGTTATCTGTTATGCCTAGAGCTGGCTGGCGACGAAGCCTTGGTGGCTCAGGCTCAAGAGCGCGTGGACGAGCTTATGGTCAAGGACGATAGGCCTCTTCATTAGCAGTTGTCGCCGTAGCCAACCTCGGGTGAATACGGCGGCCAAGCATTTGGTTAGCTCATGTCCTCGAAGGGGTTGTCCAGATCAAGGTCGATGCTGTGGGCGAAGCCGGGTACTTTGATGGCACTGTCGGTTATGTCCAGATCGTCGCCTTCCAAAACTCCTTCACCGAATCGATATATGGGTGCGACCTCTCCGCTGTCGGCTACCTGATCGTAGGCATCGGCGGTTTCCTGTGTTTTTTCTTGGCGCCCTAGGGCCTGTGTCAAAGCGCTGGAACCCCAGCGGCGCTCCAACATGTGCTCGGTTTGCTTGGGCGACATAAAGAAACCAGTAGCGTTGTTGCCCCCAAAGCCTTTGGAGTTAACGAAGGCGCCGCGCATGGTGTCGATGTCTCGTTCTTCATCCTGCAAAGGGAAATGCAGCCGGTCCCTAGCCACGTCGTCGGCGATGTGATCGATGGTCTTGATGCCTGGGATAATACCGTCCTGCCAGGCCCCCAAGATCGCCGATAGCTGGTCGCCACCAGCGGGCGCCAGTGAGTGGCCAACGTAGGATTTGATAGCGGCGATGGTAAAGCTCGGGATATCAAAGGCCTTGGCGACCTCGCTCATAATTGCCGATTCGGTGACCCGATTTTGCGGCGTTCCGGTACCGTGGGCGTGCATGTAGGTGCTGGTACGCAAACCGTCTTCACCCAGCATGTTGCGTGCGGATGCCATGGCCTTGGCCACAGTGACGTAGTTACCAATGCCCGGTCCGGGAATAGACTTCTTATAGCCATCGGCATTTACAAAGACATCGCCCACAGAACCTAAAATACGCGCGCCGCTCTCCATGGCTAACGCATCGTCCATCAGTACGATCCAGACCGAAGATTCCGCTAAGGTGAAGCCGGCATTGCTGGAGAATGGACGGCAAGCCCGGCGGTTGTCCGGAGTATCGCTGTTGTCCAGTGCCATCAGTGCTTCGTCTTCGGTTAGGGCGCCCATGGTGCGGTAGCCCTCGATGGCTGCCGGGGTAATGGGTGCTTCGGCGTTGCCGACAATGACAATGCGTTTACTGCCGCTGCGAATCTCGTCCATGCCTCGTTTGACGTTGTACAAAAATGTGGCACAGGCACCGATGATGCCGGCGGTTTCGCCGACAGAGCCCAGTACATAGGCGTTTACAAAGTCGCCGGGCATTTCCGGCAAACCCAGGGCCAAATTTTTGGCTGTGGGTCGTTTGCCGGTGAAGGCGTTCTGCATCAGACCGCCGTAGCCGTCTTGGTCGAGTTGCCCCATGGCGGAACCGGAATACACCGCAAGCTGATCCGGCCGCACCATGTTTTTCAGCTCGTCGATAGAAAAGCCGGTTGAGCGCAGGGCGTCGGAGGCTCCGTAAACTGTCATTTGCAGTCCTCGAGGATGGCTGCGACTAGCGTACAGGGCGGCTGGATCGAATCCCGTGGGCAACTGGCCTGCACTGGTGACCTTGCTTGGGCGCAGGTCTTGGGTGAGCACCGCCAAATCCCCCTGGCAGTGGACGAGCACCTGTTTGTCGTCCAAATCCGATACCGTCCAATTGGGCGGTATCTGTTGAGGCATTTGGCGTTTGGCAATCTTGAAGGTATAGCCTTCGTCGTGGGTTGCCCCCAGAGTCATGGCATTGTTCCATTGGATGCGCTCGACGTCGAAGTGCTCGATTTTTCGAACCAAGGTGCCGTTTCTAATGGCTTGCTCAACGCTGTCATCGGCAACGTTGTCACCCAGTCCCATTAGGCGTCCTAGGCTGGTCAGAGTCGAT
>ERZ1047472.1802-NODE-1802-length-16083-cov-8.865610_pt1 | contig 16083 bp, 15 predicted proteins | sample MGYA00383095_ERZ1047472 | MGnify/ENA primary metagenome ERZ1047472 (study PRJEB29581, sample SAMEA5548365) | metagenome | biome: marine; feature: coastal; material: water | depth 1 m | study: Short-term variability in the microbial, nano- and picoplankton... | reverse complement strand
GGCTTTGTTTAATACCAAAGATATAAGATTTATCATTTATTTAATACCCTTGTGCTGGGTTTTTGTAGCACTATTTGTATTTTTGAATCTTATTAATATGATATGATTACATTATTTAAAACGATATCAATTATCCTCTTAGTGTACTACGGGTTAAAAATTATTTTAAAACTCGCAGCACCCTTTATTATGAAATATTTTTCAAAAAAATTAGCTGCTCGCTTTGGCGCTGGTTTTTCTGACACAACTCCTCCAAATACCTCTCAAAAAAAAGAGGGTGAAATTTCTATTGATAAAGTACCTAACACCAAAAAAACATCAAAAACAGTTGGGCAGTACATAGATTTTGAAGAAATAGAATAGGTGCATTTGTTTTTTAACAATTGACGGCTTAGTTCTTCATATTTTTCGCTAATTTTCAGTTTTTAAAAATCAAAATATATTTATGCAACTTTCTCTTAAAAAAGTAGTGCCGCATTTGTTGGTCATTGTTTTACTAATGATCGTCTCAGTATCCTACTTTAGCCCTGTATTGAGTGGTAAAACGATCTATCAAAGCGATATCGTGCAGCACAATGCAATGGCCAAAGAGCTAAGAGATTTCAGAAAAACTAATGACTCAGAAACCTACTGGACAGATAGCGCCTTTGGTGGTATGCCTACCTATCAGTTAGGAGCTAGGTATCCTCATAATTACATTAAGACCTTAGATGAAACCCTGCGTTTTTTACCAAGACCTGCAGATTATCTGTTTTTATATTTTATAGGCATTTACATTTTATTTCTGGTATTAAAGTTAGATTATAAAATTGCCTTTTTGGGAGCGCTTGCTTTTGGTTTTTCTACCTATTTAATAATCATTCTAGGAGTAGGACACAATGCCAAAGCGCATGCTATTGCCTATATGCCACTTGTGTTAAGTGGTATCATACTTACCTTTAGGAAAAGGTATCTCTGGGGTTTTTTACTCACCACAGTTGCTATGGCTTTAGAGCTAACGGCCAATCATATACAGATGACCTACTACTTGCTGCTTCTTGTGCTTTGCATAGGAGTAGCCTATTTAATAGAAGCTATTAAATCAAAAACCCTAACTCATTACCTTACTTCTGTGGGCATTATGGTGTTGGGTGTTATGTTGTCTTTGGGCTTAAACGCGACCAATTTAATGGCTACCAAAGAGTATGCAGATACTTCAACAAGAGGCCCTAGTGATTTAACCATTAATCCAGACAAATCACCAAAATTAGATACAGACGGCCTTGATTATGATTATATAACTACTTATAGTTACGGAAAGCTAGAAACATTTAATTTACTTGTACCTCGTTTTATGGGTGGAGGCTCTAGTGAGCTTTTCCCAGAAAATTCTGCTACTCAAGATGCGCTTTTGAAAATGGGAGCCTCACCACAACAAGCTAGAGATACCTTACATCAAATACCACTGTATTGGGGGGATCAACCAATTATTGCAGCGCCAGCCTATGTAGGAGCTGTTGTTATATTTTTAGCGATACTTGGGCTGTTTTTAATTCAGGGTCGTGTAAAATGGTGGCTACTTTCTGGTTTTGTTTTAAGTTTATTATTGTCTTGGGGTAAAAACTTTAGCATACTCACAGACTTTTTTATTGACTATGTGCCACTTTATAATAAGTTTAGGGCCGTTTCTTCTATACAGGTACTCATAGAATTGGTACTGCCAATTATGGCTGTATTGGGCTTGCATCACTTTTTTAAAAGCAGTACTTCTTTACAAAAAAAGAAAACGAGTATACTCTATACGACCTCAATAATTGGAGGCTTGTTACTAGTGTTTATTTTGTTTAAAAATGCACTATTTAATTTTGTGAGTCCTTATGATAGCGATATCATACAGGCCATGGGAGCTCCCTTTATGGACGCCGTTAGAGAGGATAGAGCATCTGTGCTTGTAAACGACTCTTTACGCAGTCTAGTTTTTGTTGTACTATCTGCAATTACACTTTGGTTATTTATTATAAATAAATACAAACAAACCCTTACAATTGCACTATTAACTGCCCTTGTCGTTTTTGATTTAGTAGGGGTAGACAGGCGCTACGTAAATACTGAAGACTTTGTCAATAAGCGTATCATGCAACAGCCTTTTCAAAAAACGGCAGCAACCCTACAATTAGAGAAAGAAACAGGAAGATACAGAGTTTATGATGCTGCTAATAATGCTTTTAATAGTGCAGAGGTAAGTTACACCAATAGCTCTATAGGAGGTTATCACGCAGCCAAACCTAGAAGAATGCAAGATATTGCAGATTTCTATATAAGTCAGGGTGATATTAGCATGTTAAACATGCTAAATGTGCGTTTTATTTTAACCAGAAGTAAAAACGGAGCTGTTATAGGCCAGCGTAACCCCTATACAAATGGCAATGCATGGTTTGTTAAAAATGTGCTGATGGTAGAAAGCGCAGATGCAGAAATCACACAACTAGATAGTATTAATACTAAGAATACAGCTATTGTCCATAAAGAGTTTTTGCCTTACTTGCCTATTGCAGATATCCAGCGAGACAGTACCGCAACTATAGATTTAGTAAGCCATAAACCAAACCATTTGGTGTATGAAGCCGCTTCTGGCTCTGAGCAACTAGCAGTTTTTAGTGAAATATATTACCCAAAAGGTTGGAACGCATACATAGACGGCAAGCCAGTATCTCACATACGTGTAAACTATTTGTTAAGGGCACTTAAAATACCGGCAGGATCTTCAAAAATCGAATTTAAATTTGAACCATCGGTTATTAAAACCGGAAGCACCATTGCTTTGTTTAGTAGTGTGGTATTCTTGTTATTTATTTTGATAACCCTTTGGCACACCTTTAGAAAACGAGAATTAACAACCATATAAACTAATGAAAAAAGCGCTAATTATATGCTATTACTGGCCACCTGCGGGCGGCCCTGGGGTACAGCGCTGGTTAAAATTTGTTAGCCATTTAAAAAGTTTTGACATAGCACCTGTTGTGTATGTTCCAGAAAATCCAAATTACCCCATTATAGATAAAGATCTAGTTTCCCAGATACCAGCAGATGTTACAATATTAAAACACCCTATTAAGGAGCCGTATAAATTTGCTGCTATTTTTTCTAAAAAAAAGACACAACAAATTAGTAGTGGCATTATTTCTAATAAGAAGTCTTCCTTTTTAGAAAAGCTACTACTGTTTATACGTGGCAATTATTTTATACCAGATGCAAGAGTAGGGTGGGTAAGTCCATCTGTAGTTTTTTTAAAACACTATCTAAAAACACATCCTGTAGATTGTATTATTTCTTCTGGTCCTCCTCATAGCTTGCATTTAATTGGCTTAGAATTACAGAAAGATCTTCACCTGCCTTGGATTGCAGATTTTAGAGACCCCTGGACCACCATTCATTACCACAAATCATTGCTGCTCACAAACGCCTCGGCGGGGAAGCATAAAGCCTTAGAGTCTTTGGTTTTAAAGACTGCCAATCATATTTTGGTGACCAGCCCATCTACACAAAAAGAATTCTCTTTACTGACCAATACACCCATCACGGTAATCACTAATGGTTTTGAACCTCTAGAGGTAAAACACCAAGGTCTAGACGCTAGGTTTTCTATAGCTCATATAGGTTCTCTTTTAACTCAAAGGAATCCAACTGTGTTATGGGAGGTGCTTTCTGAGCTAGTGAAAGAAGACCCTGTCTTTGCTCAAGATTTAGAAATTTCTTTAACCGGAGTTGTTAGTGACCAGGTACTCTCAAGCATTGCCTTAGTTGGTTTAACAAAAAACACGACCCTTAAAGGCTATGTGCCTCACAAACAAGCTGTCATGTTACAGCACAAGGCGCAAATATTACTTTTACTCGAACAAGATAGTGAAGATACAAAAGCCATTATCCCAGGCAAACTCTTTGAATACCTGCAAGCACATCGTCCAATCATTGCTATTGGCCCAAAGGGAAGTGATATTGAAGGTATTATAAACACTACTGAAAGTGGAGTATACATGGCTGCAAATCAAAAAGAAGCTTTAAAAAAACAATTACTTACATACTATAGCGCTTACAAGAAAGATGCACTTTTTATACCCTCTAAAAATTTAGAGTTATTTACTAGAAAAAACCTCACAAAAAAAGTAGCAGATGTTATTAACAGGCTAACTACGTCTTTATAAAAAAAAATACCATTTGATCTACATAGGTAGGCCAAATGGTATCAAACAAACTAACAAATAAACTAATTAAACCTGCTATAATATTCTTCTTTTAGAGGGTGTTCTAACCACACTTGTTCTTGATGAAGTGCTTCTTGAAGTTGTATTACTTCTAACCCTACTTGTCGGCTTTCTTGTATTTGACCTGCGATTTGGTTTAAGAGTAGTTTTTACTACCCTATTACTAACCCTTGGTCTTACAGTTGCTGCTCTGGTTCTAGAAGAGGTACTAGCAACATTAGTATTAGAAACCCAAGGTATTGTTCTATTTCTAGTTGTGGTAATACCTCTAGTAGTATTTGTATTGTTTTGATAAACCCTTGAGGTTCTAATCTTATTTGTTTTGCTTGACCTAGTTATGCGAGATGTTCTTCCATGTCGTGTAATCAAGGTATTTTTTCTACCTCTTTTATACCTTGTATTTAAAGCTGTTCTACCGTTTTTATAATGAATTCTACTACCAGGTGAGATAAATTCTCTTCTAGCGTTTCTATAGGGATTGGTAGCTCTATTGTTATAATATCTTTGGTGCTCATAATAACTATAGCGTATAGGCGTATAATACCTTCTGTAAGGGATGTCCCATACAATACAGTTGTTATACGTTGGTCTTAGGTAATACACATGCCAAGGGCGATAGGTGTAAAATCTATTGTATGAGTTTATATATCCTACACAATAATCATATCCTCCATACCTGTTGTAATATATCTGCAGGCCTCCAACACGAGATATCGCTCTATTTATGTAGCTAATCTCTACCTCGCCAGCTTGTATTATTCTACCATATACATCATAAAATACTGGTACATCCTCTATTTGTAGGATCGCACCATAATCATCATACTGAAGATATGCCTGATAATCATGTCCTGCATTAAAACTAACAAATACACTTGGTGTATTAAAAGTAAGCATGTTGGTATTTTGCGTACCTAAGTATACAAAATCAAACTGCCCATCTGCAAAGACAGAGAATTCAACACCGCCCTCAATAAATATATATGCTTTTCCATTATAACTTATATTGCTTTGGGTCTCTACCGTTTGTGTCTTTTGGGCATTTGCTGTTACTACAGTTAAAAGTAATAGGAGTACTGTTCTAAAATTTTTCATAGTCATTGTTTTTATGTACTTGCTAATGACTCTAGTGAGCGTTGTACACATTTGTAATAACACAGACCATGCCAAAACAAAAACAAGCCCATAAGGGCCTGTTTGTTAGGCATTTAAATTTATTTAGTGTTTTGTGTAGTTTATCGGCTTCTCTTATATTTTCTCTTTTAGGTATTTGGCAGTGTGTGACTTTTTATGAGCACTCACCACCTCAGGGGTTCCTTGAACCATGACTTGCCCCCCTTTGCTACCTCCATCAAGACCTAGGTCAATAATATAATCTGCACATTTTATTAAATCTATATTGTGTTCAACAACAATAAGCGTGTGTCCTTTTTCCAGCAAGGCATAAAAAGAGGCTAAGAGTTTTTTAATATCATGAAAATGCAAACCTGTGGTTGGTTCATCAAAAATGAATAGGGTTTTTTCTTTGGTAATCCCTTTTACAAGAAAAGAAGCTAGTTTGATGCGTTGTGCTTCTCCACCAGATAGGGTAGAGGAGCTTTGTCCAAGTTTAACATATCCAAGACCAACATCTTGAAGGGGTTGTAATTTTATAACGATTCTTTTTTGCTCCTGGGTTTTAAAAAATGCAATAGCGTCATCTACCGTTAGGGTTAAAATGTCATCAATATTTTTATCACCTACTTTTACTTCGAGTACTTCTTTTTTAAATCGCTTACCATTACAAACATCACATTGCAGGTTTACATCTGCCATAAATTGCATTTCAATGGTAATTTCGCCTTCACCTTTACAGGTATCACACCTTCCACCATCAACATTAAAACTAAAGTGTTTGGTTTTGTACCCTCTAATATCACTTAGTTTTTGTTTTGCAAAAAGACTTCTTATGTCATCATAGGCCTTGATGTAGGTAACAGGGTTTGATCTACTAGAGCGCCCAATTGGGTTTTGATCAATAAACTCAACAGTGTTAATGCTTGAGAAATCTCCTTCTATGGTAGAGAATTGTCCAGGCTTATTTGCTTGAGCACCAATTTTTTTCTGAAGGGCGGGATACAATATTTTTTTGACAAGTGTACTTTTTCCACTTCCAGAGACGCCTGTAACTGCTGTGAAAAGCCCGATAGGGAAGGTAGCATCAATGTTTTGAAGATTATGTTCTCTAGCTCCTTTTATTTCAATAGCATTGCTAAAGGTTCTGCGTTTTTTTGGAACCTCAATTTTTAGGGTTTGGTTTAAATAATCGGCCGTTAGAGAGTCCAATTTTAAAAGTTCTTTGTAGGTTCCTGTGGCAACAACTTCACCTCCAAAACTGCCAGCCTCGGGGCCAATATCTATGATATGATCTGCTTGTTTCATGATATCTTCATCGTGCTCTACTACAATTACGGTATTGCCTAAATCTCGTAAAGACTTTAATACCTTAATAAGTCTTTCTGTATCTTTAGGATGCAAACCAATACTAGGCTCATCTAAAATATACATAGACCCTACAAGGCTACTTCCAAGAGAGGTGGCCAGATTAATACGCTGAGACTCTCCACCAGAGAGTGAATTGCTTTTTCTGTTAAGGGTAAGATAGCTAAGGCCAACATCAAGTAAAAAAGAGAGCCTGTTATTAATCTCTACTAGCAAACGTTTTGCAATAGTGGTATCATGGGTATTAAGTTGTAGGTTTTTAAAAAATACAGCTAACTCCTCTAGAGGAAGCCCAACTAAGTGCTGTATTGAGGTATCGGCAATTTTAACATACCCAACTTCTTTTTTTAATCTTGTTCCATAACAAGTGCTACAGGTTGTTTTACCTCTATAACGGGAGAGCATTACCCTGTTCTGAATTTTATAACTCTTGCTCTCTAGGTATTTAAAAAAACTATGAAGCCCTTCAAAGTGCTCATTACCATCCCAAACTAATTGCTGTTGGGTCTTGGTGAGCTCAAACCAAGGTTTATGTATTGGAAATTCAAATTTGTAGGCACTATTTACCAATTGATCTCTATACCAACCCATGCTATCTCCCCGCCAAGGAAAAATGGCATTCTCATAAATAGATAAACTAGTGTTAGGGACTACTAAATCTTTATCTACACCTACTACATCACCATAACCCTCACATCCAGAGCAAGCTCCAAACGGATTATTAAAACTAAACAGGTGTACATTGGGCTCTGTAAAGGTTATTCCATCTCGCTCAAACCTATTGTTAAATTCTGAAATTTTATTGCTGTCTAGATGCTCTATAAATAAAGTTCCTTTTCCCTCATAGAAAGCCATCTGAATGGCATCTGCCAAACGGTTGTAAAAATCTTCATCCTCTTTTAAAATGACACGGTCAATAACTAGTTGAATGCTCTTAGGAGTTAAAGTATCTTCCAGTTCATCTATACGGAGCACCTTATTGTCTAGTTTTACACGCGCAAAGCCTTGTTGGGCTAATGCTTTGGTTTTATTATCTAAGGTACGTCCTTTTTCCAGCACAATAGGGGCAAGCAAAAGGAGTTTGCTTCCTACCGCAAATGTCTTTATGTATTTTATAACATCTGAAACCGTATCTTTTTTAACCTCCAAATTACTTACCGGAGAGTAGGTTCTTCCAATACGGGCAAATAATAATTTTAAATAATCATAAATCTCTGTTGAGGTACCAACGGTAGATCTTGGATTTGTCGAATTTACTTTTTGCTCTATAGCGATGGCAGGAGATATTCCTTTTATGCTGTCTACTTTTGGTTTGTTGAGCCTTCCAAGAAACTGTCTTGCATAACTAGACAGGCTTTCTACATACCTCCTTTGTCCTTCAGCATATAAGGTATCAAAGGCCAATGAAGATTTACCACTACCAGAAAGCCCAGTGATTACAACAAGTTTGTTGCGAGGAATCACTACATCTATGTTTTTAAGGTTGTGCAGCTTAGCACCTTTTATTATGATATTTTCTTTTGGATCTAGTGGTTGGGTTTTCAATGTAAAGCCTAGTTAAATGAGGGTTTTCACAAAGATAACATAATGCTATATGTATCACACAAAGCAGCGAGTTTTAAGTTATTTTTAATAAAAACGTCTTTTTTATTTTGAATTGTAAACATAATGTACTTATATTTACCACTTACATCTATGTAAACTAAAATCCTTGCCTATAGCATATTTTTACTTTTTTTAATTTTACGACAACAACTATTTGACCCTATTTTTATAGTTGTTCACTTAAAAAGTACTGATATGAAAAAAAGCAAATCTACAGATGCGGTTTTAGTAACCGCCTACCTACAAGGAGACGAGTCTGCACTTTCTACCCTTATTACAAGACACAAGCAAAGAATCTATAGTTTTATCTATTCAAAGGTTTTTGATAGAGATGTAGCAGAAGATGTTTTTCAAGACACCTTTATCAAAGTCATCAACTCCCTAAAGAGAGGAAAGTATAATGAGGAAGGGAAATTTTTACCTTGGGTGATGCGTATTTCACATAACTTGGTTATTGACCATTTTAGAAAGAATAACCGTATGCCTAAGTTTGAAAATAACTCAGATTTCAATATTTTTTCTGTACTCTCTGACAACTCATTAAATGCTGAAAATACATTGATTAAAGGACAAGTTGCCTCAGATGTAAGACGTCTTGTAGATGAGCTGCCTGATGATCAAAAACAGGTGCTAATGATGCGTATTTACAAAGACATGAGCTTTAAAGAAATAAGCCTTCAAACTGGCGTAAGCATCAATACAGCCCTAGGAAGAATGCGCTATGCACTTATTAATTTACGTAAAGTGATAGACAAGCATAATATTGTATTGACAGACTAATACAATATTTCTAAGTTTGCATCGTTATTGATTAAGATTAACCTCTAAATCATATACTGTATGCAAAAAATGTACTCAAGATCTTCACCCTCTGGACAGGTGAATAAAAATATGGTTCCAAAAGATCAAACTGTAAGGTTTCTACTTAACTACTCTAAAGCTTTACGAGTTTTTGAATATCAAAGTATTAAGTTTGAAACACTTTTAAATTAATATCAAAAAAGCCCCGAAATAACAATTTCGGGGTTTTTTTATTTCTTCTTTTTCTTGTAGTAGTCAGTAAGCACCGTTTTTCTACCAATTGTTTTGGTAATTATATCCTTTTCTAAATTCCACCCTCTAGCTTGACAATATTGACGGCCATACCAAATAATTTGCAGGTGTAAATCATTCCAAACAGCTTCAGGGAAAAGTCTTTTTGCATCTTTTTCTGTTTGTGTTACATTTTTACCATTAGTGAAACCCCATCTGTATAAAAGTCTATGAATATGGGTATCTACCGGAAATGCTGGTACACCAAAAGCCTGAGATATCACTACACTTGCTGTTTTATGACCCACCGCTGGAAGTTCTTCCAGAGCCTCTAGATCATTAGGGACCTCCCCTTGATGTTTGTTAATTAATATATGAGATAGGCCATAAATTCCTTTTGCCTTGGCAGGAGAAAGCCCTACAGGCCTTATAATTTCTCTTATTTGATCTACAGAGAGCTTGATCATATCATAGGGGTTATCAGCCTCTTTAAATAACAAGGGTGTTATTTTATTAACCCTCACATCTGTACTTTGAGCAGATAATAACACCGCAATTAAAAGGGTATATGGATCCTTATGGTCTAGTGGTATAGGAATCTCTGGATATAACTCTTTTAACGTATTTATAACAAAGTCTACCTTTTGTTGTTTGTTCATTTGGTTTAAATTTACAGAATAAGCCTAATATTAAAACAAATTTACAAAATGAATACACTTAAAATAGGAGACAAGGTTCCAAATTTTTCTGTTACTGATCAAGATGGAAACACAATTACCATGCAAGACTATCAAGATAAAAAAGTCATTGTGTTTTTCTATCCAGCTGCAAGTACACCTGGATGTACTGCAGAGGCCTGTAACTTAAGAGATCATTATAAAGACTTGCAAGATAAAGGCTATGATATTATTGGTGTAAGTGCAGATACAGAAAAAAAACAGTCTAATTTTAGAAATAAATATGACTTTCCTTTTCCTTTGCTTGCCGACACAAATAAAGAGGTAATCCAGGCATTTGGTGTTTGGGGATTAAAGAAATTTATGGGCAGAGAGTATGATGGTATTCACCGTAAAACATTTTTAGTTCACAGCGGTGTTGTGGCTCACGTTATCGATAAAGTAAAAACTAAAACCCATGCATTACAAATTTTGGAGAGTGATGTAGTTTCTTAGTTATTTCACCCGCTAAATCAAAAACGGTGCATATAGCTATATGCACCGTTTTTTGTTGTTGTGTAAATAGTATGTTATTTCTATGAGCAATAACTAAATAATTTTTTTTCTTTTATTATTTCACCAACACCTGGAGGAAGCATTTCTTCCCAACCTGGAGTGTTGTTTTCAATCATTGCTAATACTTCACGAGAAAAAATACCCATAACCTCAGGGTTGTAGTTCTCCACATCTATTACCTTTCCGTTGTACTTGAAAAACTTGTATAACTCTTTCATACGTGGATGTACCTTTAGATTTTCACTAGTAGTGAAGATTCCTTTTTTGTTTTTCATAGGATAGAGGTATACCTTTAAATCCTTGAAAAATAACTTACCAAAAGCTTCTAGAATACCACCACTAAGATGGCGGTAATACTTTTCATCAAAAATATCAACCAGGTTATTAACTCCCATGGCAAGACCAAGGCGCATTTTGGTATATCTAGAGAAGTATTCTACAAGTTTATAGTATTCTTGGAAATTTGAGATCATAACCGTATGCCCTAAAGAGCATAATAATCTTGCGCGGTCCATGAAATCTTCTTCATCGATTTCTCCTTCGGCACGAAGATTTGAGAGCGTAATTTCAAAAATAGTGACTGTTCTATCTTTATCTACTTTAGATTCGTTGATAAACATTTCATGTGATTTTTCAAACATGTCAATATTTACCTTCGTAACAGGTCTAAAACTCCCTCTTAATGCTAATATGTTTTTTTTGTATAATATTCTTGCTGGCAAGACATTTTTTCCATCTGGACCAAACATTACAGCATCAGTCATTTCATTTTTAATAAGCTGTAAGCTCATCAAACGATTATCTACTTTTTCAAATTTTGGTCCTGAGAAGTTTATGGTGTCAATCTCAATTTTATCTTTATCTATATGATCATAGAGATAACGCAATAGGTTTTTTGGAGAATCATGCTTGTAATAGGCTCCATATATTAGGTTTACGCCTAAGATACCAAGGGTATGTTGCTGCAGTAAAGCCTCAGTTTCATGAAAACGAATGTGTAAAATAATTTCGCTGTAGGGCTCATCTGGATTTGTTTGAAACCGAATACCAATCCAACCATGTCCTTTGTACTTTTTAGCAAAGTCTATGGTGGCTACCGTATTTGCATAGGCAAAGTATATTTTGTTTGGATGTTTTTCACGTAAGATTCGCTGCTCAATCAAATTCATTTCATGAGTGAGCATTTTTTTAAGGCGATCCTCTGTTACGTATCTTCCATCTTCTTCAACACCATAAATGGCATCACTAAAGTCTTTATCATAAGCAGATATAGTCTTGGCAATAGTGCCAGATGCTCCTCCTGCTCTAAAAAAATTACGTACCGTTTCTTGACCAGCGCCTATTTCAGCAAAAGTCCCGTAAATGTTTTCATTTAAATTGATACGTAAGGCTTTATTTTTTATGGAAGGAATCGCCTCAAATTCTTTATCTCCTTTTATAGTCTTTGGCATAACCGTAGTTAATTGTTGTGTAACAAAGGTAGCGATAACAATAGCCAAACAAAAAAAATACTAGTATTTTTGTGGCTATGAAATCTCACTTTAAAGTCACATTTTTAGGTACAGGAACCTCGCAAGGAATTCCTGTAATTGGGAGCAAACACCCTGTGTGTATAAGTGATGATTTAAAGGACAAAAGATTGCGCGTTTCTGTACTGTTAGAAATTAAGGACAAGACCTATGTTATAGATTGCGGTCCAGATTTTAGACAACAAATGCTACTTAACCAAGTCGAGAAATTGGATGCAGTACTTATAACTCATGAGCACAGTGACCATACAGCTGGCCTAGATGATATAAGACCTTTTTATTTTAGACAAGGTGCTATTAGCTTTTACGCAAGTAAAGAGGTGTTTGTAGCCCTTAAAAAACGTTTTGCTTATATTTTTGAAACCCAAAATAAATACCCTGGTGCGCCAACAATAACGCAGCACGTTATATCAAAAAAAGAGACTTTTTTATTGCATGACACCCTTGTAACTCCGGTAGAGGCATTACATAATACCCTTCCAGTACTTGGATATTCCATGGAAGGGTTTACCTATTTAACAGATGTAAAAACAATGGCGCCTGGTGAGATTGATAAAATTAAAGGCACTAAAGTGTTAGTTATTAACGCCCTAAGGCATGAGCCGCACCCTTCTCACCTTAATCTAGAAGAAGCGCTTGCTTTTATTGAAAAAGTAAAGCCTCAAAGAGCCTATTTGACACATATTAGCCACCATTTAGGATTTCACAAAGCTGTTCAGGCAACACTGCCAAGTAATGTGTTTTTAGCCTATGACGGATTAACTATTGAAATTTAAAATTAATTATATTATGAAGAAAAGTATTTTTATGTACCTGTTCTTTTTTGCTGTTTTATTCATTGTTTTTCAATACGCAAATGAAAAAATTATATGGGAAGCGCAAGACAAAACAATTAAAGGACTTTCTTTAAAGTTAGAAAAAGCTAAAGATTCGCTCTCTGGTGTTTCAGAGGCTATTTCTGATGCAAATTATTTTAGTCTTCAAGGCAATGAAAATGCCCTAGAGTATATTGAACGCCTTGGCCTTGAGGCCGCAGATGTTGAAGCTATTATTTACAATAAAATTTATGATCAAAATGGTGTAAAAGGAGGGAACCCTATTATACCAGTAGCCTCTGTAAGGGGTGATTTTAAAATCAATAAAATAAAATTATTAAATAGTAGGTGGATCCAAGCAGATTTCTCTGACGGAGATAACTGGGGAGAACTTATCATTGAGTATTTCTTTACTCAAGACAATACCATAGAGCTTGTTCCTCTCAGCTCTTTTTTATATTCTTTTAAGTAAAGATTATTTCTTTTCTCATACAAGTCATTACTGCTTGTCTAGCCAGGCAGTAAATTCATTAAAATTATCTGGTGCTACTCCATGTCCAACAGGAAATTCACTGTAGGTACATTCTATATTTAATTCTTTTAAAAACCCAGGAGTTTTTTGCGCCCATGAAACAGGAATTACCTGATCTACACTACCATGAGAGGTGTATACATTGAGATGGCTAAAATCGTTTTTCTCATATCCTTGTGTAAGCATGTCTTTGCTTATATATCCACTAAGGCCAATAATATTTTTAACTTTTTTTGGATAACTAAGTGCAACCGCAAAACTTAAAATAGTTCCTTGACTAAAGCCTATTAATGTAACATTATTTGGGTCTGCATTATAGGTTTCTATAATAGTGTCTATGCATTGCACAACTTGATCTCTAGCTGCAAGGGCTTGAGGAATATCATTAAATTTAGAATCGCCAGCTTCAAAATAGATAGAATACCATGCATTTCCCTGGGGTTGCATGACCAAGGGTGCTTTTAAAGCAATGATATGATGGGTTTTTGGCAAATGAGGTGCGAAAGAAAATAAATCATTATGATCACTGCCATAGCCGTGTAGTAAAATAATTACTGGCGCTTTGTTTGTTGTAATTTCTGGTCCTTGGTAGTTATACTCTAAAGGTAATTGTTGTTTTTTCATGTTTAAAAGGTAAGAGTGCTAGACTTTAAAGCACATTAAAGGACACGTTATTCATTACAAATCTTAAATCTTATACGATACTTTCAAACCACTTCTCGAAATAAGTTCCAACCAATGGTAGTGGTTTGTTTATTTGATTGCTTGCGTTTGAGATTCCTATTATCATGAGAATAAACACTCCAAGAAAAAGTACTTGTAGACTTGGTATGCCTGTAAGGGTTATTAAAACAGCAATAGAAAAATATATAAGCTGAACACCTAAAGCCTGTCTTTGGTGGTAGGTAACCAGTGAGTTTTTTTGCTTGTTATTGCCCACAAAAGCAATAATCCAGCCAATAAGGGTTATGTAAGTGATAATGGCAAGCGCTTTTGAGTTGTTTGGAGTGGTTTGCATGTTTACTGTTTAAAATTTGATGGGTAATGGCAGTATTTCTACTCTAAAAAAGTAAACCATTGTTGAAATTTCTTACTCAAAAAAGGGATGTTAGGTTCCTTGTTTTGACTGACAGCAACAATGGAATAGATCCAAAGAATTATTGATAGCAGTAGAATAATGTCTCCTAAAGCAGAACTTACATATGCTACAATTACTTGAGAACAAATAAAAAGAATAAACAATCCAAACATATGACGAATATGTTTGGATGCAAATATGTCTGGACCGTCATTATTGTTCATACTTATAGCTATAAACATACCAATAAAGGTAATGTTGGCTATGACAGCCTTATTCTTTCCTTTAGGACTGTTTGCTTTACTCATGTAATAGCACTTGATTGTTATTTATAATTCCGTAGGCTTTCCCTAAAAGGGGTTGCGATAATAAAGCGGCATTTTTGGAGGTAGCGATAATATCCTCTTTTTCAAACACCCACTCTACAGATGGGTCAAAGAGGGTAATACTTGCTTTTTCTCCTTGTGTGATACTACTTTGCGAAATATTAAAAACAGATTGTTGGGTTAATGCCTGTATTGCTGTTTCTAAATCTGTTGCTTTTTGTAGTGCTCCAAAACAACTTTCAAGACCAACACTACCATATTTGGCGTGGTCAAACTCTATTTTTTTATTCTCAATATCTATAGGGTTATGATCACTAGTTACCATATCTATAGTACCCTCTTTAAGTCCTTTTTTTAGAGACTTTACATCTTGTGGTGTTCTTAAAGGAGGCATGAGTTTGTAGTTGGTGTCAAAACTCTCGAGCACATCATCTGTAAGGGTAAGATTATTAATAGATATACTACAGGTAACTTGCAGTCCCTTTTTCTTAGCTTGTTTTATAAGTCCTACACTCTCTTTGGTGGAAATTGTGGGGATATGAAGCCTTCCTCCGGTGTATTCCAATATGTAAAGATCTCTAGCTACTTGCAGAGATTCGGCAAGAGAAGGTATGCCTTTAAGCCCAAGTAGGGTAGCGCTTAGATGCTCGTTTACCATTCCTTTTGGTGCAATTGCTTTCTCACAAGGATAGGACTGTACAAGGCCATTAAAGCTTTGGGTGTACTGCAGGGCTATTTTTAGCAAATTTGGGTTTGCTATTGGTTTTTTATAATCATAAAAACTAAGCGCTCCCTCACCTTGCATATCAAAGAGTTCTGCTAGGTCTTCTCCCTTAGCTTTCTGGGTAAGACATCCATTTGGTAAAAGAGTAACACCATGGTTGTGTGCTGCTGTTTTTAAAAACCTGATGGCTCCTTTGTTATCTGGAACAGGATAGGTATTTGTGTTTAATACTAGGGTAGTAAAGCCAGATAAAGCAGCTGTCTTTAAGCCGTTTTTAATGTTTTCACGTTCCTCAAAACCAGGCTCTCCAAAACAGACACCACTATCAAACCAACCCCTTGAAACATGTAAATTATGGCGGCTTATAACCTGCATGTTTTTTTGTGCTGGTATAGAAGAGGCAATTTTTGATATAATTCCTTTTTCGATAAGGATATCACACTTTTTTAAGTGGTATTTACTTTCACTATCTACAACGGTAGCCGATT